>SXGS01076887.1_pt1 | contig 14201 bp, 10 predicted proteins | sample 3174681 | NCBI WGS metagenome assembly SXGS01 (sample SAMN11356861, study PRJNA531348) | freshwater metagenome | isolation source: freshwater sample F1-80 | place: China: Fuxian Lake, Yuxi | collected 2017-12-25
GACATCGCAGGGATGGGAGAAAAACCGAAGATACGGTCTGGACCGTATTTCTTAATGGTGTAGACATTGGCGGCAGCGATGATTTCGTTCACTTCATCCCAAGATGTCCGAACAAATCCACCTAGGCCTCGCACCGCGGTATAGGCTTTGCGTTTAGCCGCATCGGCCTGTATGGCCGCCCAAGCCTCGACGGGGTCTTTACCGGCCAGGCGCTCGAGGCGATACAAATCCAATAAGCGTCCGCGTATTAAAGGGTGTTTGATACGATGCGGGCTGTATAAATACCAGGAAAATGACGCACCACGCTGGCAACCACGCGGCTCATGATCAGGCAAATCGTCCCGTGTGCGTGGGTAATCGGTCTGCTGCATCTCAAAGGACACCAAGCCATTTTTAACAAAGATTTTCCATGAGCAACCACCGGTGCAATTGACCCCGTGAGTAGACCGCACTACTTTGTCGTGTTGCCAACGGTGACGGTAAGCCTGCTCCCACTGCCTGTCTTCATTGGTCACTATGCCGTGTTCATTCGAAAACGTGGCTTTAACTTTGTCAAAAAATTTCAATCTATCCAAAAAGTGACTCATGTTTCTCTCCCAACAGCCGCCGTGCGGCAATCATCATTAATTTAACCGGCAGGCCAGCCTTGCTTGCCGGTTGCCATTCATTACGGATTTTTTATTTCTGAATTGGCGCGTAAGTAAAACCACCAGTTAAGCAGTAAGCACAGCGCATAAAACACGGCAAACCCATACATGGCCATTTCTGGCGAGCCGGCTTTGATTTGCCCTTTAATGACTTCCGGGGCGATGAAGGATCCGTATGCCGCCACTGCAGAGGTCCAACCCAACACTGGCCCGGCTTGCACGCGATCAAAGATGACCCCCACCGTTCTAAACGTTGAGCCATTGCCCATGCCGGTAGCGGCAAACAACACAACAAAGGTCAGCAAGAAGGCATTAAAGTAGACTTCTGGGGTAGGCGAATGGTAAGCCTGCATCATGACGTAGCCGGCGTAGATAGAAGCCAACACCATCACCGCAGAAATCACTTGGGTCACGATGGAGCCACCCACCTTGTCTGATATCCAACCGCCTACGGGTCGAATCAGCGCCCCAACAAAAGGGCCTATCCAAGCATAGGTCAAGGCAGACGGCGCATTCGGATTCTTAACATGGGTCCAAATGCCAGTGGCCGCATCCAGCAGGTGTTTGTCACCAAAAATAACCGTGATGGATAAGGGTAAGGCCATGGAAAAGCCAATGAAAGAACCAAATGTCACCAAATACAATGCCGTCATCGACCAAGTGTGTTTGTTGTTAAAAATCGCAAACTGTCGGGCAATATTGTCTTTCATGCTGCCAAAAGCCGCTAATTTCATAACCAACAAGGTGCTAATAATAATCAACGGCATGGTCAACCACATGTTAAGCATGCCTAGACCGGTTGGCGCGGGCAAATACAAATACAAACCAGCCACAGCCGGCAAGAAAGCCAGCGTATACAACCAAATAATTTTCACGAAAGACAAAATGGTGTGACGCGCATCGGCTGAAATGGGTAAGAGATTATTCATACCAAAGTAGCAAGCCACCGCCAAAGGCAATAACAAAAATAACCAAACGAAACCAGCATTTTGGATATAGGTGGCCGTGCCGCTAGGAATTTTTCCGAAGATCCAACCGCTGTCTTTTACTAACACCGTGGCATCGCCCGCTAAAGCACCAAACACGCCCACCGTCATGATCAATGGGATGAGAATTTGCATGGTGGTCACGCCAAAATTGCCCAAGCCGGCGTTCAAACCTAAGGCCGTACCTTGCAAACGCTTAGGGAAAAATGTGCTGATGTTACTCATGGAGCTAGCAAAATTACCGCCACCCACCCCAGACCACAGCGCCATCAGCTGGAAAGACCATAACGGCCACTCAGGGTGTTGCAAGACTATGCCAGTGCCGATAGCCGGACTGATCAACATGGCGGTAGTGAGAAAGATGGTATTGCGGCCACCGGCCAAGCGTATAAAAAATGAAGCGGGTATACGCATGGTGGCGCCAGCCAAGCCAGAAATGGCGGTTAAGGTAAACAATTCGTCTTTACTAAACGGAAAGCCCAAATTGCTCATTTGCACGGTAATGATGCCCCACATCAACCACACGGCAAACCCGCACAGCAAGGCCGGTACAGAAATCCACAGGTTGCGATAAGCAATTTTTTTAGCGCCGGATTCCCAAACTGCGTTGTCTTCAACGTTCCATGTTTCAATATTTGTCGCCATGCCGCTCTCCTAGATTGATACCATTTGTTTTCTTGCTTGACGCTCATGGTGCCTACCAATCTTGACTGGTCGCACTTCTGTCCAATACATCCAAATCAGCGATACCCAGACGATGCCGAACATCAACATAAAGGCCGATGAACGCACCCCGGTCAGGTCCACCAAAGCACCAAACATAATGGGCATTAAGAAACCGCCCATGCCGCCTGCCAGTCCGACTACGCCAGATACCACGCCTATGTTTTGTGGGTAATCATCGGATATGTACTTAAACACCGAGGCCTTACCTATGGCAAAAGCAATGCCCATGGTGAACATGATGATGGTGAAGAGTGTGGCATTGAGGCCAACATGAAAGGTTTGTGGACCATTCACGGTCAGTATGGAAATGTTGGTTTGTGGGTAAGAGAGGAAAAACAAACAAAGTAATGACACCCACAATACCCACCAAGTGATAGTGTGGGCGCCGAATTTGTCAGAAAAGTAGCCGCCCACCGCACGCAATATGCCGCCAGGGATGCTAAAGGCCGCTGCCATCAAGGCCGCTGACTTAAGATCAAAACCGTATTCAGTGATGTAGTACTTAGTCATCCACAAGGCCAAGGCCACGTAGCCGCCAAACACGATGGAGTAATACTGGCTGTACTTCCACACTTTATGGTCTTTCAAGACCGCCAACTGCTCACGCATGGTGACCGTGTTGCTGTTTTTATGGGCCGGGTCGGAATAGGTAAATAGCCAAAACAGCACCGCCGTCAGCAACATTAAGCCGGCATAAAATTGCGGCACCATGGCCCAGCCGTAAGCAACAACAATAAGCGGTGCCACCAATTTGGTTACGGCAGCACCGGTATTCCCTGCGCCAAAAATCCCCATGGCCAAACCTTGCTGATGCTTAGGAAACCAACGTGCACAATAGGCAATGCCAACAGTGAAGGAACCACCGGCAACCCCTACGAATAAACCGGTGACAAGAAATTGCCAATACTCGGTGCACTTAGAAATCAAATAAATCGGCAGCACGGTCGACAACATCAAAGTAAAGAACACCACCCGCCCACCGAAACGATCTGTCCACATACCTAATGGCAAGCGAATTAAAGAGCCGGTTAATACTGGCATGGCGATCAAAATACCAAACTGAGTTTCATTTAGGTTCAACAGGGTTTTGATGGGGATGCCTATCACGGCAAACATCATCCAAATCATGAAACACACAGTAAAAGACAGCGTGCTCATTCCCACGACCGACCATGCTTTATATTGTTGTGTAGCCATATTCGTCCCCTTTAGCAGTGATTGCTAGGTCAGCAAGCCATTTGCTGATCAATTACAGAAACGATTCTACGGACGGGCTTTGTTGCTCGATTGACTTACATCAAATTGCCGTCAATCAAAAGTAGTGATGGCATGAAGAAAAAGAACTAGTCTGCTCTTGCTGACTAGTTCTTTTAGGTAGGGGTCTAGCGCGAGTGAAATTAATGCGGCTGACTGGTCAAACCGTGCTCAACAGCAAACACCGCGGCTTGCACACGGCTAGATAAGTTGAGTTTACGCAGTATGCCCTGCACATGAATTTTAACGGTGGATTCGACCAAATCCAGGCTACGGGCAATTTCTTTATTGCTGGCACCACGCGCCAACATCGTGATGACTTCCCGCTCGCGCGGGGACAATTTTTCCAAACTGCTGTCCGACGCATTGCTTGCTTTTTCTGGCTGGCGAATAGCATCGGCTAATTTGTTCGCCATCAGCGGCGACATCACCGATTCCGCTTTGGCTGCCCGACGGATGGCATCCAATAAAAAATCGGTTTCTATGTTTTTTAACAAATACCCACGCGCACCTGCGCGCAAAGCCTCTAACAAATCCTCGGCATCTTCTGACACAGTCAGCATGATAATTTGCGCCGTAGGCATTTCTTCGCGTAACAACGCGATGACTTGCAATCCCCCTATGTCGGGCATGTGCAAATCCAATAAAATCACATCCGGTTTTAATTTTTTTGCCCGCTTGACCCCGTCCAAAGCACTACCGGCTTCGCCCACCACGGCAAAGCCAGCTTGACGCTCGAGCAGTAATTTAATGCCGCTACGAAACAAGGTGTGGTCATCAATAATCAAGACGCGTATATCGTGCATAAGCTCGGCCTCCGGTTCATTATTTCGGCAGCATAAGGCAGATCCGGGTGCCGTTTGCCGCCCTGGACTCAACAGTTAATTGGGCGCCGATGCGTTGCGCACGCTCACGCATAATACGCAAACCCACATGGCTATCACCGGCATCACGGCTAACATCAAAGCCTATGCCATTATCACGAATACGGATTTCGCCGTGCTCGGCGCAATCCAATTCCACGCTAAGCAAGCTCGCTTGCGCGTGCTTACGCACATTGGATAGGGCTTCTTGGACGATATGCATGAGTTGCAACACTTGCTCGGCGGGTAGCACCGGTACCGGTCCGCTGACATTAAATTCGGTTTTAATGCCAGTTTGCTCAGTCAATTTTTCCAAGGCAGCGCTGATGGCCGTGAGTAAATCCGTGCAGTGCATACGCGTACGGAAATGCACCAATAACTCACGCACATCGTCGTAACTTTCTTGTACCCCTTGGCGAATTTTAAGCAAAGCTTGTTCCACTTCTTGATGGCGTGCCTGCTTAAAATCTTCCTGCAATAATTGCACCTGGATATTCAAAAATGCCAACGATTGGGCAATGCTGTCGTGCAACTCTTGCGCCAACAAATTACGCTGTTCAGATATGGCCATCTCTTTATCCAAGGTGGCTAATTCGCGATTCTTGGCTTCTATGCTACGGGTTTTTTCTTCAACCCGCTGCTCCAAAGTGGCGTACAAATCCTGCAATTCATCGGCCATGCGATTAAACCCCAGCGCCAATTCCCCAAGCTCATCTTGGCTATTAACCGGCAAGCGCACAGCAAAATCACCGGTAGTCATGCGCAGCATGCTCTCACGCAATTGCGTGACCGGATGCACCACCATGCGGTTAAATAAATACACCAATAAACCCGTACCCAGTAACGCCAACAGCATGAGCGCAATCTGCAAACTGCGTAAGAACAGAGTCGATTTAGCGTTGTTTTGCTCAATCAAGCTGACCAAGGTATTGATGCCGACCACATAATGCTCCAACATTGGACGGTAAGTGTTTAAAGCAACTTGCTGCTCGGCTTTATGGGTGGAATTAAGGATGGTTGTGATTTTCGGTTTGATATGCCGCTGCCAGGACAGGGTTAAATGGGCCATTCGGGAACGCAGCTCGGCATCTTTAGGCAAGAATAATGGCCGCTGTGGATTGCCTGCAGCCAACTCCGACAAGCCCGCTTCGAACGCAGCCATTTCTTGTTCTAACGATTGCCGTAATGCCGTTGTGGGCTGGGCAATATGCTGCTCCAATAGATAAGCGATACGGTAAGAACGCATGCGTTCTCGGCCCGCTTCATTGATTGCCGCGGCGCCACCCTCTAAGCGCCAAGATGCGGTTAATGTAGCGCCAATTGCCAATAAGGCTACCAATAAATACAGCAGCAAGAGGCCAATAATTTTGTCGCGAATTCGTCGCTTCATCATGATGCAATACCATCCGGCTGTTTGTTTAAGTCCGCCATAGCAAGCCATAAATTAAACCCTAGCGGGCAATCAATTGGTCCTATCTTGCCAATAAATCGGCATGTATTTGCAAGTCCAAATCCCAAAGCAAAGCAACCACATCAGGGCTGCGCCAAGATAAAAATGCGCACGCCCTAAAAAGTCCAAACCGGGCAACTCAGCGGCTATACGCAGCACGCTTACCGATTGAAAGGCCAAGAACAGCGCCCACGTTAATTGGTCGGCTTTTAGTATGCGCCCAGAATGGCCAAGCGTAACGCGCGTGGCCATGGCCATTAACACTGAGGTGAAATAGCCTATGCTCAAAGCATGCAAAGGCGCCTTAGCCAATAGCAAAGGGTAGCTTAAACACAAAGCCAAACTCTGTATCGCATACAAGCCTAAAGCCAATGCCAGCCAGGCAAAACCAATATGCAGCATGGCCAGTATGGGCACGCCAAGACTGTCTCGCAGACGCCAAGCAAGCGTTAAGTACAGCGCGCTGACAGCCATAGGCAAATCAAACAACCAAGTCCAAGCCTGCCAGCCAGCTAACTCAAATACCCCGTGCCCAAGTGCAAAGCCAGGCACCAAGGCCAACACCCAATTAGGCCGGACAATTTTATAGTTGGGGATGACGTTGGCTGAGAAGAATGGAATCATCCTGTGACTCACTGCAAAAAATACCGGTAATAGAATCAACCAGATCCCGCCCACTTTAGCCACGGCGATGAGGCTGGCTTGCTGGCTAACAAACCCCAGCAACAACAACCAGCCTAGGCCTAACACTGTCCAAGTAATGGTTGCATGGCGTTTGTCTGGATGCGTTGCACGTAAATAAACCCGTAACAGGCCCAATAAACCCAAGCCCCAACCTGCCAAAAATAATAAGTACGCTAGCTTTAAAATGAATACGCTAAACATCAACCCTAAATAGAACAACACCGTCCCACTAGCCAGCAATAAAAATGCTGGTAAATAAGCTTTGCGTGCCACTTCTTCGCCATTCATCCAACGCGGAAAGGTGGTCATTAAAAAACCAAAAATAAAGCATGGGAAAAATCCGTATGTCATCAAAAAAGCATGCGCATCCAGCGGTGACATCGTCCATGCAATAGGCGCATACCACCCGGCATGACGCCCAGCCAAATCAATTAACCACCAAGATACGCTTAGCAAGGACTGCAGCGCTCCCAAAAAAAAGAAAACACGATGGGGTGCCGATGTGAAAATTCGCCAAATTTTAGCTAAATCAGTCATGAGCTTAACTTTTCGATAGAGTGGATACGGCGCATGGTAAAGACACGCGGGCAGTCATTATCGAATTAATAGCCAGAAGTGAGTTTGATATATATCAAACTTTTAATGAAGCGTGTATTTGTCTAAGGTTAATTAAGCCATTTAAGCTGAAGCTAGCCACCTAAGCCCGAAAACAGACCGCTCAAGCCATGTGCTATGAACTCTACCGCCATCGCCGCCAGTATCAAGCCCATTAAACGGGTCACTATATTAATGCCTATGGTGCCCAATTTGCCGGCGATATAACTGGATAACTGCAAGCTTAACCACACCAGTATAGCCACCACTAAAATGGGCATCAGCAGTGAAATCTGAGCAGCCATGGTCGGGCTATCATGGGCAGCAATGATCATGCTGCTAATCGCCCCCGGGCCAGCCAGCAAGGGTATGCTGAGTGGAACGATGGCTATCACGTCGCGCTCTTCCATGGTTTTGGCTTCCTCTGGGGTTTGCTTGGAATGACTCTGCTTGGCATGCAGCATATTAATGGCGATCAATAAAATTAATATACCGCCACCTACCTGAAAAGACGGGATGGTGATGCTGAAAAAAGCCAATATGCCTTCACCAAATAAGGCCGACGCAGCCAGCACCAAGAAGACCGTCAATGCCACCACATTAGCGGTACGTAACTTTTGTTTGCGGTCCCATCCATCCGTAGCACTGATGAAAATGGGCACACTGCCTATGGGATTCACAATAGCAAACAAGGCTACGCCAATCTTAAATAAATACGCCCAATCCATTGTTATCCTCTCTCGTAAAATTCAGCAGCCCTATTAACGCTAAGCCACTCTTCCCATGAGCAGTATAGCGTTGTAATGATACAAGAGCATGCCGGTCATTTTTTTGACTAGTCAGAATCCAAGGCCACCTAAACCATCACGAAATTATCTTATTAATTTCACAATCGTGAGGCAACATCTGCTCGCAACCTGCACGCATGAAATAGTTATGGAAACAATCTTTACGGTTTAGTTCATTAAGCCTATTGATTCATTTTGACAGATTGAGGGCACTACTTTGTTAACAACACATTCGATTAGACTGGCCAGCACAACCATACTTAACAAGCTGACAAGGGCTACTTTTTTTGTTTTTCTCAGCACGGCATTATCGGCATGCAATACCGTACAAGGCCTGGGAAAAGACATCGAAAAAGGTGGCGAAGTGATACAAAAATCAGCCAAATAATGTAAGACGCAGGACCCCAGCCAGCGGACCTAGGCCGACTGTTTGGCCATTAATTTTTGCACCACCAAGCTGCCTATCATGTCGCCTTCCACATTAACCGTGGTGCGCAAGGTATCGAGTAGGCGGTCTATCGGCAATAAAATAGCAATCGCCTCAGCCGGCAAGCCCACCGATTGCAAGACCATGACCATGGTCACCATGCCGGCACTTGGTATACCAGGCGCGCCTATCGCTGCGATCATGGCGGTGACAAAGACTATCAGTTGTTGCCCTAGGCTTAAGTCTATGCCAACCAAATTAGCGATAAACAAGGCGGCGGCGGCCTCGTATAAGGCCGTGCCATCCATGTTAACCGTCGCCCCCAAAGGCACAACAAAACCCGATATAGCTGGATTAACCCGCAACTGTTCATTGGTACACCGCAAGGTCACGGGCAAAGTGGCGGAGCTGGAACTGGTGGCAAACGCCGTCATCAAGGCCTCGCGTGAACCACGCCAAAACCACAATGGCGTGTGCCCGGTAATCACATAAAGTATCAGCGGCAGCACCACTACCCCATGCAACAAGGTGGTGCCAACCACCACCGCAATAAACTTAGCCAAGCTGGCGATCATGGCCACATCTTGCAAGGCCAGTAATTGCACCAACAAAGCCATGATGCCCAAGGGAGCGATACGCATTACCCAGCCGACGATTTGCAGGCTTAGGGCTAAACCTTCTTGCAATAGAGCGGTTAAGGTTTTATAGCGCTCACCGCCTACCACCAATGCGATGCCTGTGATCAAGGCAAAGCACACCACTGCCAACACATCGCCTTGCGCCATGGCCGCAAAGGGATTTAAAAATAAACCGTGTAAAAACTGCGCAAAAAATTCGGGTAAAGGCAATTGCTTGGCTTCAAAGTTTTGCATGGCCTGTTCAAACATGGCTAAATGCATACCAACACCAGGCTTAAAGTAATTAACCGCCAACAAGGCTAAGGTAATAGCGATAGTCATGCTGCTAAAGAAAAAGACCAAGGTGCTTAGCCACACCCGGTGCATTTGTTGGTGTTGGCGCAAGTTGGCGATGCCAACCGCGATGGAGCAAAACACCAAGGGAATGAGGACCATTTTGAGTAGATCAATGAACAAGGTGCCAAGCAAACTGGCCGCATAGACCCCACCCTGCGTCAATGGATGGGATGCACCTAGATCATGAAAATAAGCCCCTAGCGCTATCCCAAACACAGCGCCTAATAGAATTTGCAGGTTGAGGCTAGGCCATTTCATGTATTGCTCTTAAGCCTTGTCGGCTTTTACTTTGACGGCTTTAGCGGGTTTTTTGATTGGTGCTTTTTCCGTTGCCGTGGCTTTTTTGACGGCACCGGGTTTTTTAACCGCTGTGGCTTTTTTAACCGTGCTGGCTTTTTTTGGCGCAGCCACTTTTTCCACAACCGGCGCTTTCGCCACCTCGGCACTTGGCGCTGGTGCTTTTTTCACTTGCGTGTCAGCGGTTTTTTCAAATACGGCCGCAAAAAAACCATCGGTGTGGTGCAAATGCGGCAGCAGTTTTAAATACGGGCCTGTGTCCAAGGCAATTTGCTGCTGGCTCAAAATCTCAGCGGCATTGAGCAAGGTGTAGTCTGGGTGAGCGGCTAAAAAAGCTTGCGCTATCTGTTCGTTTTCGTCGCTTAACAAGCTGCAGGTGGAATAAATTAAACGGCCACCGGCTTTAGTTAACTTGGCCGCACGGGCTAAAATCGCCGCTTGCTTGACGGTTAACTCGGCTAAATCTTGGGGCGTTTGGCGCCATTTTAAATCCGGGTTGCGACGCAAGGTGCCCAAGCCTGTGCAGGGGGCATCGACCAGCACGCGATCAAACTTTCCGTTTAAGCGTTTTAATTTAGGGTCATTTTCGCCGTTGATACGCTGCGCATTAAGGTTGCTCAAACCGGAGCGTTTTAAGCGTTGGCCTAGGCTGTGCAAGCGTTTTTCCGACACATCAAACGCATACAAACGGCCGGTATTGCGCATCAAGGCGCCCATGGCCAAAGTCTTACCGCCGGCACCGGCACAGAAATCCGCCACCATCATGCCACGTTTGGCTGCCACCAAATGCGCTAGGATTTGACTACCTTCGTCTTGCACTTCGATTTGGCCATCGGTAAACATCACATGACGGCTAATGTTTAAACGCAAAGGCATGCGCAAGCCTATGGGTGAATATGGCGTAGTGATAATGTTCGCCTCCCCCGTGGTGTTTTCGGCGATAAATTTTGCCAGCACCTCATCGCGCGTGGCCTTAATGGTGTTGACGCGTAAATCTAAGGTCGCGCCTTCGTGCATGCTGCGGGCTATGGTCAAGGCCTCAGCCTCACCGTATTGCGCCACCAATTTCTCCCACAACCAATCGCGTACATCGGCCTGCACGGCCAACGGTAGGTTTTCTGTGGATTTGGCTTTAATGGTGCGAGCCCATTCGATTTGCTGCTCGCTGAGCATGGGCTCCATTTTTTGTATGCTCATGCCTTGTATGCGCAACATCCAGGCCAAGACCAATTTTCGCGCGTCGTCGTTATCGGTGTCGTCGGTAGCGGTGACCGCACTTAAAAAGCGTAAGCGGCGCAATACGCCGTAAACACTCTCGGCGACAAAGGCGCGTTCTTTGGTGCCCAAATCGCGGTTGTTGCGAAAAAATTCGCTCAGCTTGGCATCCGCCGGGCTGTTGAATTCCAGCAGATTGGATAACATTACCGCCGCTTGCCGGATTAAATTTGGGGTCATTTGCTTTTCTTTATAGTGTTAGTGCGGCCAGCGACTTGCGCTGGACAGGATAAGCTTAAAGGACAACCGTAGGGGCTTCGCCGGCTTTTTGCGCCCGCACTTGGCCTATGTGAAATACGCTCTCACCGGCCTCAGTTAACAAGTCCATGGCAGCCGCGGCATACTCTTCGGCCACAATCACGGCCATGCCTATGCCACAATTAAAGGTTTTATACATTTCCAAATCGGCCACATTGCCTTGTGCTTGCAACCAGGTAAATAAAGGCGGCATAGGCCAACTGCCTTTTTTAATCTCGGCGGTTAAACCCGCTGGCAAGACACGCGGAATGTTTTCCGTGATGCCACCACCAGTGATGTGCGCCATGCCTTTCACCGGCAAGGTGGCCAGCAACTGCAATAAGGGCTTAACGTAAATACGCGTAGGCGCCATCACCACGTCTTTAAATGGGCGGCCGTGGAAGTCCGATGCAAAATCGATGCCAGATTTGGCTATCAGCTTGCGTATCAATGAATAGCCGTTGGAATGGGCGCCACTGGATGCCAGCCCCAGCACCACGTCACCGGCCGCTATGGTGCTGCCGTTGATGATGTTGTCTTTATCCACGCAACCCACGGCAAAGCCGGCTAAATCGTATTCACCGGCTGGGTACATGCCCGGCATCTCGGCCGTTTCGCCACCCACTAAAGCGCAGCCGGATTGCTCACAACCGGCGGCAATGCCTTTGATCACTTGTGCGGCCGTGCCCACTTCCAATTTTCCGCAGGCAAAGTAATCTAGGAAAAATAGAGGTTCAGCGCCTTGCACCAAAATATCGTTAACACTCATGGCGACCAAATCAATGCCCACGGTGTCGTGTTTATTCAATTCAAAGGCCAATTTAAGTTTGGTGCCCACGCCATCGGTGCCGGATACCAATACCGGATTTTTGTATTTCTTAGGCATTTCGAATAGCGAGCCAAAGCCACCGATACCAGCCAAAACTTCAGGTCGCATGGTGCGTTTAGCAAACGGTTTAATTTCTTCAATTAAGGCATCGCCTGCTTCTATGTCTACACCGGCATCGCGGTAGCTGATTGATGTTGTATTGGTAGAGTGGGTAGTCAAAACGGCTCTCGCTTCGTGATCAATAGGGTTTTTTTAATGCAATTCGGGAGTTAAACAGTAATTTAAGTATAATTTTAACCTATATGACGACTGAACCCAAAAAAACTGCAGTAAAAAAACACAGGCTACTTACTCTTAACGGCCGCCATCATCCAACTCAGTGCACCGTGTCTCACTTAATCAAAATCCGCAGCGTCGCTTAAGTGTTCCCTCCCTATCAAAAGCCATGAAGCAACTTCTACTCGACATCAAACCGGCCGCGCCACCAAGCCTGCAAAACTTTATGGCCGGCCGTAATGCCGAGGCCTTGGCCAGTTTAAGGGCAGCCATCTCACCATCCGACGCATCCCATTTCATCTACCTTTGGGGCGAAGCCGGTAGCGGCAAAAGCCATTTACTCAAAGCCTGCGCTGCGCAAAATGTGACGGTGGTGGATGACGTGCATTTATTGAGTGCGGATGCACAAATCGATTTATTTAATCGCTATAACCAGATAAAAGAAAACCACGGCAGCTTGATTACGGCCGGCTTGCACGCCCCCACGCAAATGGGTCTGCGCGATGACTTGGCCACGCGCTTAGCCTGGGGTTTGGTTTACCAATTGCATGCCTTGAACGACGCAGAAAAATTCTTAGCCCTGCAAAACCATGCCACGGAACGCGGCATGCGCTTACCCAGTGAAGTGGTGGAGTATTGCCTGCGTTATTTGCGTCGGGATTTGTCCACCCTCATGGCCACCTTAGATGCGCTAGATGAGTGGTCACTCACTACCAAGAAACCCATTACCGTTCCTCTATTACGTCAGTTATTGCAATTAAATTTAGCGCTGTAAACACGCCCTTATAATTAGGTTAGCCCATGATACGCATCACCGAAATTAAATTAGCCCTGGATCACCACCCCGATGAAATTCGGGCGGCCGTCATAAAAAAATTGGGCATCAATGCGGCGGATTTATTGGATTACGCCATTTTCAAACGCGGCGTCGACGCGCGCAAAGCCAACGCAATTTTATTGGCCTACACCTTGGATGTGACGGTACAAGGTGAGGCAAAAATCCTTGCTAAATTACGCAAAGACCCGCACGTCAAATTGGCACCAGACACGTCTTACCATTTTGTCGCACAGGCGCCCGCCAACTCAACAAAACGGCCGGTCATTATCGGCATGGGGCCATCCGGCTTATTTGCCGCGCTGATATTAGCCCAGTCTGGATTTAAACCCTTAGTATTAGAGCGTGGCAAAGCAGTGCGTGAACGCACCAAAGACACCTTTAATTTTTGGCGTAAAAGCGAATTGAATACCGAATCCAACGTGCAATACGGTGAAGGCGGCGCTGGCACTTTTTCAGACGGCAAGCTATACAGTCAGATTAAAGACCCCAAGCATTATGGTCGTAAAGTGCTGAACGAATTCGTCAAAGCCGGTGCGCCAGAAGAAATTTTATACGTCAGCCACCCGCACATAGGCACCTTCAGATTGGTCAGCATGGTGGAAAAAATGCGTGAAACCATCATCGCCCTTGGCGGCGAGGTTCGCTTTCAAAGTCGCGTTGACGACATAGAGCTGAGCAGCAACGAGCAAGGGCAACATCAAGTGCAAGCCGTAGTGCTGCAAAACGGCGAGCGCATTGCCACCGACCATTTGATTTTAGCGGTGGGTCACAGCGCCCGCGATACCTTTGAGATGCTCTACGAAAGAGGCGTCTTTATCGAGGCCAAGCCGTTTAGCGTAGGCTTCAGAATAGAGCACCCGCAATCCTTAATCGACAGCGCCCGTCACGGCCCAAATGCCCAGCACCCTATTTTAGGCGCAGCCGATTATAAACTGGTCCACCATGCCAGCAACGGCCGCAGCGTCTACAGCTTTTGCATGTGCCCAGGCGGCACAGTCGTGGCCTCGGCCTCGGAAGCCGGCTGCGTGGTGACCAATGGCATGAGCCAGTATTCGC
>SXGS01517629.1_pt1 | contig 14199 bp, 9 predicted proteins | sample 3174681 | NCBI WGS metagenome assembly SXGS01 (sample SAMN11356861, study PRJNA531348) | freshwater metagenome | isolation source: freshwater sample F1-80 | place: China: Fuxian Lake, Yuxi | collected 2017-12-25
CGGGTACAGCGCCCTCGACAATCTCGACACGCTCGATGCCGCGTACTACGCGATCCCTTCGCTCGTTGCCGGGCTTTGTTGCCTGATTTTGGCGAACGCCACCGCATGGAAAGAGACGGACGGATATTGACATCTGTGTGACGGTTGTTGCACAGGTAAACAATTGTCAGCGAACGCAACGAATCTGAGGTAAACGGCGTGCCTTCCTGAGGCACATGTGCGCACCACCTCGATTCTTACTCTGCTTTCGCTCGTCGCTTGCCAGGACGCCGGCCTGTCGGTCTACGACAGCCCACCCGCGATCACCGTCTTACGGCCGGTGACGGGAACCTCCTTTGAGCCCGGGCAACCGTTCGAATTCTGCGCAAGCGTATCCGACGAAAACCTCGACGACGTCGACCTGCTTCTTGAGAGCAGCCTCGACGGTATCCTCGCCGACGAACCCCGAGAATTCACCGCCTGCGATGGCGGAAACCTAGGATTTGAGCTGGTGTTGACCGAGGGGGAGCACCAACTTTCGATCACGGCCACCGACGATCACGGCCAGACCACCACCGAAACCATCACCATCAGCGCGACGCCAAATCAGCCGCCGAGCTGCACGATCCTCGCACCGCAAGACGGTGACGCATTCGTCGAGGGAGACATCGTCCCTTTTTCGGCGACGGTCTCCGATCCTGAAGCCGCCTCCGGGATGCTTCCCGTGTCGATCGCTTCGAATCTTGACGGACAAGTATGGAATGGCAAATCGGACTCCGATGGCGGAGTTACGGTGAATCTTGCCGAGCTCTCCGCTGGCACCCACGACCTCGCGTTGGAGGTGCAGGATTTCCGGGGCGCCGTGGACACCTGCCATGCGGTGGTGATCGTTAGCCCCTGTCGTGACCTCGACGAGGACGGATTTACGACCTGCGACGATGATTGTGACGATACCGACGACACCGTGTACCCCGGCGCGGAAGAGATCGCCGACGGCGAGGACAACGACTGCAACGGTGAAACCGACGAAAGCACCTCTCTTTCGGATGACGACCAGGACGGCTGGACCGAGATCGAAGGGGACTGCAATGACAACGATGCCAGCGTAGCTCCCGACCTAAGCGAGGTTTGGTACAATGGCATCGACAACGATTGCAGCGGTGGATCCGACTTCGATCGGGATCTGGATGGCCAAGACCTCGCAGCTAACGGGGGTCTGGATTGCGATGATTTGAATGCAGCCATCTTCGCCGGCGCCAACGAAACCTGGTACGACGGCGTCGACCAAAACTGCGATGGAAAGTCTGACTTTGATCAGGATGGCGACGGTTCCGTGGTCGATGACGACTGCAACGATCTCCAGTCCGGCATCCATCCTGGGGCGTCTGAAGCCTACTATGATGGCATCGATCAGGACTGCAACGGCAAATCCGACTTTGATCAGGATGGCGACGGTTCGGACGCACTGGCGTTTGGAGGCCAAGACTGCAACGATTTGAATGCCGCGATCTTTGTCGGCGCCACCGAAACCTGGTACGACGGCTTCGATCAAAACTGCGACGGAAAGTCTGATTTTGACCGCGACGGCGACGGGTTCGCCTCGGCCAATCACGGGGGATCCGACTGCGACGACTCCAAACCTGGCATTCACCCTGGAGCATCGGAAGTCTGGTACGACGGCATCGACCAGGACTGCAGCGGCGGTTCCGACTACGACCGCGACGGAGACGGCCAGCAAAGCTCCGATTGGTTCGGCGTCGATTGCAACGATCAGAATGCCGCTATCTTCAGCGGCGCCACGGAAGTCTGGTACGACGGCATCGACCAGAACTGTGATGGAAAGTCCGATTTTGATCAGGACGGCGACCTCGCCGACGCTGAGGACTACGGCGGTGACGACTGCGACGACGGAATCGCCGCCGTGCATGTCGGGGCGACGGAAGTCTGGTACGACGGTATCGACCAAGACTGCGATGGAAAGTCGGACTTCGACCGTGACGGGGATGGCTACACCTCCGACAACCACGGTGGCGCGGATTGCGAAGACACGAAGTCTGGAATTCACCCCAATGCGACCGAGATCTGGTACGACGGCGTCGATCAGAACTGCAGCGGTGGCTCCGACTACGATCGCGACGGAGATGGCCAAGACAGCGCAATTTGGTCCGGCACCGACTGCAACGATCTCAACCTCAACATCTTCGAGGGAGCGACCGAAATCTGGTACGATGGTGTCGATCAAAACTGCGATGGCACCTCGGATTTTGACCAAGACGGCGATCTTGCCGAATCGGATGAGCACGGCGGCGATGACTGCGACGATCTCGATCCGGATGTCTCCCCGGACGCCGAGGAGCTTCGCGACGGATTCGACAACAACTGCGACAACCTCTGCGATGAAGGCCTACTCTTCGCTGGCGATCTCCAGGTGACCGAAATTCTATTCAACCCCAAGGCGATCACCGGCGACACCCCAGGAGAATGGTTCGAAGTGTACAATCCAACGGACACCGACATCGCACTCTGCGGCGGCTGGACGATCGGCGACAACAGCCTCACCGTACCGGTGACCACCGATGTCCTGATTCCGTCGGGGGAATATGCTGTTTTCGGCCAGTCCACCTCCGGCAACAACGGCGTTCCATTGGACTTTGCGTACGGCACCACGATCGCCCTTTCCAACACTGCCGACAAGATCACCTTGAAATTCGACGATGGTGCCTCAACCCTCCTGATCGACGAGGTGAGCTACACCCAGAGCAGCCCGTGGTTGGATGTGGACGGCCAGTCGTTGGCGCTCAAGCGCTCCGGAACTGGCGCCTATTATTCGTATTTGGACAACGACTCTGGCGACAAGTGGTGCATCAGCAGCACCCCCTTTGGAGCGATGTACGGCACGAACAGTTACGACATGGGCACGCCGGGAGCAGCGAACGATTGCCCCTGAGGGCCGAATGACCGAACGCTTTCCGTTGTCCATCAGCGAGCATCCTCACCTCGACGCGCGGGCATTCACCACTGAATTGCCGTCAGACCTCGCAGATATTCCGTCCCCTGCATGGTTGACGGCATTGCTTTCACGCGAAGCCTCGGCCCCGTTTGCGCCGGACGAATCAGTCCGCTCTGCGGTTCGCGATCTGCTTCGCACCGGCGGATTCAAACCCTCCGGGCGAAGTAAGCCCGCTTCGGAATACCTTCAGAATGCGGCCTCGGAGGCGCCACTCCGTTCGATCAATGCGCTGGTGGATGTATGCAATGTGGTGTCTTTGCATAGCGGGCTACCCATCTCGGTGATCGACCTCGACCGTGCAACGTCTCCGTTTCGGATCGCCATCGCGGACTCGGGGACAAAATACATTTTTAACGCAGGTGGCCAAGAGATCGATGTTGGACAGCTCTGGTGCCTATTTGACGCCGATGGCCCCTGTGCCAACGCAGTAAAGGACGCCCAACGTACGAAAACGCAGAGTTCCACCCGGCGCACGCTGACCGTCCTCTGGGGACCCGCAATCGTCGCCGATCGGGTCGAAAGCGCGCTGCTTTGGTACCGGGAATTGTTGGAACGATTGGGAGCCTTCACACGAGGAATTCCGGATGAGCATCGCGATGCCTTCGCGCCGCTGGAGATCTCCGACGAAGGGAGCACTTGGGTTGCGGACGATGAACCCGAGTCGGCGGCGGACGATGCGTTCCCCGAAATCCCGGACCCGCGGCACGCGATTCGATGGCAAGGAGAGGCCACACTCACGGAGCTTGGGGAGCGCATTCCGTATGTTGCCGATCTATCCATCGAACACAACGAATGGCATTCGCCGAATCCTCCCAGTCGCTCCTCCTTGGTGACCACGATCACCGTCGGGCCCATCAGCCAACGCGTTTCGCTACGCTTGGCCCACGCCGAGGCCGAAACCCTTCGCCTTGGGCGCAGCTTCTTCGCCGGTAAGGCTTACATCGATCCAGAAGATTCCGGTCGCTAGGGCGCCGATCCCTGAGATCGCAAGCCCAACCCTCGCAAAGGAAGTCGCTTATTCGCCGGCGCCACACTCGGATCGGCGGTCTCACCGCGAGCGCAACAAATACCGCTGGCCACGCGCATGCCCCGAGATACACCGCCTACAGGAGCCACCTTGGACTGGTCGTCCTTCACGCGCCGCTACGCTGCCAAATATGCCCATTGGTATGCCGCCGGATTCTTCGCTCTGATCGCCACCAGTTGGGTGGCGACCACGATACCGTTGTTGGTTGCCGATGCGATCGACGCGCTCGCCACTCCACAAGCAAATGAAGTGCCATGGAAGGCCGTGTGGATCGCGCTTTTGGGTGTTTTCGTCATCCTGGTGCGAACCGCTTCCCGAGTGTTGTTTTTTACGCCCGGCCGTCTGATTGAAGCAGAGCTTCGTGCCGATCTTTTCTCGCGCATGCTCATGCAACAACCCGCATTTCTGCGAAACTATCCTCCCGGCGACCTAATCAGTCGAGCGACATCCGACATTGGAAACCTACGCTTACTAGCTGGCTTTGGAATACTTCAATTCATCAACACCGCCCTGACCGTCGGCTTCGTCGGCGTCCAAATGGTCCGAATCTCGCCCTTTCTCGCGGCGCTCACCTCGGTCCCCATCGTGATCGCCTTCCTCATCAATCACAGTTTCATTCGGACGCTATTTGTCCTCATTCAACGTATGCAAACCGAGACCGCAGCCATTTCGGATCATGTGTTGTCCAGCTACCAAGGTCTGGCAACGGTGCAGTCGTTCAACGCCAATGGGGCATTCCTCGAGGAGTTCGACCGGAAAAACCTCGCCTATCAAGCCAGTTCGGTACACCGCTCCGGCATTCGTGCAATCATCGGACCTATCCTGGGTTTAGCGGCCTCTTTAAGCATTATCGTGCTGCTATGGCAGGGGGCCCCGCTCGCCGCCCAAGGGAAGTTCAGCGCCGGTCAATTCGTTGCATACTTATCGTTGCTGGGCATGTTGATCAGCCCGCTTCGGGCCACGAGCTTTCTGCTGTCGGTCGCGAAACAGGCGCAAGTAGGCTTGCAACGCCTCTCCGAGGTGATGACACCAGAGCCTGATCGGCCGGACCTGCCCGCACCGGAGCCCGCGCCGAAGTCCGCCCCCAAACTCGAACTGCGCGGCATCTCGTTTGCCTACCCCGACGCGCCTGAGGTGGAGGTCCTCCACGACATCCATGTCGCGGTCGAGCCCGGTCAAACCTTAGGAATTATTGGACCCACTGGATCAGGAAAGAGCACGCTGCTGCGCTGCATTGCACGCTTGTACAATACTCCCCCCGGGTCCATTTGGGTGGACAATGTGGACCTCCGCCGCATCGACCTTTCTGAGTGGCGCCGTCAGGTTTCCGTCGTTCCACAGAGGACTTTTTTGTTTTCCGAATCGCTCAAAGAGAACATTCTGCTCGGCGCGCCGGACGACGGACGACTGGAGAAAATGCTCGCGTTGACGACCCTGGATGTGGATGTCCAATCCCTACCGGACGGGGTCGAAAGTCCCGTCGGGGAGTCGGGAATCATGCTTTCCGGTGGACAGCGCCAACGCGCCGCCATCGCCCGCGGCCTGCTCAAACCCCACCACGTCCTACTGTTGGACGACGTCCTTTCGGCCGTTGACCACGCCACAGAAGCCAGCCTGATCGCAACGCTTCGACAACAACGCCCCACCACGTTGATTGTCGCCCACCGCATTTCCGCCATCCAACACGCCCACCGCATCCTGGTCTTGGAGGGCGGCCGAGTGGTGGACAGCGGCACCCACGAAGAACTCTGCTCCCGTCCAGGTTTTTACCAGGACACCTGGCACCACCAACAAGAGCTGGCGGAAACATGATGCGCGAGGACGACGACGCGCGTACCCCGGCCAATCTGCAGCTGTGGCTGCGGATGGCCAAGGATTTCCCTTCGGAAGCACTGATCACCATCGTCGCGATGATCGCAGCGTGGATTTCCGTCGAGTTGGTGGTCTACCTGCCGCGGTTCCTGCAGCAAGCGATCGACGATCATCTGGTGCCCCACCGATTGGAAGGGCTTGAAGCCATCGCTTTTGCGTACCTTGGCGTCACACTCGCCGGTTTCGTTTTTGAGTTTGCATATACCTATGCGATCGGCTTTGCAGCTACGCGAGCGATCACCAAGCTTCGACGCAAGGTATATTCGCATACTCTGTCCATGGCCCAGGCGTTCTTCGACCAACGCCCTACGGGGCGCCTGCTCACCCGCGCCACCTCCGATGTGGAAGCCCTCGGCGAGACTCTGACCGCGGGCGCTTTCACCATCGTTTTGGATGCCATCCTCGTCTTTCGGACGATTTTCGCCATGTTCCTGTTGCATCACCGAATGACCGTGGTGGTGTTGCTGGTGGCCCCGCCGATCGCCATTTTCGTCAACGTGATCCGGAAGAAACTACGTGACCTCTTCGGCGAGGTTCGCGACGCCATCTCCGTACTCAATGCATACACCGCGGAACGTCTCGGCGGAATGGATGTGGTGCAGCTCTATTCTGAAGAAACCCGAACTTTAGCCGAGCACAATCGCATGCTCGCCCGCTACCGCATCGGCAACGTCCGGTCCAACATCTGGGATGCCTTGTTGTACGCCGGGATCGACGGGATCGCGACCATCACCGTCGCCCTCCTGCTCTGGTATGGAAGCGGCGGTTGGAACGACGACATCGTTACCGCAGGGCTGTTGGCGATGTTCATTCAATATACCGGCCAATTGTTCCGCCCCATTCAGGAGTTTTCACAGAAGATCGCGGTTCTTCAGCGAGCAGCAGCGTCACTCGAAAAAATCTACGGCCTGCTCGACTACCAACAGGCGATCACGCCGGGCTCTCAACGGCTCCCTCAGGCCAAAGGGCAGATTCACCTTTCCAATCTCAAGTTTGCATACCAGAATGGCGTGCCCATTTTGAACGGTGTGGAGTTCCACGTCCAACCCGGAGAGGTGGTTGCGCTCGTAGGCCGCACCGGAAGCGGAAAATCGTCCATTGCGCGACTGTTGACCCGCACCTACGATGGGTATGAAGGGTCGATCACCCTCGACGGCCTAGAACTTCGCGAGGTTCATCCTGACGATGTTCGAAATGCCATCGGCATGGTTCGCCAAGACGTCCAGCTGTTTCCCGGGGATGTCCGCTTCAATTTGACGCTTGGAAAGAAGATCTCCGACGAACGCTTGCGCGAAGTGATCCATCTCGCACAGGCTGATGAGGCGGTGGAGAAACTTGGCGGTTTGGACGGCAAAATTCAGCACCAAGGCGCCAACCTATCCGTCGGCGAAGCGCAGTTGTTGAGTTTCGCTCGGGTGATGGCCCACGATCCCCCGGTGGTCTTGCTCGATGAGGCCACGGCGTCCGTCGACACCCTCACGGAAACCCGCATTCAAGCGGCGACAAAAGTACTGTTTGAGCGAAAGACTGTCCTCGTGATCGCCCACCGCCTGTCGACCGTGGTGGACGCCGATCGCATTGTCGTCCTCGATCAGGGCAAAGTCTTAGAAACCGGCAGCCATCACGAACTCATGGCAAGAGATGGCGCTTGGGCCGCCCTGTTTCGACAGCAGTTCACCGAAGCCCACGAAGCTGGATCGCCCAATTCTTGACGCGTCAAGAGTCTTCGGCATCTCGGGTCTGCTGCAGCTTTTCTAAGAACAGCTGTTCCAACCCCTCAGATCCGATTTCGGCTACCTGAGCGTCCACCACCACGCGGCCGTGAGCGAGCATCACCACCCGATCCGCGACCGCTTGGATGGTTTCCACCACATGGGTGGAAAGCAGCACCGTCTTGCCGGAATCCACATACTCCCGTAGCAATCCCTTGACGCGGGCGGCCGAAGGAGGATCCAGGCCGTTCAATGCCTCATCCAACACCAACACCGACGGGTCTCCCAGAGTTGCCGCAGCCAAGGCCGTTTTCCGCCGCATCCCTTGGGAATATTCGCGGATCAGGCGATCGGCTGCCTTGCCCAAACCGGTCCACTCCAAGGCGCGGGCGACATCGCCGCCCTCACGGATCTCCGCAATAAACTCCAGGAATTCGCGCGCGGAGAGGTATTCGTAGACCGCTGGCTCCTCCGGTACCGCGCCCAAATGCCGCCGTGCACCTTGGGGATCCGCAAATACGTCGATCCCCTGCAGGCGAACGCTGCCCTCCGTGGGCTGAAGCAGTCCCATGAGCATTTTCAGCGTTGTCGACTTTCCAGCCCCATTGTGGCCAATGAGTCCGCAAAAGGTGCCCGCCGGCACCACCAGATCGACGCGATCCACAGCCACCAACGGACCAAACGTCTTGCGCAGGCCCTGAAGTTCGATCGCGTTCATTGGGGGCTCCGCGAAAAGATCACGAACAAGGTACTCACTCCGCCGGCCACGGGAAGATACCACCACAAGGCGGTGGGGATCCTCGAAAGGGCCGCTGAAAATAACGATGCCAGGAAGGAGATCGCCATCAGGCCCGCCGCAAAGCGCCACCCCAATCCGTGGCGTTGCGCCGCCAATGATGCCGGTACGACCATTGGAATCAGCCAGAGAAACACCACCAGCGACCGGGATGCCCAACGAACCGTCGACCAGGGGATCAACTGCGACAAGAAGTAAGGTTCCTCCTTCTCAAGTACAAAGCCTACCGCTCCCACACCCCAAATCCCGGCGACCAACCAGCCGAAAGCAGCCACCGTGTCCGATACTTCCGGTCCCCAGGTCAGCCATGCACCCGAAAAACCCGCGATCCAAGCGCCAGAGATCCACGAACGCCTCGCCCGCCAGCCCCGGCGAAGATCGTTCAAAGCGAACGGCCGCCAGGAAATAGGCAAGCGCTTGACGATCCCCTCCAAATAGACCTTTCTTCCTTCCTCTGGAAGGGTCAGCATCGCATACCGGGCGTCGATGTCGGCCAAGATGGCACTCGCTCGGAACCAGGCGCGGTTTGCCCGCTGTCGGAGGGTCAACGCGGCGGCCCCCGCAAGCAGGTAAGGCCCGGCCAACAGAATCCAGCTTCCATCTTTTACCGCACTTGCCGCGCCAAACGCCGCTAAACCCGCAATTCCGAGGGCAGCCCCAGGCGCGTACAAAAAAGCAGCCTGCGCCCGAGGATTCACACCGCGGATCCGGTCGAGAAACGGCGCCCATTCTGGCGAATCCGCAAGTTCTACCGCAAACAAATGGACCGCCGCCGACACCGTCAACCCGGCCGCAAAGTACCCCCACACCGCGACCACCGCCCCACCACCAAGGCTGGGGTTCACAGCGATCAACGGCCATAACCCGGCGGAGATGGCAATCGCCCACGGAACCCGCCGCCAAGCGATACGCTGCAGCTCAAAGAGAACCACTTCCGCAGGATGAACGGGGTGAAGCTCCTGAACCGCTCGATCCGGGCTACGAATCAACGCAGAATATACCTCCAACGCCAATCCCCCGATGATCAGGACCGCCGCCCGCTGGAGAAGGCTTTCGGTGCCCGCCGGCCACAACTTCGGAGAACCCTCTAAGAAACCCAGGAAAACGGGCCGCCACCAGGGATACAAGGCCGCGCCGATGGCGAGCGGCCACACCGAATGCAGGCTTTCCCGCCACCACCCATGGACAACACGGCGGTTAGCGGCGAGCCGACGGGAGAGTTTCCAGTAGGGGTTGGCCATGCCGCCGATCAGGCGGACAATTCGGCGGGGGCCGACAACTCTGGAGAAATCCAGTCCCCTCGCGTCGAATTGGTAAATCCTCGCGTCACCCGTACGGGCACCTCACGGCCAATCAGCCACTCCGGACCGGGGAAATTGACCATCGCGTTGGTCGCGGTGCGGCCGCACATCACGCCCGCATCGTGCCGCGACGGGCCCTCCACCAACACCGAGACCTCGGATCCCTCCAAACTTCGGTGCCAAGCCAAAGCAAGCTCGCGTTGCCGAGTCTGAAGCTCCGTCAAGCGCGCTCCTTTGATCGAGTCCTCGAGATGATCCGGCAGGCGAAGCGCAGGAGTGCCCGGCCGGGAGCTGTATTTGAACGAGAAGGAGTTCACAAAGCCGACCTCATTGAGGAGCGACATGGTCTCTCGAAAGTCCTCGTCCGTCTCCCCAGGGAATCCAACGATAAAGTCCGTCGTCAGAGCGATGTCCGGCCGCGCGTCGCGAAGTTTGTCGACCACCGCCAAATAGTGTTCGCGCGTGTAGAACCGCTTCATCCGCCGCAAAATGCGGTTGCTTCCGGACTGGACCGGAAGGTGAAGGTGGGAGGTCAACGCCGGCAAATCTCGGTACGCCTGAACGACATCATCGCCCATGTCGCGGGGATGGCTGGTGGTGTACCGAATTCGGCTCACCCCGGGAACCGCCGCTACCAAATACAATAGTTCCGCGAACGTCTTTTCACCCGACACCTTGAGGCCGTAGGAATTAACGTTCTGACCGATCAACGTGATCTCTTGGACGCCGCGATCGACCAAAGCCCGAACCTCGGCCACGATCTCAGCGCTCGGACGCGACGCTTCGTCGCCACGGGTGGTGGGCACGATGCAGAAGGTGCAGCGGTTATCGCAGCCCTTCTGAATGGTGACGAATGCACCGACACTCTTCCCGGCTTCGGGATCGATGTCGCTTACAAACGGATAGGTCTCAAGGTCAAGAAACTCGGTGTCCAGCATCCTTTTGCCGGCCATCGCCTCGCGCACCAACCCGCGCACCTGCGGCACGCCGTCCGGTCCAAACACCAGATCGAGGTCGGGATAGCGATCCAACAGGGTTTTCCCCTCTTGTTGGGCCACACACCCGGCCACTCCGATGGTCACCGGCTGGCCATACCGCTTCAGGTTTCGGTACTCGCCCAGCGCCGAATGCATCTTTTGTTCGGCTTTATCGCGTATTGAACACGTATTCAATAAGATCAGATCCGCTTGGGTAGGATCGTCGGCGGCCACAAAGCCATCTTTGGAGAGCTGAGCGCGGATTTTTGCGCTGTCATACTCGTTCATCTGGCAGCCGAAGGTGTGGATAAACACGCGGCGCGATTCAGACATGGAGCACCTGGGGGCGAATTCGCCTTTTATCGCGGCATCACCGGGAGCGCACGGACCCGAGCACCGATCAGGTAAAGGGCCGCGCGCGGCCCGGTTGCGCCGTTGCGAGCACCGCAGGCCGCGTAGCGAGCGCGTTTCCGACGACCGAGCACTGCCGAGACGTACTGGAGGTACGTCGCAGGCCGGGCGACCGAGGAGGAACGCGCGCAGTAGCGGACCGCGGTGTGTAGTAGGCGCGATTACCTGATTGGTGCTCTAACTCCTTCGGCGGGGGCGGCTCTCCGCCGGCGCATTCCAGGGATCTTCCGGCCAAGAGTGACGTGGATACCGCGATCGAAGCTCCTTTCGAACCTCCGGCCACGTGTTTTTCCAAAAGCTGTCCAGATCCGATGTGATCTGCTGAGGACGGTGGTTGGGAGACAACAAATGCAGGCACAATCGAACCCTCCCGCCGGCCAATCGCGGCGCCTCGGGCCATCCGAACAATTCTTGGATTCGCACCGCAAGAACGGGAGGATCCTCGGCGTATTGAACCCGAATCCAGCTGCCGCTCGGCACCTGAATCCGCGCTGGCGCATGAGCATCCAAATCTTGCTGTTGCTTCCAATTCAATTGCGAGCGCAGGGCCTCCGCGACGGGCGCCGTTCGAAGCTCCGCAAACGAGCGGCGACCGGCGCAGAGTTCGGGGAGTACCTCCAACAAGGCAGCCTCGCTGTCCGGCAGTTCCAGTTCAGGCAGGGTTTTCTGCAGCCAGCGCCATCGGGCGATCACATCCGCTTCCGGCTCTCGATCGAGCCCCAACGCCCGTTCCAGGTGCGACCGAGCAGCGTCCGCGAGTGCCGCGGAGGCCTGTTCCGGAGAAGGCAGCGCCAACGGGGTTTCCTGCAGGATCAGGTCCCGATACTTCCTGCGGCGCACCGCACTCACCCGCTCGGTACTCGGATCAAAGAAGCTTTCGACTACTTCTTCTGAAGAAAGCCAGGCGGGTTCGATCGCGGAGGCCATCCGAACCACCGCTTCCGAGCCTCGGCCTTTTTCGCCAGCATCCGCTTCCAAAGCGACAAACCATTCGGCATCCACCGCAGATCGCGGGTCCAATCGAACCCCTCTTCCGCCCACCATTCGGCCGCGCTCCTCCCCTTCCACCCGGCGTCGGCACACCCGATCCGGCCACGCTGCCAGTATCGACCGAAGCACCGCCTCCTCGCGTTCCGCTTCCACCGCCGTTCTTCCTCGCGTTGCTGTCAGCTCCCTTCGCGCCAAATCGTCAAGCGCTTGACGATTTTGGGCAAAAGCGCGCGCTCCCTCGCGTCCCAGCTTCTCCACCGCCTCCAGTCGATCCAGGGCGTCCGACCGACTCCGATGCACGGCGCGCTCCGGCCGAATCGGATCCCGTTCTGAAAGTAAGGCTGCAAGGCCGATCACATCCGTGGTCACCCCAAGACGGTGCCCTTCCAAAATCAGGCGGGCCAATCGAGGATGCAACGGGAAACGAGCCATCGAACGTCCCAACGCCGTGATCCCTTGCGCGTCCACCGCCCCCAAGGCCTCCAAACCTTGGCGGGCTTGCGTCAGCGCGGTCGGCGAAGGTGCTTCAAACCATGGGAATGTCCATGGATTTTCACCCCAAGCCAACAGCTCCAAAAAAGGACCCATCAGGTCCACACGAAGCAACTCGGGCTCTAAATGGGCGTCTAGCGCCACCTCTTCGCGGTCAGTCCATAGACGGATACACCGTCCGGGCGCTTCGCGGCCGGCCCGGCCGGCCCGTTGGTCCGCCGATGCGCGGGAGATGTGCTCCAACGCCAATCGTTCCAGTCCGGTGTTCGAATCTTGCCGCACCACACGCGCCCAGCCACTGTCGATCACCGCTCGAACGCCGGGGATCGTCAATGAGGTTTCGGCAAGATTCGTCGCCAGAATCACCCGGCGCCCGTCCCCCGGTCGCAACAGGCGATCCTGGTCCGCCGCGGGTAAATCGCCATACAACGCGCTCACCTCCGCGTCGATCCCACGCAGCAGTCCAGCCGTACGCCGAATCTCCCCTACGCCCGGCAAAAATGCCAGAAGGTCGCCCTCGGTGAGCGGCAGCTGCTCTCGAATGGCGTCCGCCATCTCCTCATGAATTTGGCCTGTGGTCGGGAACTTTCGGCGAACGACCTCTACAGGGAACCGCCGGCCTTCCGTCGACACCACCGGACAATCCCCGAGAAACGCCGCTAGACGCTCCACATCCAGTGTGGCGGACATCACCACCAACCGCAGATCCGGCCGGGCCTCGGCTTGCACTCGGCGCAGCATCGCCAGCGAGAGATCTGCATGCAAACTCCGCTCATGGAATTCATCGAGGATCACTGCCCCGACGGAGTCCAGAAATGGATCCTCCTGAAGCATCCGCACCAATAACCCTTCCGTCACCACCAAGATTCGAGTCGACGCACTAAACTGCCGGTCAAAGCGGACATGAAAGCCCACCTCCTCCCCAAGTCGAGTACCTCTCTCGGCGCTCATCCGTCGCGCTGCCGCTCGTGCGGCTACCCGACGAGGCTCGAGCATCACCACCCGACGATCCCCCGCCAAGCCCGCATCCCACACGGCGCCCGGCACGCGTGTTGTCTTCCCCGAGCCGGTTGGCGCTCGGAGAACCACATTTGGAGCCTGCTTCAGGGCGTCGATCAAATCCGGAAGTGCGGCGTCGATCGGCAGCGGCGTCAGTCGTGCCACACACCCTCACATTCGGAAAAGCTCACATCCTCTCGATATTCTTCGCAGCTCGCCGTTCTCATCCGATGGATGCACTCGACCGCATGTTCCTCGTCGTAATCGCCAAAGACATCCAAGGCGTCCGCTGCATCCTCGATGCTCGGCAATACCTCCTCCCGGCATTCTTTTTGGCCTTCGTACATGCTGTCAAAGTCTGCCTGAAAACACTCTTCATACGCATTGCACCAAGCACGCGTGTACTTCGCCGGGTAGTCCTCCCGAGAGATCGTGCACCCCGCAGCCAACAGGCACAGCCACCAAAACCTCATCGGACCCCCAAAGGATATATATCGGGGTCAGAAACGACTGACACCCTGGGTCGGGATCTGGCCAACAGCCTCGACAAAAGCTAACCTGCGGCCGCGAGGTAAGGCATGCATATCGGAGTCCTTGGGCCACCCAAAAATATGGTAGAAGGCCGGGTACTTC
>SXGS01651528.1_pt1 | contig 14197 bp, 11 predicted proteins | sample 3174681 | NCBI WGS metagenome assembly SXGS01 (sample SAMN11356861, study PRJNA531348) | freshwater metagenome | isolation source: freshwater sample F1-80 | place: China: Fuxian Lake, Yuxi | collected 2017-12-25
CCCTCTCCGCCACCGCCGCGCCCCTCTAGTCTCCGTCTCCTCGTAGCTCCCGCCGAGAGCCCGACACGCCGGGCGCACGGCGCTGTCAGGATAACTGTGCCGGGTTGAGAAGCGCCCTGCCCTGCTGAAATCAGGCGACAGCGGCTGACCATGCAGCGTCGGCTTCGGCGCGGAAGCGGCGAAGTGTGGGTCTGCTGATCAAATGGCGTTGGATGTTGAAGGTGTTGTAGATCGCCGCGTGGGTTGTGAGGAATCTCTGAGCTGAGGCTTGGGATTTGAAACCCTGCTGTTGCCGTTCTCGTCGTCGGATCGGGAGATGCGAGTTCTCCGCCCGATCGTTCTCCCGAAGGCGACCGGGCCGGTGCAGATCCCTGAGATCCAGGACATCGAGGGCCGCACCGTATGAAGCCAGGCCGTCGGTCGTGATCATCTGCGGCTCCACCGGCTGGTTGTGTAGCAGACGCCGAAGAAGCCTTAGTGCCGCCTCAGTGTCCCGCTGGGGCTGAACCACGAGGTCCAGGACCTCGCCTTCGTCGTCGACGGCGCGCCACAGATACAACCGCTTGCCGCCGATCCAGCAGACCATCTCGTCCAGATGCCAGCGCGGCGACGGAGCCGGCCGATGACGCCTCAATCTTTTGGCGATCAGAGGTCCGAACTTGATGGTCCAACACCGGATCGTCTCGTAGCTGACATCGATCCCGCGCTGCGCCAACAGCTCCTCGACGTCCCGAAAACTCAGGCTGAACCGGAAGTACAGCCACACAGCGTGGCGGATCACGTCAGCCGGAAATCGGTGGCGTTTGAACGAGATCGGCTTCACAATAATCTATCTCTAACAGCGGCTTACGCCAACTTTGCCGGAGACCTTTTAGCGTTAGCCTGACACCACCCTCTCGGGCCTGAGGGCGGCCGGGGAAGTGCGCAACTCGGCATAGTTGGCGGTAGATAAAGAGACTCGACCCTTGACATGAGTGAGCGATCGCTTATTTTATAGGCATGGCATCCAGACCTCCAGCTCCAGGCCGACCCGCCAATCCCGAGGCGCGCGCCCAGCGTCGCGAACAGATTCTGATGGGCGCCTTCCGGTGTTTTGTCCGGAAAGGCTTCCACGCCGCGACAACCGCCGAGATCAGCGCCGAGGCCGGCGTGAGCGTGGCGAACCTGTACCAGTACTTCCCGACCAAGGATGACCTGATCAAGGCGCTGGTGCAGGCCGACCTGGCGATGGACCTTGAGCTGATCCGCATGGTCGATGCTGCGGATACCCTGGCCGAGGGCCTGGAGCAGACCACTCGCCTGCTCGTCGCGGACCCGAATCTGCTGTCCGGCGTCCGCCTGCGTCTCGAAATCGTGGCGGAGGCGGCCCGCAACTCCGTCATCGCAGAAGAGGTGCGCCGGGCGGATGCGCAGATGGTCGAGGCCATCGTGCAACTGGTGATCCGTCGGCAGCGGGCGGGTGAGGTTCGGAGCGACATCTCCCCGGAAACTGCGGCCGAACTGATCCTGTCCATGTACGATGGCCTGGCGGGCCGTCTCGCCTTTGGAGGCGGCGACCCCGCGGTCCTGGCCCGGGCCGCCGACCGCATGATCCTTGCAAGCCTCGGTGTAGTCGACGTCGCGTCCGCCTGACCTCCCCATCCAGAACTCCCCGCACGAGAGCAATATGAGCAAGGCCTCCCTTATTTCTGTCCTGTGTGCCGCGGCGCTTCTGCAGGCCTGCGGCGGCAGCCCCTCCAGCTCCATCGACGGCGACCCGCCCAGAACTGCCCTGGTCGGCGAAGTGCGGGACAACTCGGGCGCTGCCGTTGTCGCCCTGGGAGAGGTCAGGGCGTCCCGACTCGCGGTTGTCAGCTCCGAACAGGGCGGACGGGTCATCGAGCTGCTCGCCAACGTCGGCGACAGGGTCTCGGCCGGCCAGCCGCTGGCGCGCCTGGACCCCACACCGGTGCGCCTGAGGGAGCAGCAGGCCGCCGCCGAACTGCATCGTGCGGAAGTGGTCGCGGCCGAGCGGCAGCGGAACGCGGCCCGTGTCGCCGCCCTGCATGCTGACGGGGTCGCGACCGACGCCGACCTCGAAGCCGCCGATACGGAAGCTCGCGCCGCAAGGGCTGCGCGTGACGCCGCGGCGGCCGGCCTGGCGCTGGCCGAGCGCGATGCCCGGGAGACTGTCCTCCGAGCTCCGATTGCGGGCGTCATTGCGGCGCGACCGATCGACCTGTCGATGCTGCCCCCCGGGGCCAGCGCCTTCGAGATTGATGGCGAGGACGGCCGCCGGATCCATGCGGTCCTCCCTGCGGCGCTAGCTGACAGGCTCCAGCCAGGCGCCCGCGTGACCTTCACCCATGGGACAGATGTGGGGGCCGCCCGCCTGACCGGCGTCAGCGCCCGCGATAATGGAGCCGGAGGCCGCGAAGCCGTCTTTGTGGTGACGAGTGGCTCGCCGCCCCCGGGCGGCAGCGTGGAGCTGCGCCTCTCCCGGGACACGTCGGGTGGCGTGCATGCCGTCCCGCTCGCCGCGGTCCTGACCGATCGCAGGGGCCAGCAGACCGTTCGCATGGTTGGTCCGGAGAACAAGCTTCTCGATGTCCCGGTCAGACTCCTCGCCACCCGCGGCGACATGGCCGAGGTGACGGGGCGGCTTGCCCCGGGTCAGCTCGTCGTCATCGCCGGCGCCGAGTTTCTCGAGGTCGGCACGACCGTCCGGCCGCGCGTCGCCCAGCGCTGACAGCAGGAAAACCGATGTCTCTCACTGCCGCCGCGCTGCGACGCAGCCGCTTCACGCTTGTCGCCGCCATCGTCCTTGTCCTTGCGGGCATCGCATCGCTCCTGGACTTTCCGGCGACCGAGGAACCGTTCATCCAGGTCAGGACGGCGACCGTCGAGGCCTATCTCCCCGGCGCAACCAGCGAACGCACCGAGCAGCTGGTCGCCCGGCCGCTTGAGGAAAAGCTGAGAGAGGTCTCCGAGATCAAGACGATTGAGACGGTGGTCCGTCCCGGGGCCACCTTCATCGTCATCACGCTGCACGACGGAACGCCGGGGGATCGACTGCCAGCCATCTGGCAGCGGGTGCGGGTCAAGATGGACGAGGCGCGCGCAAGCCTGCCCGACGGAACCAGTCACCTCATCATCAATGACGAGTTCGCCAGGGTCGCGGTTCGCAGCCTCGCCCTGTCCGGAGAGGGCTACTCTGCAGGCCAGCTACAGGACTGGGCGCGCATTACACGGGAACGCCTTCAATCTGTCGAAGGCGTGGAGCGGATCTCGCTCCACGGCGTGCGTGAGGAGCGCGTTTTTGTCGATCTCGACCCTCGCCGAATGGCGAATGCCGGCCTGTCGTTTGACGCCGTCGCCACACAGCTGGCCGCGCGCAACGTCGTAGCCCCCGCGGGCGAGATTGACACCGGAAGGCGGGTGCTGGCGCTCGAACCGACTGGCGACCTCCCGGACAGCGCGACCCTCGCCAGCGTCGCCATCGCCTTGCCCGGAGGGGGGACCCTCCCCCTGAGCGCCCTCGGGAGCATCGTCCAGGCGCCCGCGGATCCGCCGCAGACCGCGGTTGTGGTCAATGGTCAGCCCGCTGTCGTGCTCGGCGTGTCCATGCGCAACGGCCTGAACGTCCTGTCCTTCGCGGAGCGGCTGGACGCGCGCCTGGCGGAGGTGCGCGCGGAACTACCGGCGGGGATGACTCTGACCTCGGTGACCGACCAGTCCGAGGTCGTCCGCAAGGACCTTATCAAGGTCGGCCAAACCTTCCTCGAAACCGTCGCCGTGGTGATGCTGGTCGTGGTGCTGTTCCTCGGCTGGCGCGCCGGACTCGTCACAGGGGTGATCGTACCGCTGACGGTGCTTGGCTCCCTGATCATCATGAGGGTCCTCGGGATCGAGCTTCACATGGTCTCGATCGCCGCCATCATCATTTCCCTGGGCCTGTTCGTCGACAACGGCATCGTCATTGTCGAAGACTACCAGCGTCGGCTGAGCTTGGGGGAGTCCCCGCGCGAGGCGGCCATTGAGGCGGGGCGGACGATGGTCGCGCCGCTACTGACCTCCAGCCTCGCGATCATCCTCGCATTCGCGCCGCTGGCCGCGGGCAACAGCGACACGGCCGAGTACATGCGCAGCCTCGCCATTGTCCTGGCGATCACGCTGATGCTGTCGCTGTTCCTCGCGCTCACGGTCACGCCGCTGATGGCCATGAAGTATGCGGGGGCCCATGACCCGACGCACGACAAGGCAGGCTGGCTGGGCAAGGTTCGCGACTGGTACGCGGGGCGAGTACGCCTGATCGTCGACCGACCGCTGATCGTCGGCGCCAGCATGGGGGGCCTGCTTCTGGCAGCGCTGGTTCTGCTCAGCACAATCCCCCCACAGCTGCTCTCGGCCTCCGCGAGGCCGCAACTCCAGATCCCGATCGAACTGGCCCCGGGCGCCTCGACCCGCGCCACCTCGAGGCTCGCGACGGACGTGTCGGCGCTGCTGGCGGACAAGGCGGTGTTTCCGGAGCTCGAAGACAATGCCGTTTACGTCAACGACGGAGGACCTCGCTTCATTCTGGGCCTCAATCCTCCCCTGCCGGCTCCGCATCGCGCCTACGCCGTCGTGAACCTCGATACCAAGGCTGATCCGGATGTCGTGGTGATGCGGCTGCGGCAGGAGCTCGGGCAACGGTTCCCCGAGGCGCGAATCGAACCAAAGCGTTTTTCGCTGGGGGTTTCGGAAGCCGGGACCGCCGTCTTCCGCCTGGGTGGACCCGACCGTTCCGAGCTTGAGCGCGCGGCAGGCGAGCTCAAGCAGGCCCTCGCCGCCGTGCCTGGCGTCAGGGACGTCCGGGACGACGCAGAAGGCAGAATCGTCCGGCTGGTGGTGGACATCAACCAGCCTCGCGCCCTCGCCGCGGGTGTATCGTCGGCGGCGGTCGCGCGCTCGCTTGAGGCTGCGACCTCCGGCATGCCGGTGTCGGTGCTGCGGCAGGGAGACGTCCTCGTGCCCGTCATCCTCAGGGGATCGGAGCCTGACCGGACCCTGACCGAGCGCCTGGGGTCGCTGCCGGTGTTCGGCGAGACCGGCAGCGTCCCGCTCGGCCAGATCGCCTCCATCCGGCTGGCGTCACAGCCGAGTGTGCTGATGCGGCGCAATGCGAGTCCCCTGATCACCGTCAGTGCCCGCCACCCCGACCTGGCGTCGCAGGAACTCGTCGACCGTGTCGGCGATACGGTCGACGCCCTCAACCTTGCGCCGGGACACCGGCTGGAGCTGGGCGGAGAAATCGAGGAGAGCGCGACCTCCAACGCCGGGATCGAACGCTATTTCCCACTCGCTCTTCTGGGCATGGCGGGCCTCTTCCTCTGGCAGTTCGGATCCGTCCGGAAGACTGCCATCATCATGGCTTCCATCCCCTTCGTCCTGATCGGCGCATCGGTGGGCCTCAAGATCACCGGGCAGCCGTTCAGCTTCACGGCCACGCTTGGCCTGCTCGCTCTGGCGGGCATCATCGTGAACAATGCTGTGCTGCTTTTGGAACGGATCCAGGAGGAACGTCAGCCAGGCGTTCCCCTGAAGGAGGCCGTCGCCTCTGCAGCCTCCGTCCGCCTGCGCCCGATCGTCATGACCAAGCTGACCTGCATCATGGGTCTGCTGCCGCTTTACCTGTTCGCAGGCGAGCTGTGGCGCCCGATGGCGGCCGCCATGATCGGCGGCCTGGCGCTCGGCACCCTCATCACCCTTGTCCTCATCCCGGCGCTGTACGCCCTGCTGTTCCGCGAACTGCAGGCCCCGACGGCCGCTTGATCGAGCCTGGAATCATGCCCCGTCTTGCCCCCCTCCTCGTCGCCGCCCTGGTCGCCGGCTGCGCAACTGCGCCGGCGGTGACGCCTCCCCTCCCCACCACGCCGCCGGCGGCCTGGTCCGCCGGCGCGCCACCGTCCCCGGGTCAGCAGATGCGGCTGGACTGGTGGACGGCCTTTCAGTCGGCGGAACTTGAGCAGCTGGTGGCGGAGGCGCTGGCCGCCAACCGCGACGTCCTTGCGGCCGAGGCCAGCCTTCAGGCTGCGCGAGCCCTCGTCGCCGAGGCCAGGACGCTCCGCGGCCCGCAGGCAGGCGTCTCCGCCGGGCTTCAGCGGAACCGGGAGGCTGCCCTCTCGCAACCGCCCGTGTTCGGGACGCCGGACCGCTTCGCGAACCAGACGCTGGGCGTTCTCGGTGCGGAGCTAAGCTGGGAACTGGACCTCGCCGGGGGTCTGGCCGCCGCGAACCGCGCCGCCCAGGCAGACGCCGGCATCGCCCTGTGGCAACGCCGGCAGATCGAAGCGGCTGTGACGGCGCAGGTGGTCAGGGCGTGGCTCGATCTCGGCCGGGCGAATGACCTCGACCAGCTCGCGGAGCGTCGCCGCAGCGCGCTTGAGGCCTCGGTCGCCCTGATGGTCCGTCGGCAAACGCATGGCGCGGCGACAGAGGCCGAAGTGGCCGCCCTTCGTCGCCTGAGCGCCGAGTCAGCGGCGGAACGCCCGATGATCGCCCTGGCTAGGAACAACGCCCTGCGCCGCATCGCCGTCCTGACAGGACGGGACCCCGTGGACTTCGCGAGGGCCGCGGTGCCCCTTACCGGACGGGCAGCGACGCCCGAGGACCTCGTTGCGCCTGCTCCGGCCGACATGCTGCGGCAGCGACCCGACGTCCAGGCCGCAGAACTCAAGGTCATCGCGACCTTCGAGCGTGCAGGGGTTGCCCGGGCGGCGCTGTACCCCAGCCTGTCCCTCGGCGGCGCCGCCGGGCGGATGGCGGCCCCGCGCGACCTCGACCAACCCGGAGCGCTCCGCTTCTCCATAGGCCCGTCAGTCAGCTGGGGTCTGTTCAATCTGCGCCGGATCCATGCCGGCGTCCGCGCCGCCGATGCCGAGGCGGAGGCCGCCACCGCCGCGTGGGGCCAGGCGATCCTGGTCGCCCTCGAAGAGGCCGACGGCGCCCTCGACGCGTGGCGGACGGCCCGGTCGAGCTCGCGAGCTGTGCGTGCCGCTGCGGATCACGCCCGGGTCGAGGCTGACGCCACGCGGGCGCGCGCCAGGGCCGGAGCGGCGACGCCGCTGGACCTTGCCCTGGCCGAGGCCGCCCTGCTCTCGACGGAGCTCGCCCTCGTCAATGCAGAGGCTGCCGAACGTGATGCCTGGGCGCAGGCCCACCTCGCGCTCGGTGCAGGTTGGCGGCCCGAGGCAGAACAGGCGTCCGCCGCGGCGGTGGCGACCGGCGCATGAAGCCGTTCGGTCCCGAGCGAGTTCGGGTGGTACTGGCCTACGCCCTCCTGATCCTCGAGGAGGTAGCGCTTCTGGCGCTGCCGGCCCTGATCGGCCTGACGGTGGACCGACTGCTGAACGGCGACCGTTCGGGGCTGTTCCTGCTCGCTGGCGGAGTCGGTGCGATCCTGATCTCCGGCGCCCTGCGGCGTCTTTACGACACGCGAGTGTTCGCCGGCGCGGAACGCCGCCTCGCCGAGGGAACCGCGCTTGGTCCTGCGCCCGCAGGGATCCGGGTGGCGAGACTTCGTCAGGTTCACGAGCTGGTCCAGACGTACGAACGCAGCGTGCCGGAGGGCCTGTCGGCCGTGGTGGCGGGACTTGGGTCCCTCGGCATCTCTCTTTGGTATGACTGGCGGGTTGGCGCTGCAGCGCTTGCTGTCGCCCTGGTCCTGCTGGGGCTTGACCGGCTCTATGCGCGCCGGGTCGAGCGCCTCAACCGTCTCCTCAATGATCGTACCGAGCAGGATCTTGACGTCCTGCGCTCGGAGGACGTGAACGTCGTGCGAACTCACCTCGACGCATGGCGCAGGCTTCGCGTCGCCCGCTCGGACTCCGAGATCGGCATCTATGCAATCAACTGGCTGTTCCTGCTGGGCCTCATTCTGGGCGCCCTGCTTCTGATCGCTCGGCCGGACGCGACCCCGGGCGTGGTCTTCGCCCAGATGTCCTATGTTCTTGCCTTCGCCGAAAGCTGGAACCGTTTGCCGATCCTCACGGAAAGGCTGGCCCAGGCGCGGGACGTGACCCGGCGGCTGGAATACCTCAAGGTGGCCGAAGGCGACGGACCCGGCGGCGGGGCGAGACGGCGACGCCCGGGCGCCCCGGCAGGGTGAAGGGAGCCTGCGCCCGCGGGGGCTCCAGTATGCGTTGCTGGTGCGAAGTGGAACAGCGGGGCAGGCGCCGCTGAAGCGCTGACAGCGAAATGCCCGGCTCCCAGCGGCCTTTGCCCTCCAATTCGAGAGCCAGCCGGAGTGCCGCCTGCTGGGTCCACCGATGGTGGCCGTCGTGTTTCTCGGGGGTCGCCCGAGGCGATGGAGGTGGTCGGGTTGCTACTCCCGGACTGGCGGTGCCTGCATCAGACAAGCCTCCAAAGGCCGCAAACGCCTCTGGCCATCCTTGGCCTGAGGGGCCTTGGCCCCTAGGGCTCAGGGTCGTGCTCCGGCGTGAGCATACAGGTTGACCGCCCGATACGGCCGCCTCGTTTCAAGGCGGCTGCTGCGCGGATCGCGCCTCCCGGTTTGCGCATTCCATCTGCCAGGCCCCGACGCCATCGGATGTCAGGCGCCCCCGATCTTGCAGGCGTCGCGATAGGCTGAGGGCGTCATTCCTGTGGCGACTTTGAATGCGCTGTAGAAGGCAGACCTCGCGTTGAACCCCGCCTCAAGCGCAATCTCGGTCACGCTCGCGTCCGTGGTCGACAGCAGGTGTTTCGCCATCTCCACCCGACGAGAGTTCACATAGTCAAAGAAATTAGCACCAATCAGTCTCGTGAACGTTTGAGACAGATTGTTTTCCGAAACGCCAGCCTCGGTCGACAACTTCGAAAGCGATAGATTAGGATCAAGATAGAGTTTTTTTCCGTCAAGCACGGCATCTATACGCAATTGAATACGATACATTCTGTCTTCATCTAGAAGCGACTTTGCATACTTATCACGCTGGAGCGGCAACGGTGGCGAGACCTGAATTCTGACGGCCTCCTTCTCTGAAATCTGGAAAGCCGGCATCTGGGGTATCGCCCAGGCCGCGAACGCGCAGCTGAGGCTCGCGGCGATCGCTGCAAAAACGATCTCGGAGACATTCAGCAGTCCAAGATTATGGGCCGCCACGAGAGGCAAATGCGCGCCCAGCAGGATCAGGATGACGCGAACCCAGGCGAGGTCCCGTCCTTCCACGTTGGCGAACACCTGCCGGAGGCGTCGGTTCAGCCTCGCAAGCTCGCGCGCAATGCGAAGCGTATAGAGAGTGATCTGACACACCCAGGCAATGCTGAGGCCGAGGTTTACCGTCGCGAACACAACGGCCTCCGGTGACATTGTCGTGGATTCCCAGAGACTCCTTTCAGCGCCCGAAGACAGAAACCCGGCGGACCAGACAATCTGGGGAACGAAAGCCAATGGCACGGCGAAGTGCCAGACGTCGCCCCGGGTGACGGGGCGCGAAACGTCCGACGTCAGGTCGCGGATGTAGAGCCACGCTACAGGGAAGAGCGAGGCGCTAAGCATGCCATGCAGGGAGATGGTCCAGATCCGCGGCCGCGACACTGTCACAGCAAGCTCGTTCCCTGAAGCGACGCAAGCAATCAGAACGAACAGGACAGTTCCCAACCGCGCGAAGACGCCTTCGTTCCAGCGCCTGGACAGCGCAAGGGCCCCGACCACCCCTGCTCCCGCAGAGATCCCGTAGAGCAGCAATGAGTATGTCTGAGCCACGCCGCCCTCCCCCGGGCGTGGCTAGACCAGACCGTCTGGGCTCGCAAGGCCGCCTGTATGTCCCTCCCAACCGGACAGGACAACCGCCACGTCCTCGCCAATTGGGGCGGGCGCGCCGTCTTGAGGGGGCTGCGAGACATCCTCACCGGCGCAGACGACGCCATACCTCCCGGAGATGCCCCATGCCACGCACACCACCCAAGTCCGCCCTGCTCACAACCATGTTGTTGAGCGCCGCCCTCGCCGGCTGCGCCTCGATCACCCGTGGCACAACGGAGACCTTTGTTGTTGAGACCTTCCCGTCGGATGCGGTGGTCACCACCAGCTTTGGCGCGGTGTGCCGATCGAGCCCCTGCGCCTTTCCCGGCATATCTCGCGAAGCCAGCTTCAGCGTGCGCGTGGAACGCCCGGGGTATCGGGCGGAGACTCACAACATAGGTCACCGTCTCGCCGGGGGCGGGGCCGCAGGCGGGCTCGGCAACGCCGCCATACCCGTCATCGGCGTGATCGGACTGGTCGTCGACTCCAACACGGGCGCGACCCAGTCGCTGTCGCCCAATCCGCTTCGCGTCAGCCTGCAGCCCCTGCCCCGCTAGTCATTCAGAGACCCGACCCATGACGAACCGCAAGACTCCTCGCACCCTGCTCCTCGCCTCGGCGTCGCTCGCGCTGGCCATGTCGGCCGAAGCCGCAAAGGCTGATCCCGTGTCGGACATCATTGTGTTCGGCGACTCAAGCGCCGACCTCGGAACCCAGGGGGCGGCGCGTCGTCCCACGAACCTCGGCGAGATGTGGAGCGAGCGACTCGCGCGCGCCATTGGCCTGCAGTCACGCGCCGCCCTCGAGTTCCGGCTCAATACCGCTGGCGACGGGATCGATCTGATCCGCACGCGCGGCAACAGCTATGCCGTGAACGGCGCGACGGTGTTGCCATACGACTGCTGCATCACGCTGGAGCAGCAGATCGACCTGTTTGTGTCGGACCGCGCAGGGCCGGGCGCCGGCAAGGCCTTCTCAGGCGACGAAATGGTCTTCATCTGGATGACGCGCAACGACATCACGACGGCGATCCCGGAGGGCCTGCCCTACAGCGCCGAGGCTTTTGCAACAGCGTACACTGCCCAGGTGGAGCGGCTGAAGGGTTTGGGCGCGAAAAACCTCATCTCGTTCGGTGCAGAAACCCGGCTCCTCGCAGATCAGTTCGGGCTCGACAACGGCGCCACCCCCGAGGCGCTCTATCTGCTGAGAGAGGAGACCCGGCTCGCTGAGGAAGCCCTGTGGCCTCGCCTTGCCAGAAGCGGAGTGTACATCATCGATACCGACAAGCTGGGCGCCGACGTCCTTTCCAACCTCAGGGACTATGGCTTCGTCGCGGCGAACGGGAGCTATCAGCTTCGCGCCGAGTATCTCGCTTCCGGGGGGATGCCGATCGACGACAGCAACACGCCGAATGACGGGAATGTCTTCACCGTCGACGGCCACTATACCTCCGCAATGCAGGCGGTCGTGGCTGACTATGCCCTTGCGCAGCTCAGGGCTCGCGAGCAGTTCGGCTCGATTGCGCTGCAGTCCATGTTCAGCTTCCGCAACTTGCGTGACACAGCCAACTTCGCCGGGACGCGGACGGGGGCCAGGTGGCATGTCTATAGCGCCCCTGTGGTGGGACGCATCGACCAGGCGAGCTCCGGCCCGCTCGATATGGAACTGAACGAGACCTTCGCCGGCGCCGCCCTGGGGATCAGCCACACCTCCGAGGGAGGGGTATCGTGGGGCGCCTTCGTCGCAGCGACCCGCCAGAAAGGGGAGTTCGATGACCAGGGCGAAACCGAGAGTACTGTCGGGCTCATCGGGGGCTTCATCGCCGCGCCCCTCGCCCGGGACCTGTGGGTGGAGGCCCGCGCGGCCGGGGGCATGGCTGACTACGACGCGATCCGCCGCTACGCCCGACTCGGCGATGTGGCCCGGCGCAGCGCCGAGGGATCGACCCGCGGCTCCTACTGGAGCCTTGGCCTCGGCCTGAGGACGGCGCACCAGATTGACGACTGGCGCCTGAGCGCCGGAGCTGGCGTCGATTACGAGCGCCTGGATCTCGACGGCTATGGGGAGGAGGCTGGCGTCCTGGCCCTTCACTATGGAAACCTCGAGCGGAAGTCGCTGCTGGGGCGCCTCGAGTTTGGAGTCCAGAACATGGATCCGGTTCGCCGTTTCCGGCCATTCGCCGCCCTGTCCGTGACACATGACTTCAACGACGATCCGACGGTGGTCGCTGTCGGACCAACCGCAAGCACGGTCGTTGAACATGGGATCGGCCACGGCCCCGAGTCGGCAATCAGCAGCGAACTGGGGGTCGTCGCAAGGCTTTCCGACAGGGTCTCGCTGAGGGTCGGGGCACGTTACCAGGCGTGGCGCGGAGACGATGACGATACCGAGGCGACGTCCCTGGTCTTCTCTACAGTGACCTCGTTCTGAACAGCTGGAGCCGCCTCGCCGTGCGGAGCGGCTCCAGCCCCACCGACCTGAATGGAGCTCCGGATGGACATTCTCACCCTCGTTCTGATCTTCTGCTGCGGCGGAGGCCTCGTGGTGATGCTGCTCTCACGCGGCAAAAAGTAAGGCGAAGCGGCACACACCCCAATGCGACCGCCCCCGACCGCGAGTTCGGTCTAGACATGCTCGACGCGGTGGAGATGGCGTCCTGCCTGCGGACATTCCTTGGTCGCCGACAGAGGCCTGACCTGTTGCTGTGGGGTGCCTGAAAGGGAGACACGTTCGCATTGGACTGAAAGCACCGCCACCGCCCCTCAATAAAGACAACAAGTTAGCCGGACTCCGTTGGTGCGCAGCGTTGGGGCTGCGCCACCTGACGCCTATGGCGCGCGCCGGGCAAATCCCTGGATGTCCGGTCCCCGCAGAGCCGTCCGCCGCCGCCGCTTGCTCCCGGGGGCGTCCGGTGGGAAGCGTCAGCGGACGAGACATCGGCCAGGAGCCCCGCATGACCGCTTTCCAGATCACCCGCGACGGACCGGTGGCCCATCTGCGCCTGACGCGGCCGGAGGCGTCCAACGCCCTGGACGCCGGGTTCTGGCGCAGCTTCGGCCCGGCCCTGCGCGAGCTCGACGCCACGGGGCAGGTGCGCGCCCTGGTCCTCTCGGGGGACGGCCGGAACTTCTGCGCCGGGATGGACATCTCGGTCTTCGCCGGCGGGGCCATCCAGCCCGCCGACACCTCGGCCCAGCGCCAGGCCTTCCAACATGCCGCCCGCGACCTGCAGGACACCCTGACCGCGCTGGAGAAGGTGCGCTTTCCGGTGATCGCGGCAGTCCACGGGGCCTGCGTCGGCGCGGGGCTGGACATGGTCTCGGCCTGCGACCTGCGGCTGGCGTCGGCAGAGGCGTACTTCCGCATCGAGGAAATCAACATCGGCATGATGGCGGACGTCGGTACGCTGCAGCGCCTGCCGAAGATCCTGCCGGACGCCGTGGTGCGCGAGCTGGCCTATCTGGGCACGAGCCTGGGGGCCGAGCGGGCGGAGCGGCTGGGGTTCGTCAACGCCGTCCTGCCGGACGCGGAAGCAACCCTGGCGGCGGCGCTGGAGATGGCCCGTGCCATCGCCGGCAAGGCCCCGCTGGCCGTCTCCGGCTCGAAGGCGGCCATCACCTATGCGCGCGACCACAGCGTGGCCGAGAGCCTGGAGTGGGCCGCGGTGATGCAGGGCACGCTGTGGAACCCGGCGGATATCCTCGCGGCCATCCAGGCCCGCCGCACCAAAGAGGGCACCCCCTTCGCCGAACTGGCCCCTCTCACATGCCTTGGCGACCGGGCGGGTGACCGTGGGGAACAGGGCTCCTGAGCCACACGCGCTGCCGCGCCGTGCGTCCAGCCCACAAGGCCGAGCGCGACGGCGCTGCGAAAGAGCATGCAGGCGGCGACGACGAGGAGCAGGGCGGCGAATACGGTGTTGAGGGCCCCGGCGCGGGCGGAGAGCCGCTTGCCCAGCCGGGTGCCCGCCCGACCGCCGAGGATGCCGCCGCCGATGCCGAAGACCGTGCAGCAGACCGGTAGCGACCCCCGCATGCCGGGCCCCGTCCGGGACGGGACGCCCGGTCGCACGGGGACGGGGTGAGAAACATGTTGGCCATGCGTGTGAGCCCGCTCGGAAACGCCGTTGCGTCCGCGGGCCTCAGAGCTGGTTGATCGGCACCTTGAGGTAGCTGACGCCATTGTCCTCCGGGGCCGGGATCCGCCCGCCGTTCATGTTGACCTGAACCGACGGCAGCAGCAGGCGCGGCATCGGCAAGGTGGCGTCGCGCCGGGTCCTCATGGCCACAAAGTCGTCCTCGGAGACGTCATCGCGGATGTGGATGTTGCCAGCCCGCTGGGCGCCGATCGTCGTCTCCCAGGCAAAGTCGGTGCGACCGGGCGGGGCCTTGTAGTCGTGGCAGACAAACATGCGCGCCGCCTCGGGCAGCG
>SXGS01448854.1_pt1 | contig 14189 bp, 22 predicted proteins | sample 3174681 | NCBI WGS metagenome assembly SXGS01 (sample SAMN11356861, study PRJNA531348) | freshwater metagenome | isolation source: freshwater sample F1-80 | place: China: Fuxian Lake, Yuxi | collected 2017-12-25
CCAGGCTGTCGCCCAGCTTGCGCAACGTCCTGAAGTCCCGTTCCTGGTTGTGACGGAAGGGCCAGGTGGAGGGGATTCCAAACAGCCTGGGGTGATGCGTCCGCCAGCCGTCCTTCAACAACCTCAGGTCGAAGCTGGGGCTGTTTGCCCACACCCGCTCGAACCGCCCCTGTCGGGCGACCCAATCGACCAGGCTGATGAGTCCTTGCGCGATCCGGCCGTGGATGACGGACGGCGAGAAGACGCGCCGCCGGGCGTCATCGCTCTGGCGCATCCACCAGAGCATTGTTGCCGGCTCGATGACGCCGTCATCGGTGTTGACTTCGACGTTGAAGCTGAAGGAGCCCTCAGGCGAACTGATGAACCCCGTCTCGCCGCGGAAGGGATCGAACCGGCACGCGCCGATCTGGACGATCATCGCGTTGGGCTCAACGCCCAACGTCTCCAGGTCCAGCATGATGTCGGGGAGGGGCTTGTTTTCGTCGCTCATGTTCTTCCAGTGTAGTTGACTTCGATAACAGCAAAGCCATCCTCTGCTGTAACAGACCTTACTTCATAGCCGTGTCCTTCCTCGCCGACCAACTCAGCCCCTATCGCCGGGGCGGAGTCCGCCTTGAGCACATCAACAAAGTAGCCGTGTCGGTCAACGAGAACAAGGATCACAGCCAGTCCACCGTGATCATCTTCGCTTCGCGGTCGCTCAGGTCCAGCAGGCCGACAAAGACTTTCTTGATGTCTTCGTCCGTCCAGTCGCTCACGTCTTCGTCGTGCGCCAGGCTCGTCTTCGGCAATCCCTGGAACTGGTAGTGAGCGGTCGCGGTCCCGTCGTCGACTTCGACGGTTATGGAAACGAGCTTCTGTTGCTTTGTCTTTCTCATTCTGGTCTCTCCTCTCCGTTCATGTTGATGCCGCTCAAGGCGGCCTGGAGTTCGATGACTCGACAGAGGATGTTTGCGCAGTTTCGAGGGTGCTGGATCATGAGCCTCTCCATCGCATAGGTGAGGCAGAACTTTCCGCCCACGTTGATCGAGGGGTCGCCCATGAGGGCCATCAGTTGTTCCTTGAGCCAGCCGGAACTCTCCTGGATCTTCTCCAGCTTGTCCAGCATCAGGTATGGATCATTCATAGCGTCTAGGAGAAAAGTGGTGCGAACTCCGCATGCTTAACCACGTGTGCGCCGTCGCACGTCCGCGTTGGTCTTGCGAAGGGGAGCAAGTGTCTGCCATGGGTCCTGTCCTTCTCCCGGCTTGTTCAGGGCCGGGGGCCGGAGTTCGCACCTGTGGTGGGAGGGGAAGGACTTGAACCTTCAACCCCGGGAGCTTCCGGAAGTCCCGTGCTCTGCCTTTGAGCTACCCTCCCAAGCTGCCTTCCTCGGGGACGAACTCGACAGCGGAGTTGAGTTGGTTGCGGATGTCGTTCCACTCGTCTTCGCTGAACACGAGTTCGCCACAGCGAGCAAACGTCATGTTCTTCGCCTTCCCGGTGAAGACGCGGACGTGGTAGTGTCCGCCCAGCTTCTGGAAGCGAAAGCGGATGATCATGACTCGGGGAGCAGCAGGCCTTTGCCCATGCTCTGCTCCGCCTGGATTCGGAGCGAGCGGACCGCCTCCAGTAGCTTCTCGCCCTCCGGCAGGTTCCGGATCGCCTGCCGGATGATCTTCCGGCCGGCGTCAACGCGCATCGCGGCGATGCGGGTGTCGACTTCGGCGAGTTGGCCGCGAGCCCTCGCCGCATCCAGCGCCTTCGTTCGGAGGGCGACCAGGAGCGGAGTGAGCTTCAGGTTGATGGTGAAGTGGTCGCTGTAGCTGTAGCGCTCCCCGTTCGACAGCTTGACGGCTATCTCCTGTGCGAAGCTCGCTTCATACTCGAACGAGCCCGGCGACCGTCGCGTCCACTCCGGTGACCACTTGAAGTCGGCTCGCCAGTTCCGGTCGCTTTTCGACACCTTCTTGAGAGCGTCGATGACCGGAGCCGCAATCTTGAGCGCTTCCGCGGAGACGGCGTTGACGAACTCCTGCGCCGCGGCGCTGATGTCTGCGTCCGCCTTCTTCAACCGCTGGCGATGCTCCTCCTGCGCTTCGTGGATGATCTGGTCGATGAGGTCCGCGCGGCGGATCCGGAGTTGGACCTTGGGGGCTTCAGCGGTCATCAGTAGTTCCTCACGAACGAGTAGTTGATGAAGATGCCGAACTCATTGTCGCCAGAAGTAAGGCTTTCGAGTTCGATCATGTAGAAGACGTTGTTGCCGGTTCCGCGGCTGATGATCCATTTACCCAGGTCCGCTTCTCCGCCCGTCTCGGACACTTGCTGGGCAAGGAGCAGTCCATCCCCGCCGTCGTCGAAAGACGTGTGAAACAAGAACAGATCCGTCTGGCTCAGCCCAGGAAAGGATGGGGTTTCGTCGCTCAGGCGACGGTCGCGACGACGACCCAGCTGCGGATCATCAGTGTTGGTGATCGTCCGCCCCTCATAGAGTCGGATGACGTGACTGCCGAGCCCTCCCGATTGCGACTTGGGCCGGATCTGAACAGAGCGAAGGTCATTGACCGTCCCCAGTTGGATCGCAACTTGGAGCTTCTGGTTCAGAGACAGGACTGCTGAGTGATGGAAGACGTATTTGTTGTCCAGCATGGTCACTTTACCTCCACGATGTTGTAGTCAGAAGATCCCCAGCGCCAGCCTCTTGCTCGGAACTCTTTGTAGTGAAGCTGGACGCGCTTTCCGTTCTCCATCGCCTTCCGGATCGCCTCAGCCACTTCGTCGCTCGCGACGGAGAACGACCAGGTGGCCGCGGAGACGGCACCGCCGCCGTCAGGGCTGATGCCGCCCAGCTGTAGCTCCCCTTCCCAGGTGGGGAAGAAATAGCCGCGCCTGCTGAGCTTCGTGACGAAGCCCACGCGGTTCCCGTCGGAGAAGCTGAAGCCCTCCATCCAAGCGCTCTGGTAGAGAACGAAGAAGCTGAGCAGGAAGGAAATCCAGCCCCACTTCCCGTGGCGCTGATCCTCTCGCGAACGACTGCGAGCACAAGCAATGCCCCACATTAGACCGCCAACAAGCATCGCGAGTCCGATGAGGAGAACGATTGCGCAAAGGCGCACTTCAGAGTCAGAGGCGAGAAGCATAGAGGCGCACGAAGTTCGGGGCGGAGTCGAGACGGGACTTGTGGACACTCGTGCCCACGCACGGTTCCCCGTGCTTGGCGGAACACTCGGGGCAATCGTCCCAGACGTAGCGTTCACGGAACGTGAGCTTGCGCTCCCGCTCCAGGCGGAGTTGGCGCACCGCTTCCGTCGGGCGGAGCATCGTCGGTTGATCTGGGTTGTTCTTCCCTGCGCATTCGGCCGAGCAGGCCGGGTTGGTCTCGCCGGCCCAGGTGTCGACGTTCCCACAGACCGGGCAGACCACGAGCCGGTCCGCCTCGACAGCCATCCCATACTCGACAAACCGGATCCTCAGCTGATCGGCTCGAACCTCCGACTTCACGGCCAATCGCTCAACGTCGATCGACACCTTGGAGAGGGAGCCGGCGTCAGAAAGACTCGCGAACACCGCGGTGACCGGGACGTTCTCCAACAAGTTCACCCCTGTTTCCGTATCCACCAACTTCACTTCGTTGCGTCCATCGGGACCGAACGACAGTTGATAGGTTTTCATTTGCCTTTACCTACCTCAATGAAGCTGGCCAACAGAATGGCGCAGGGGATTGAGGACAAGAAGAACACGACAAACGACCAAGCGTTGCCTAGAGCGAACGCGAGAACAAGTCCACCCAGGCCGACTATTGCCATCCCGATTCTAAGCAGGCACTGGGTAGTCGACAGACGGGGCACAGCTAGAAGAAAGATGGGGGCAGGCGCAACTTCGGGAAAAGGGGAAGAAGGATTGAGTCAAGTTTGTTTATAGCCAGGCACGTCGCGTCCGGCCGCCTGCCCCCGTGTGCGGAAATTGCCGGCCCTGATACACCAACTCCTACTTAGCACGATCCAGCAAGCGCACAACCTCGCAGAAGACGCTCGCCGCTTTCAGAATCAGTGAGGCTGCCTCGTCACGAGACCACCGTGTCTGGTCTCCAGCCTCTCAGGGTCCGGCCTGTGCGATCAATCTCCGGCCGGTTCGGCCGGCTTCTTCGGAGCCTTCGCGACGTTCACGTGCGTCTGGAGCACGACCGCGCCGCTGAAGGCAAGTTGGTCCAGTTGTTCGGCGAGTTCCTTTGCGGTGATCGTGCTGTCGAACTCGATGAGCGCGAACATGCGCTTGGGCTTGGATGGCTTCTTGTTGTTCATGTTGGGTTCTCTCGGGACAGCACGAAGACTACCGGCCCGAATCGGAAACGGTAGTCAGCACTACATTGAATCAGTGCTTCCTGAGCTGTGCTCGGAAGATTGTTTCTGCCGCGACTCGTTGCGATGCTTCCTCGCCATACGTCTCCAGCGCGTGCTGGACGTAGACCGCGGCGGTGGGGTGGGCAAGCGCGGTCGCTTCCCAACCACGGGCTCGTTCGAGCGTTTCGATCAACTCCCGCATCTCGGCGCACTCGCCGTTGAAGTGGTTGTAGAGTCGTTCCGCCCGGTCATACGAACTGACGTTGTAGCCGTAGAGGGCAAGGGCGATCGCGACGGTGATCGGGGAGTAGACCGCGGGAACCTGGGTCATCGAACGATCCCCAGCCGAGTCTTCTTCATCGTGTTGGCGACCGCTCCCAGAGCGTCCGCCGTGCGCATCATCAGCTGCCCCGCTTGGGCCATGGTCTGGGCAGCGGCGTTGAGCCCACAAGGAACGCAGGGAGCAAGCACCCGCGCGCCGTCGGAGTATTCCGTCATCACGCAGCCGCAAGGCTGTTCGGACTGGTTGACGACAAGGCGGGAAGGTTCCTTGGGGGCTTCGTTGGTCACGGTGTCTTCTCGGGGAGCGGGATGGTGTTCTCGGGAGTGAGCAAGCAACGTTGCTGCTCATACTCCAGCATCATGCTGAGCTTCCCCTGGATCTTAGCGACTCGCGGGTCATCGGCATAGCCGATGTTCAGGTTGTGAGCGCGCTTGATACACTCCAGAAGGTGGAGGAGTTCGGGAGCGGTGAGGTTCACGGTTGAGGCCCCACCGCCCGGAGACGGGAAAGAATGAACTGGATCTCAGGGTTTGCGTCCAGGTGAGCTTGCTCTTCCGGCGTAGGCCGACGGCGGTTGAGTTCGTTGTCGAAGACGGAGACGCCCAAGCACTTGGCGCAAATGCTGGCGTTCCCCGGCTGAGGGCGCAGGGGCTTCCCGTCCCTCGAAACGGCGCTTGCTGCGTTCTGAAGCGTCCCGCAGAACGGGCAGTCAGAGACGTTGCGAGTTGTGGAGATGGTCACGCGACCTTCCTTGGCCGCCGCTTCTTCGGCTTCCGGTCGCGGAACTCCCGCACCCCTTCGTCGTTGACGGACACCAGGTGCTTCGGCACTGCGTTCTTCACCCGGTAGATCGTCGCCGTGCTAACGCCGTAGTCTCCGGCGACCTTCGCGACCCTCTCCTTCAGGTCGTGTAGACGGAACTGGATCAGACCAATCTGATCCTCGGTCAGGCACCGGAAGTCGGTGGGCACATAGTAGTCTTTCATGGTTCGCTGCTCCCGTAGCGTCCACTAGGCCAGCATCGCCAGAGCGCCCGTGATGAGCCCGAAGAATCGAGCGTCACCGGCATCGGCGTTGTGTGTCAGAGAAATGCCGGAGAACAACTTGACGTTGTCGTATTCGGCCTTGACGGCTTCCTCGAAGCCGGGTTGACCCACACCAGCGGTGAGGTGAGCCGAACGCTGAACCGTGAAGGTCGCGATGTCGGCGGTGGACCGCTTCGCGGTCGCCCCCGTCTCCTTCACGAACTGGTCGAGCATCGACTTGAGGGTGTCTCCCTTGCTCACGGCTGCCTCCGCAGGTAGAGGTTGCGGGATTCGACGAACAGCCGGAGCCGTTCCCGTAGCGAGCCCGCAGGGATCGGGCCCAGCTCACCCTTGCCGAGACGGCGGGTGATGTCCATGTCCACCAGTTCGTCGAGCAGAGCCCAGTCCACGGCTCCGATCTTGACGACGTCATCCGCCGCCAGGCCTTCGTCCGCCTTCGCGATCTGCGGCGCGGCGAGTTCGGTGCGCTCGCTCGCTTGGGCTTCGCGCTCCGCCTGCGTTCGCATCGATGCCCAGGCATCGCGCATCGCGGGGAGAAGCGCGTTGGACCGCGCCAGCGTCCCGGCGCAGGCCATCATCGTCAACAGGACTGCTATGGGGAGCAATCCCGCGATCGCCTCTGCGATCAGCTTCGTTCTCATGTCATACCTCCGTTGTGTTCGCCTTCGCGTTGACCGATGCGGCCCAGCGCTTGGCGTGTGCTTCGTCGAGTCCGGCCATGATGACGTCGCCGTTCGAGACGCGCACCACCTTCCAGTAGTGGTGGGTGTCCGGGCGAGCCTCCAGAACCTTCATTGCTTCCATTGGAACTTCTCCTCAGCGATTGCCAGAATCTGCTTGCCCATCGAATCCATGAAGCACCGCAGCAGCCCATCGGCGACGAAGAACTTGATGCGGTCGCGGCGAGCTTCCGGGCTGAGCTTCGCCAGTTCTTCGTGGTCGAGCGTCCCGTTGTTGGTGTGCGCTTCGTGCGGGTTGACGGTCAGGAGTCCGTTCGGGAACACCCCGAACTTGATGAAGTTGATGTGGAACAGTTCTTTGGGCGACTCGTTGTGTTGGCAGAAGTGGACGGCGAGGGCGGAGTGTCCGGCCAGCATGTGCTCGCGGAACAGAAGGTTCAGAGCCTCCTGGATGATCAAGTCCCGCTCCCCGGCCTTGTTCTCGGGAACGTCGGCGGGGATGTAGAACACCCACTGCTTCTGGTCCTTGTAGTTGAGCTTCGACAGCCGGTAGCGGAAAGACTGGATCAGCGTGCTGTTCGTTTCCTCCGCCACTTCGTAGATCGCCGGGGCTTCCTCCAAGTCCTTGGTCTGTCCGTGGAGCGGACCCTGGATGAACAGGACGCGGGTCACGATTCCTCCCGGTCATCGACGTAGACGCGGCCCTTGATGACCCGGACGCCGTGGCCGCCGGTGTATTGGAGGTCACGCAGGCGATACACCGCCTGCTCGCGGCTGAGGTTGAACATCTTCATGACCTCATCGAGCGTGACACCCTTCCCATCCGGGAGCGACATCAGCTGGACCAGCTTCTCGCGCGCCGTGCCGCGGCGCATCGGCTTGATGACCGGCTTGCGCTTGTAGTTGAGGTTGAGCCCTTCCGCTTCCTTGAGCGCATCCTCCGGCTTCGGAGCGTCGAGCACCGCGCCGCTGAGCGCTTCCCCGGCGAGCACGCGCTTGGCGTTCTTCGGCAGCACCGCGCGACCGTTGACCAGCACGCGGCCCTGCTTGCTCTCCTTGATCGTCTTGACCTTCCCCTCGCGCTTGCGCTTGGGCTTCGCCGCTTCCTTCTCGGCCACCTTCTCGATGACCTTGTCCATCGGCGACTCCCCCGCGACGACCACCGTGGTCGTGAGGAGCATCTTGAGCCGGTCCGCCAGTTCGGGCTTCTTGCCCAAGACGCGGGAGAAGCGCGACAGCGCGGCGTCGCGGCTGGCGAAGCGCTTGACGCTTTCGCCGGTGAGTTGGTTCCAGGCGGTCACCAGCTGGCGACCGTCCAACGGGTTCAGGAGTTCGAGGTTGTTGCTCATGGTTCTCAGGTTCTTTATCGGACGGCTGTTGACGAGACTTTAGCCGTCACTTTGTTTTCTTTCGGCTCTAGCGTTCCTCCACTTGATGGCCGCCTTCCGGACCTCCGGGTCAGGAGACACCATCATTGCGTCTGCGACCTTGTCGTTGAAGCTGTCTCGCTGCTCCTGAAGTTTGGGGAGAGACTTCAGGAGCGTCAACATGGCCGCCTTCCCGAACTCCCCGGCAATCTCCCGGAGCGTCTCCAAGCAACACTCCGGGATCGACTCTGCTTCCAACATCTGCCGGAGGTTGTGCGCGGTTCCGCAGGTCCAGCATTTGTAGGCAAGCTGTCTTTGTTGTTCGGACATGGTTCTGTGGTTCTGTTGAGGCAGGGGAGAGGGCTCAGCTGGCGAAGCGCAGCTGACCAGCACCCTTTCGGGTGAGGATGTAGTCGCCCGGCTCCTTGCCGTAGTCGTCGGCGGTCGCCTTGCGGATGCTGCCGGCGTCCATGAGGGAGGCAATCTGCCGGCGAACGTCCTTGCGCAGCGCAGCCTTCAGCAGCTTGGCCGTGCGCGAACCGTTCGCGATGTTCTTCAGGATGCGCAGAGTCAACTGCTCCTCCGGCGCCATCTTCTTCGTCTTCGTCGTGCTCATGTTTCTCTTGGGATTGGGTTCTGTTTCAGGAAAAGACACGGCCAACAGTTTCACAACGTGGGCCGGTCTACCATGCACACTTCTCGTTCTCTCGTTTCCACTTGCCCTACCGGCTACAGGCCAGCAGGCGTGCGGGAGTATACCCTCACTTGGCCGCGAAGGCGAGTGCTGCCTTCAGCACCTTCCGCTTCGACAGCGCCGACACCCCGAACAGGTTGCTGTGGACCCGGTGATCGCGGCTGCGGCCGTCCATCCAGGCGCCACCGCGGTCGTGGTCGCTCCACTCCGTGTAGCAGTTGAAGGCGGCCCAGGCGGTTCCCTGGATCCCGCGGAGCGTCTGCCGTTCGTTGTCCATGCGCGCGGTCCAGTCCGCGACCATCTCCTTGCGCTTCGCAACCCACTTCTCGTGGGCTTCCGGCTCGGCGTCCTTGTCCGGAGCCTTGCCGAACGTCGCGGTGAAGGCGAGTTCCATGAAGTCCTTGACCTGGCCGGCGCTCAGGTCCGTGTTCGCCAGCGCCTTCAGCTTCTCGCCGAATGCCTCCACTTCCTTCGACGCCAGGCCCAGGACCATGCGCGCCTGCTTCAGCTTCGCATCCAGGTCGCCGGTGTGGTGGAACCGGATCCCGTAGCCCAGGTCACGCTCGCTCGCCTGGATCGTGTTCCGGCAGACCGGGCGGATGCCCGACGGGTAGACGTTGAAGGAAGCGAAGCCGCCGTGGCCGTTGCTGATCAGGATGAAGGGCAGGACCGAATCGACCGGGCCCAGCTTGATCGTCTTCGGGAGTTCGAGGGCGACGAACACGCGCTTGCCGCCGAGCAGGCTGCCGCAGGTCGACACCTTCGCTTCCCCCGTCTCGATGAGGCTGTCGGCGAACTTCGCCAGGTCGCCGTTGTCGATCGGCTTGTAGCCGTCGCTGACCAGGCCCAGGATCGCACCGTTGTCGCGGCGGACGTGAGCGCGGTTGTCCGGGAGGGCGATGCGCTGGCCGCCGTATTCGGCGAACACCGGCGCCAACTCCGTCTCCCAGCCGAGCCCTTCGCGATCGAACGCTTGGACCGCGGTCAGACCGTCCGGCAGTTCGTTGCCGAGGGCGTGCCAGATGTTGCTGCGGCTGCCGGTGAAGGCGAACTTGTCCGTGCTCGTGATTCCGTGTCCCATTTCTGTTGCTCCTGTTTGGTTCTGACAGGGACTATATCGGACCGATGCCAGCAAGGCTTTAGCAAGTGTCTACGAAAATGCCCTTGCTACAGGATTGCTCCCATAGCAAGGGCGACTCCCACCACCACCCAGAGCGGAAAGAATCTCAGACTGGGATCTGGATTCCCTCCACGGCTGCCCACCACTCGGCGGTTCGCCGCTCCGCCGCTTCCTGACCGCCGGTGACGGCCAGGACGTATTCGTTGAGCCGGGCGAGCGTCGCCGGCTCATCCTTCAAGACTTCGCGCGCCACGAGGATCCCGGCGAACGTCCAGGTGTCGACTCCGCCGCCCGTCGTCATCTCGCGACCGCGCTTCAGGCCTTCGGCCGGCGCAGCGCCGTCCCTCCAGATGATGTCGGCGACCGTATACCAGGTGCCGTTCTCCCGGAAGAATCCGAACGTTGCGAGCGTGCGGCTGATCCGGCGCAGCATCTCCTGGGCCTGGACGTTGCCTTGCTTCGCCGTTGCGTAGAGTCCGACCGCAGCCAGGCCGTGTTCCCAGAGCGACACCCAGGGAGCCAGCGAGCCGTCCGCGTTGAAGATGGCCTTGCGACCATCCGGACCGCCCCAGGCCAGAACCTTCATCGGCCCCGAGACGTTCAGCGACGGGTTGGCGAGGTTGACGTTCATGCGCACAGCGAGCATGTTCGCCCACACCTGACGTTCCGGACCGTCGGTGACCGTCAGGAAGTTCGCCCACGCACCCGCCGTGCGTCCTTGGGCACGCGCTGCGTCGCTCCCGTTGTTGGGGTAGCGGAGACGGTAGGACGCGCTGTCCATCGTCGCCTGATGCTTCAGCTGATCTTCCGCCAGCGGATCGTCCGACAGCGTCAGGTAGGCTGCGAGCAGGTGCTGGCTACGGTGCTGGTCATCATAACCGTAGTAACCCGTGCCAGGAGGGGGAACCACGAGGGTGGACTTGCCGAGACGATCGGGGCTAACTCCCGCGCTCCAGTGCGTCCCGCCGGACCAGGTCACCCAGTTGGGGTGCTGAGCGAGACGGAGCGGCATTCCGTCCAACTCATACAGGTTCATGCCGCGGAACAACTCCGTCTGAACGCAGTAGCGATAGGCGTGGATGAATCGCGGGTCGTGTTCGGTCACGACGTAGGTGCCCTTGGTGGCGCCGAAGTCTTCCTGATCGCCGGTCATCCCCGGCGAGCGGCCGATGCCATACGGACGGTCCACAAACCAGTTCGCCGGGGTGCGCTGGTTGTCGACGAACTGCTGCCACTCGATGTTCTTGCGGCTCGTGTAGCCTGGTCCGAATCTCGGGACGTTCTTGTTGGCCAACCAGTAGCCGTCCCAGACGCCCAGCGCCGCGCCCACGATCGGGGCTTCCATCGCCGCGCGCAGGTCGCGGATGCCGCGGTTGACCCAGTGGTTCGGGTCCATGTGATCGCCGGGCGAGTTCTGCGCCAGCTGCGGATTGTCCGTGAACGCGAGCATCGAACCGGACAACGGCAGGCCGGAGCCGTCGTTGAGGGTGATCGGCGTCGTGTTGAGGACCGTGAGCCACATCCCTTGCGGATCGCGGCTGGGGATGAGAGCGCCGTGGCGCGTGCCGAAGTCGAGCCAGGTCAACTCGCCGGACTTGAGGGCCAGGAAGTCGAAGACGCGGTTGTGGTCCGGAACTCCCGGCTGGCTCCAGACGATCTTGCCGAAGAACGGAATGACCGGATCCTGGTGCTGAATGTCTGCCCACCACTCCATGATCACGCCCAACTCCGGGATCCAGCGCTTGAGCCACCAGCGGTGGTGAGCGGCGGAAGCGTCGACCAGAACGGGTCCGGTGTGTTCGCGGTCCCAGTAGTCGCGAGTGCCGATGCGGACGCCCAGACTCGGGAGCAGGGCCGGGATGTTGTCGGCGACCCAGGCGTGACCTTCGAGCGGTCCCGCGGTCACGTGCGGCTCGTTGAGCAGCGTGCCCTCCAGATGTTGGTGACCGCTCATGAGGGCGCGGACCCTGTAGACCGTCTTCATGCCCCGAGTCCGGCCGCGAACCGCGCGGAACCGAACCCCAGCGTCAGTCTGGAACGTGCACTCAGCGCCGAAGTTGGCGACCAGCGGCGTCGGGAAGGTGACCACTGCCCATGCTTCTCGGGGCAGCGACGACAGATTGTCTAGGCTCAGTCTCATAGGTTCCTCAGAAAGGGGCTTTCTCGTTCACAGTCTGCTGCGACTCCGTGGGCCAAGGTTCGCTGGTCATTCCGAACCGCTTGGACCACCACTTCCGACAAACCTCCAACGAAGGAAGGTCAAATGCCGGCGTGTTCCTTGCTTGTCGATCGTCTCCGCGCCAGTCCCTCCAGATCACGGTTCCTGGGATGCGAACGTCCTTGGCTGAGGCTTCCGGCGGGAGCAGCTTGCTACAGAACAGGATTCCGATAGCAACGTTGCTCATTCGAGCCCCTTGCGGAAGACGACGGCGCACCTCATCATAGACGAGAACGCGCGCCACTCGCTCCGGCCAACCACCCGTCGAGTCGCCTTGGAGTTGGAGGCTCCCGGCGCGGAGACATTCATACCAGTATGCTTCGATCGGCCCAAGGCTCATCAGCTTTTCGTTCTCCAAGGCCTGAGTCTCCGGACGGGCGCGCACGTTGAAGGTCGTCAAGTCCATCGTCATGAGCATGTGGAGCAGCGCGGAGTATCCACCATCCTCCATCTGCTTCTGGATCGCGGCGAAGTGCGCGTGCGCGTTGCGGTGTTCGTCGGCGACCTGGAGGATGAAGAAGCGGCGGTCATCCATCGCGGCCGGCACGGCCCAGTCTTCGTTGGACGACATGATGACGTGGAGACAGCTGGCTCCCATCTCGATGTCCTTGCCCTTCGCCTCAATCGCCAGCATCTCCTCCGTGATGAGTGCCTTCAAGATGCTCTCGTGCTTCTTGTCGCCGGCATAGAACGCTTCGTCAGCGAACAGAACGACACAGTCACGAAGGTGGCTGTTGAAGTTCGAGACGAGACGCTTGCTGTCGCTGACGGCGAGATAGTGGCGGCCGAACAGGCGGCCAAACGTCTTCGCGAAGAAGGACTTGCCTGTGCCCATGCGTCCCTTGAGGACGATCGCGACCTGACCCGGCTCGCCCGGGAACTGAACCGCCCTCGCCATCCAGCGAAGCAGGTAGAGGTAGTTGTCTTCATCGTTCCCACACAGCGTCTCCCGGACGTGGCGGAGGAACAGCGAGCAGTCCCCGGGGATCGGCTCGACAGCGAAGCCGCGCCACAGGTTGTAGCAGCCGTCCACATACTCATCCTCCATCGGCCGGAAGACAACGCGGTCATACTGACGGCGCTGGGGATGACGCAGCCACCACTCCGCCAGCGGCATCTTCTCCTTGTCGCTCAGTTCCTTGCGGTGCTGGAGAAAAGCGTTGCGCAGATCGTCGAAGGAGAGGGTGGACAGAGTTCCGCGGCGGAGTCCGTGGTCATAGACTTCCTCCACGACGCGACAACGCCCACCGAAGTTCGTGATGACGGCGAACCTGTCGTTGAAGGCTCGGAGGTCCGGGTCAATCGCGTGCTCGTGGGCCCGTTCGATCTGACGCAGCGCATACTTCTCCGGCCGCGGCTGGTCGAGAACGTGCGCGCTGATCCCGAAAGCCGGGTCAGTTACGATGCTGAAGATGGTTTCGTCAGGGACGTTCTGACGGACCAGTTCGCAGACGACATACCAGACGGCGCGGCTGCGGTCCCCGTTAAACTGCGCAAAGTCATCCGGGTTGTCTCCCTGGACGATGATGACTTTCACGACACCAGGGACCGTCTCGGGGAGTTCGGTGTTGACGTCCTGGATCCTCTGGACGTTGCCGCTCACTTCGACCGTCCGCCGCCGCGAAGGCTTCGCCGCGCCGCCGCTGCGTGCGGCGGAAGTCTCCGCCGTCTGAATCTCGGGGGCCTGGATGAACTGGCGGAGTTCATACACCCGGTCGGTGTGGAACTCGACAATGCGTGCGAGGGAGGGCACCCGCCCCTTCTTCTCCCGCTTGAGTTTGTTCGGCCAGTTGATCGTCCCCGGGAGCCGGAGGATGCGGCTCAGATCCTGGGCGCTGTCGCCGTCCAGGAGGTTCCGGACCTGGAGGTTGTAGCGGGCCAGATCCTCTGCGTGCGCTACGTCACGGATGGGCACAGGCTCGGCGAGCCTCCACAACACCTGGTAGCCGCCGCCGGTGAAGACGATCACAGACGGGCTGGGCAGATCCTTTGGGTTCTTGGACCTGATCAGCCGCTCGATGCGGTCCTGCTCCTGAGCTACATCCTCGCCGGCTCGCGGGTCGATGTCTGCGTGGAGACAGACCATGAACGCAAGGTCGCTCCGGTCCGGCCGGTTGTTGTTCTTCGGAGCCCACTGGTCCTTGGGCTTCGCAACGTTGGCCGTGTAGTAGAGGTTGCGATCACCGTTCTCCGTCAGCCAAGCCCTGACCGCGGACTCCTCATCAGGATGGAAGATCCGGCTGCGGATGTAGTCGTCTTTCTTCGCCCGCTCGTCTGGGTGAATGGCGGAGAGACACCAAGGCCCATCCGGGTGCCATGCTTGGAGGAACTGAATTGTCTCGTCATGGTTGGGAAGGAGTTGGGTCATTGGAGAAGACGGCGAGCAGGTCAGAGTCGGAGGGTGTGTTGAGCCAGTAGTGTGTGGCCGCCGCGAACAGCTGCTTGCGGGTCGACTGCCC
>SXGS01553329.1_pt1 | contig 14186 bp, 11 predicted proteins | sample 3174681 | NCBI WGS metagenome assembly SXGS01 (sample SAMN11356861, study PRJNA531348) | freshwater metagenome | isolation source: freshwater sample F1-80 | place: China: Fuxian Lake, Yuxi | collected 2017-12-25
GGCGATGAGGCCATAGCCGGTGGCGCTGGCCTGCCGGAGTGCCGCCAGAAAGCCGCGAGGGGCGCTGGCATCGCGGGCGCGGGCCTCGAGCGTGGTCAGCGGCAGGGCACGCCGGGCGGCGGCGACCTCTTCGACAAGCTGCGCGACCTGATCAAGGTGTTCGATCCCAACCAGGAACGCATCAAGATCCGCCGCTACCCCTGCTTTGGCGCCTGCGACCAGGGCATCAACGTCACGCTGTATCCCGACAAGATCTTCTACAGCAAGGTCACCGCAGCGGACCTGCCGGCAATCGCCGCGCACATCGAAGGCAAGGGCGCCCCCGTGCAGCACCTGACCGGCAAGTGCCAGCCCGATGTCGAACAGATCATCTGGGACATGCTCGACAGCCCGTATTGATCGCTCGCTTGCGGCGCTAGAGTGAGCGCGTGAAGTCGACTTCGGAGAGAACCTGCTTCTTCGGCGTGCCCACGATGGGCAGCTGGAAGATCCGCGCGAAGCAGGTGGCGACGGCCAGGCCCGAGTGGCATTCGACTGGCGATCTCGAACCGTACGACATCGTCCACCACGACATCTTCTGCGCGGTGAAGCGGCCGTTCCGGTCGCGCCTGCAGTTGCTGAAGGCGATGGGCAAGACCACCGTCTACGACGTGGTCGATTGCTGGGCGCAGCCCGCCGATGGGCTGCGCTACCGCGACTTGCCGGCGATCCGCGCGTGGTTTCGGGAGTTCGTGCGCGACCTGCCGGTGCACGGCGTGATCTTTCCAAACCGCACGATGTGCGAGGACCTCGGCGATCTCGTGCCGAATCCGACCACGATCTACCACCACTACTGGCCCGGCATGGAGCCGATCGAAGTGCGCGAGCGCGCTCGCTTCGTCGGCTACCAGGGCGAACCGGAGTACCTGGGGCCGTGGCAGGCGGTGATCGAACGCATCTGCGCCCGCCACGGCCTGCAGTTCGTGGTCAACCCGACCGACTTCCGCGACCTCGACATCGGTTTTGCCGCCCGCGGCGGCGTGCACGCCAGCACCCTCGCCCATCGCTACAAGTCGAACGTCAAGCTGGCGAACTTCTACGGCGCGGCGCTGCCGTGCGTCGTCAACGACTCCGAGCTCGCCTACAAGGAGACCAACAACGGCGAGGTGCGGTTCTTCGCGACCGAACGCGAACTCGAAGACCGCATCGTCGAGCTGCTGCCGTACGAGACGCGCCTGCAGGTGCATCGCAGCTTTCTGGACACGCGCCGGCTCTACACGCTGGAGGCGATCGCCGGGACCTACGCAGACTTCCTGCGTTCTGCCGTGGCGCAGCGGGAACTTGGCGAGCCGCGCCGGTATCCTGCCGCGCCCTGACTTGGCCAGCACGCCCCGAGCCCCCGAGTTCGTCAGCTTCCACGCCGATCGCCCGGCGGGGCTTGGCGGCGCCCATCCCAATGCAAACCTGCAATCGCAGGGCTACATGCGGATGCTCGACCAGCTGTTCCGGTCGGCCCGCATGTTCCATCGCGGCGCCCGCTGCACCTTGCTCACGACCAAGGCGACGCACGTGCACGGCGTCGGCGGCCCGGTTCGTCGGCTCGATCTGCCGGTCGACCACAGCCGCCTGATGCTGTCGCGTTCGTTGGCGCAACTCGCCTGCGTAGAAGCCAGCGACTTCGCGCGGCCGCTGGTGTTGCTCGACTCCGACATCCTGCTGCGCGGTTCGATGCAACCGTTGTTCGCCGAGGACTTCGACGTCGCGTTGACCTGGCGCATCAACAAGACGATGCCGATCAACGGCGGCCTGATCGTGCTGCACAATCGCCGGCCCGAAGTCGGCAAGGCTTTCTATCGCCGCTTCCTGGACGCCTACCGGCAACGCCACGCCACGGGCGACAACGCCGGCTGGTACGGCGATCAGCTCGCCCTGCAGGAACTGGTGGGCATCCCCTACCGCGAAATCCACAAGCACACGCTGGTCGAACGCGACGGCTGTCGCATCCGATTGCTGCCGTGCGAAGTCTGGAACTTCTCGCCCGACAACCAGCTCGCGGCAATCGCCGACGGCCTGCCGGACAAGCTCGTGCTGCACTTCAAGGGCCAGCGCAAGCGACTGATGGAACCGTTCTGGTCGACGTTCCTGGAGCCCGACACGCGCTGGTTGCCATGGCGTCGGCGCCGGGCACTGCAAGAGGCGGGCGAGCGCTTGCGGCAGGCGATCGCCGCCGAGGCCGCTGCCCCGCACCCCACCGCCACCACCACCGCGGAGTCCGACGAATGAACCCGTTCGCCGGAGCTGGCGACGCCCTGTCGCTGTCGTGGCGCATCTTCCGCCGCACCATCGCCGCCAAGTACCGCAAATCGTTCCTCGGCTACTTCTGGATGGTGGCGCCGGCCTTGCTGATCACCGGTGGCGTCACGCTGGCCAGCGAAGCGGGCGTGGTCGTGCCGAGTGCCGGGACCCTGCCGCAGAGCGTGTCGGTGTTCCTCGGCACGCTGCTGTGGCAGGTGTTCGCGGAAGCGATCGAAGTGCCGCACCAGGCGTTCGAAGGCGCGCGCAGCTACCTGACCCGCGTGCACTTCTCGCGCGCCGCGATCGTGTTGTCGCAACTCTACGAGTCGCTGATCACGACCGCGGTGCGCCTCGTGGCGGCGCTGGTGTTCGTCGCCGCCGTTGCCGGCATCGACGTGTACGGCGTGCTGCTGGTGCCGGTCGCGTTCTACGGCGCCGTCCTGCTCGGGCTCGGCATCGGTGCGCTGCTGATGCCATTCACGCAACTGTTCGCCGACCTGCAGCAGACGATCAAGCTGCTGCTCGGCTACGGCCTGTTCCTGACGCCGGCGATGTACCAGCCGCAGGGCGACTCGGCCTTCGCGATGATCGTGCGCTGCAATCCGGTGTCGCCGCTGATGGAAGCCGCGCGGCAGGCCGCCGCCGGCGAAGCGCTGGCGCACCCCATCTTGTTCACGTCGGTGCTCGGCATCGGCCTCGTCGCCACCATCGCGGGTCTGGCGCTCGTGCGCGCCGTCGCCCCGATCCTGATCGAGCGCATGCTGCTCGGAGGCCGCTGATGGCCGACGACGTCGTCGTCCGGGTCGAGGGCGTGGCGAAGAAGTTCGCCCGCTCGCTGAAGCGTTCGTTCGTCTACGGCGCACGCGACATCGGCCGCCTGCTGCTCGGCCGCACCTGCGACGACACGCTGCGCGAGAGCGAGTTCTGGGCGGTGCGCGACGTGTCGTTCACGCTGCGCGCCGGCCGCTCGATCGGCATCATCGGCAACAACGGCAGCGGCAAGACCACCCTGTTGCGCATGGTGTGCGGCATCCTGCGGCCGTCGCTCGGCCGCGTGCACGTGACCGGTCGCGTAGCGCCGATGCTGGCGCTCGGCGCCGGCTTCAAGCCGGTGCTGTCGGGGCGGCAGAACGTGTTCCTCAACCTCGCCCTGCTCGGCGTGTCCGAACGCGACATCCGTGCGCGTTACGACGCGATCGTCGACTTCGCCGAACTGCACGACGCGATGGACGCGCCGCTCGGCACCTACAGCTCGGGCATGCAGGCCCGGCTCGGGTTCGCCTGTGCCGTGCACACCAACCCGTCGATCCTGATCGTCGACGAAGTGCTGTCGGTCGGCGATGCGCGCTTCCGCGTGAAGTGCCGCAACACGATCAACGAACTGCGCCGCAAGGGCACCTCGCTGCTGCTGGTATCGCACAGTCCGGTGCTGGTCGAGGCGTTGTCCGACGAGTGCCTCTACCTGAAGGCAGGACGGCAGGCGGCCTTCGGTCCCGCCCGCGAGGTGTTGAAGAAATACGACGAAGACACGGTGCGCGGCGCCACGCTTGCCAACCAGAATCAGGCCGCGGCCCTGCAGGAACGTCCTGCCGATCGCGATAGGGCAGTGGCCGTGCGCAGCGTTCGCTTCTCCATCGGCGGCGCCGACAGCGACCACTGGCGCAGCAGCAAACCGGCCGAACTGGTCGTCGCCTTGCACGCGCGTGCGACAATCGAACCGGTCAGCGTGAACGTGATGCTGTTCGATCTGGTGCATCAACCCGGTGAGACGGTGCAGTTCCTGATGTCCAGCCGTGACCATGGCTGGTGGCGCCTGCCGGAGGGCGACTGCACGGTCACGCTGGCACTGCCCCACGCGGGTCTGCGCCCGGGCACCTACCGACTCAAGCTCAGCGTGTCGACGGGTGCTCTGCACGACATCCTGGACGTCGTCGACGACGTGCGCGTCGTCGTGCAGGACGGCGGCGGTGCTGCCCACTGCACCTACTTCCAGCCACGGTCGTGGACCAGCGCCGGCGCTTCGCCGTGCGACGGACCGGCGCCGGTGGATGACCCCGATCCGGCGGCCGCCGACGAAACCTGAACGATGTGCGGCATCTTCGGCATCTTCACGGCTCGCAAACTGCCGCCGCGTGACGCGACGGAGCGCGCGCTGCAACGCATCGCCCACCGCGGCCCCGACTCGCTCGGCCTCGCGTACCGGCCCGAACATGGCCTGGCCCTCGGCCACGCCCGGCTGTCGATCCTCGACCTCGATCCGCGCAGCAACCAGCCGTTCACCGGGCCCGACTGCCAGCTCGTGTTCAACGGCGAGATCTTCAACTTCCGCGAACTGCGCCGCGAGCTCGAGGCCCTCGGCGTGCGGTTCTCCACCGGCAGCGACACCGAAGTCATCGCGCGCGGCTTCCGCCAGCACGGCACTGCGTTCTTCGAACGGTTGCGTGGCATGTACGCACTGGCGCTGTGGGACGAACGCGAACAGTGCCTGCACCTCGCCCGCGACGAGTTCGGCATCAAGCCGCTGTGCATGCTCGAGCGCGACGGCACGCTCGTCTTCGCCAGCGAAGTGAAGCCGATCGCGGCGTTGCACACGCTGGCGCCGGAACCGGACGTGCTTGTCGATCTCTTGCAGTGGGGTTTCCCGATGCAGGACCGCTCGTTCTACGCCGGCGTGCACTTCCTGCCGCCGGGGACGCAGCGCACCTACGGGCGCACTGACGGCGGCGCCCTGCGGCAACAGTCGCGCATCCTGTGGAAGAAGGACCAGGCGTGGCTCAAGCCGGTGGCCGAACCCGATGCGGCGTCGCTGCGGGCCACTATCGAAGCCTCAGTCAGCGACCACATGATCGCCGACGTGCCGGTCGCCGCCGCGCTCAGCGGTGGCCTCGACTCGAGCATCGTCACTGCCGCGGCGAAGGCGCATGTTCCCGATCTGCATGCCTACACGTTCACCCTCGCCACGGACGGCGATCCCGAGGTCGAACACGCCACGCTGCTAAGCCGCAAGCTCGGGCTCACCCACCATCTCGCTCAACTCGACCACGGTTCCGTCGTCGAGTGGCTGCGCGCGGTCGCCTGGCACCTCGAGGAACCGATCGCGAACGTCAACGCGTTGCCCGGCTTCGCCCTCGCCGCCGCCGTGCGAGCTTCCGGCTGCAAGGTGGTGTTGGTCGGCGAAGGCTCCGACGAACTGTTCGGCGGCTATCCGTGGTATCGCCTGGCGCTGACGCCGGAGGCTGCCGCCGATCCGGGGCGAGTGTTCGACGCCTATCGCAACCGCCGCACCCAACGCACACTGCTCGCGTGCCTGCGTCCCCAGCTGCAACACCTCGCCGAGCAGCGCATGCAGGCGACCCGCGACGAATACGTGCGCCGGGCGCACGCCATGCCCGACCCGCTCGCCGCGTTCCAAGCGTTCGACCTCGACACCCAACTCCAGCACAGCCAATTGCTGCGCGTCGATCGGATGTTCATGGCGCACGGCGTCGAGGCGCGCGTGCCGTTCCTCTACCGCTCCGTGCTGCAGGCGAGTGCGGCGCTGCCTGTCGCGCGCAAGCTGCTCCCGCCGGAGGGCCCCGGGCGACGTGAGAAGGTGGCGCTCGGCGAAGCGTTCGCGGGCGCGCTGCCCGAGCGCATCGCGCTGCGCCCGAAGTTCGGCGCCGCCGGCACGGTCGACCTGTGGAGCACGTGGCTCGGCCCTGGCCTCACGACCGCGTTCGACCGTTGCCTGCACTCCGCCGAGCTCGCCGACGCACGCGCCCGACTCGAACCGTTCGTCGACTGGTCGGCGATCGCGCGCACGCCGCTGGCGGCGAAGGAACGGTTCATGATCGCCATGCTGCTCGAGGCCAGCGACGCCCTGCTCGCGAACCGCGATCGCCCCGATGCGATGCCTTCGTTGCCCATGCGCATGCGCAGTCCGGGTTCCGGCGAAGGACTGCGCTGATGGCAGCCGCCGCTATCGCGTGCCCGTATGGCGTGTTGACGCCGTACCCAATCCCCAAAGAGCTGGCGGGGCGCAAGGTGTGCAACCTCGGCGACGGCTTCATCCTGCGCGCGATCGAACGGCGCCTCGGTGCGTTCGCCGCCACGCACACGTTCTCGCCGCGCGTGACCGTGCCCGCCGCTGCCGAAGCAACGTTGGCTGCGACACCCGCCGTCGTGCTCGCGGGCGCAAACCAGCTCGCTGAGAACTGGACGATCTGGCCCGGCTTCACCGCGGCGCGGTTGCGCGCCTCGACGCTGCGGCTCGTGCCGTTCGGCGTCGGTCTGCATGGCGCACCGGGGCACAGCGAACGGTTGTCGGCGACGACGAAGGAACTGCTCGTGGCGATGCACGAGCGCATCGCGTTCTCGTCGTGGCGTTGCCCGCACACCGTGGCGTTGCTGGCGCGCGAATTGCCGCAGCTGGCGCCGCAACTGCTGATGACCGGGTGCCCGGTCGTGTTCGACCAACCACTGCTCGACGGCCAGCCGTTCGCGGAGCGCGCGAACCACGTCGCCGTGACGCCGACCGAACGCGACGACTTCTTCGCCCGCGAGACGGCGATCATCGACCACGCCGCGGCGACCTGGCCGCGCACCCGCCGCACGCTGGTGCTGCACCAGAACTGGTCCCCGCCGACCCGCGGAGAGCTGCTACGGCACCGCTTCTGGCCCGTCGCCCCCGAACGGCTCGATCCCTGCCAGCGGTTGCGCCAGTACGCCGTGCGGCGCGGCTTCCGGATCGCCGCACCGGACTCCGCCGACGCGCTGCTCGCGTTCTACCGCACGGTCGACGTGCACGTTGGCACCCGCCTGCACGCGCACCTGCATTGCCTCAGCCAGGCCAAGCGCAGTTGGCTCGTGCCGGTCGACGGCCGCGCCGCCGGGATCGCCGAGTCCCTCGACTTCCCGCTGTGCCAACCCGACACTCTGCACGCGCACCGCGACTTCGATTTCGAACGGGTGCGCGCTCGGGCCCGCGCCCTGTTCCCGACCATGCGCCGATTCGTCGATTCCCTGCCGCGATGAAGCCCCTGCTCGACAGCCTGCGTCGCCTGTTCACGGGACGACGCCCGGAAGCGATTCCGGAGCCCGCGCAGGTGTCGCAGTGGATCGCCGAGATCCGCACGGCCCGCATGTCGTACTGCGGCCCGCCCAAACTCGAGAACCTGGCCGAAGCGGCGCTGCGGGTGCGCACCGGCAAGGTCGTCGGTCGCTGGCTCGAAGCCGGCGTCGCACTCGGTGGCTCGGCGATCCTGCTGGCGAAGATGAAGGCGACCGCGACGCCCCTCGACCTGCACGACGTGTTCGGCTTGATCCCGGCCCCCTCCGCGAACGACGGCGAGGATGCGCACGCGCGCTTCGCGGTGATCGCGTCCGGTTCGTCGCCGGGCATCGGCGGCGACCCCTACTACGGCTACGAACGGGATCTGCTGACCAAGGTGAAGGCCAACCTGCGCACGTTCGGCGTCGAGCCCGAGCTCGGCACGGTGCGCTGCGTTCCCGGCCTGTTCGAAGCGACGCTGCATCCCGACGGCCCGGTGGCGCTCGCCCACATCGACTGCGATTGGTACGACTCGGTGCGGGTGTGCATCGACCGCATCGCGCCGAAACTGGCGGCGGGCGGCATCGTGGTCTTCGACGACTACTCGTCCTACTCCGGTTGCCGGCGCGCCGTCGACGAATGGCGGCAACGCGACGCGCGGTTGTCGGTGCTGTTCGAGCGGCGGTCGCTCGGGCTCGTGCGCACGACCTGAACGCCAACTCAGCGGCGCAGGAAGCGCAGCGACAGCACGCCGAGCACCCGGTTGCCGATGTGCAACACGCCGTGGACCAAGCGGTAGGTCAGCGAACCAGTCACGGCGCGCAACTGCGGCAGCACGTCCTCGACACGCACATTGGCATCATCGAGCTTGCGCCACGACGCGAGCTTCTGCAGCAGTTCGCGTTCGAGGTTCTGGGTCTCGCCGGCGACGACCTCAATCTGGCGCTCCAGGTCGGCGTGGCGGGCGCGCAGTCGGGCCAACTCTTGCTGGTCTCGTTCGACATCGGCGCGCGCTCCGCCGACATGTTCGTGCAATTCACGGTCGCCAGCGTTCGACGCATCCCCTTCGTCGTTGCGCATGGAACGAGGCATGGAGAGATGGTGGTTGCGGCGGCGCCAAAAGTCAATGCAGCCATCGGCCCCCGCGATTGCACCGTCGCCACCGGGCACCCAGAATCGGCGCATGCCCGTCCCCGTCCGCACGCTCGTCGTCGTGTCGTTCTACGACGCGCGCCCGCGGCAGGACCTCGATGCGCTGCTCGCCGATTTGGCGAGTGTGGCCGCCGGCGCCCCCTTCGAAGTGCTCGTGGTGGTGAACCAGACGCGCGCCGAACCGACCGCGATCACCGCCGCCGTGCCCGGTCTGCGCGTGCTGCATCGCCCGAACGCGGGCTACAACATCGGCGCCTGGGACCACGGCTATCGCTCGGCACCCGACTACGACGTCTACGTGTTCTTGCAGGACGAGTGCCAGCTGCGGCGCCCCGGCTGGCTGCGCGCGTTCCTGCTGCGGCTGCAGCGGCCCGGGGTCGGGCTCGTCGGCGAACGCAAGAACCCGGCGTGGTGCGCACCTTGGGCCGACATCGAGCGCCGCTTCGCCGGGCACACGCTGGATGGGCACCAGATCGACGGGGCGCCGGCGGAACGGCTGCCGACCTACCGCGCGTTCTGGCAACGGCACGGTGTCGATCCGGGTGCGCGCGGCGACCATCTGCAAACACTGATGCTGGCTGTGCGCGGCGAGGTGCTGGCGCGGTGCGGCGGTTTCCTGGTCGGCGCCGACTCTGGCGACGCGCTCGCATCCGAGATCGCGACCAGCAAGCGCGTCGAGATGCTGGGGCTGTCGGTCGAAGAAGTCGGGCCGCGCCCGTTCACGTGGATCACGCACCCGCAATGGCGGGAGAAGGCGGAACGGCAGCCGCTGCGCGCGCCGCAGCTTGGTCTCTCGGCGTGGCTCGAACGCATGCGCGGCACGGGCGAACTCGCCAGCAAGCCTTGGCTGGTGCTAGGCAAGGGGCCGACGTTCGCGGCGTTGACGGCGGAACATCGGGCGCAGCACTTCACGTTCGGGCTCAACCATGTGGTGCGCGAAGGGCCGGTGACGATTGCGCACGCGATCGACATCGATGTCGTCGTCGCGTGCCGCGACGTGCTGCTTGACAACTGCCGGTGGTTGCTACTGCCGCGCGCGCCGCACGTCGATGGCAAGCCTTCGGCGCGTGCGCTCGAAGAGTGGTTTGCGGAAGTGCCGGAGCTGTACGAACTGGAAGTGCGGGGACGGCTCGTGTGGTACGACTGTTCGACGGCAACACGTCGCTTCGACGGCAGCCCACGCATCGACGTGCAGTTCTTCAGTTCCGAGGCCGCGTTCCAGATCCTGGCGGCGATGGGGCTGCGCACGATCCGTACGCTCGGCATCGATGGCGGTCGCCACTACGCGGGTACGTTCGCCGACCTGAACTCGACCACACGCCTGCAGAACGGCCAACCGTCGTTCGACCGCCAGTTTTCGGCGCTGACCACAATCGTGCAGCAGTACGGCATCGATTGGCGGCCGTTGGTCGATCCGCTGACGTTGGCTTTGGTCCACGGCCCCGGCGAAGAACTGTTCGCCGACGTGCTGGAGCACACGTTGCGCGCAGCGACGCCGTTCCCGCTCGCCACCGTGCGCGTTGCCAACGCAGCCGACGCTCCGCAGGGAGCACTCGCCGTGCCGGTGCACGCGGTGGCGATCGGCGACGTCGCGAAGGCGGTGCGGGAAGGCCAGCCGCGAAGTGCATGGCTGCACGAGTTCGCGACCGGCGCGACGTGCCCATGGAGCGATCCCAATGCCAGCGACACGCCTACGACGATCTGGCTCGATGCATTCGTGGCGATGGTGAGCTCCGGCATGCTGGCACCGGCGCACGTGCGTCGCGCGGTGCGCAGCGGCACGGTTGCCGCAGCCCTGCTGGCGCTGCCACCACTCCCTCCCGATGGCGCGAGCGATCCCGTCGCCGCAGCCGAACAACGCGCCCGATCGCTGCGCCGCGAACTCGCCAACTTGCGCCTGTCGCGCGCTTGGCAAGTCGGCCGGTGGCTCACCGCACCCGCACGTTGGCTGGCCTCCGGAGGTGGCACGTGAGGCTCGTTCGCTGGCTGCGCGGTGTGTTTGGGCGCTCGGCTCGCCCTGCCCCCGTGCCGGGGGCGCCCGCGACACCGCTCGCCGGCACCGCGACGTTCGCCATCGTCACCGCCGACCCAAAACCATGGTGTCCAGGCCACCACGGACGCGTCGCCTGCGTTGCCGATGCAGCCGCGGCGCGCAGCGACTGGGTCGTGTTCCATGCCCCAGGAACGACACCGCGCCCCGACGCGCTGCACGTGCTCGCCGATGCGATCGCGCGCCATGCCACCGCAGCCTTCGTGTTCGGAGACGCGGTCGGTAGCGACGGCAAACCGTGGCACAAGCCGGGCTGGTCGCCTGCGCTGCTGCTCGCACAGCCGTACGCGGCAGACCTGTTCGCGGTGCGGCGCGACCGACTGACCGGCATCGCGCCCAGCGGCGTGGCCGATGCGGTTGCGATCTACGAACTGGCGCTGCGCGCGACGGCGAACGGCAACGTGGTGCACGTTCCGTCCCTTATGGTCACTGCGCCCGCCGCGACTCGCTTGTCCCCCGGTCACGCAGTGGTCAGCGCAGACTTCCTCGCGCGGCTCGGACTCGACGCCACGGTGACGCCACATCCCGCAGCACCGGTGCTGCGCCTCTCGATGCGGCCGCGCACGCGAACGCCGATCACGGTCATCGTGCCGACGCGCGACCGTATCGACCTGTTGCGCACCTGCATCGACAGCGTGCTGCGCCATCGCGGCGAACACGACCTGCGCGTGCTGATCGTCGACAACAACAGCGTCGAACCGGCAACGCTGGCGGCCTTCGCGCAATGGCAGCAGGACGGCCGCGTCGATGTGCTGCGCGACGAACGGCCCTTCGACTACGCCGCGCTGATGAACGTCGCCGTCGCCGCCGCGCGCACGCCGCTGGTGCTGCTGCTCAACAACGACACCGAAGTACTGAGTCCGGACTGGCTCGACCAGCTCGCCGGCTGGCTCGACCTGCCCGACGTCGCCGCGGTCGGCGCCAAGCTCTACCACGGCGACGGCACGATCCAGCACGCCGGCGTGCTGGTCGGCGTCGGCGGCGTCGCTTCGCATGGCCACAAGAACTTCCCGCGCGACCACGCCGGCTACCACGGCCTGCTGCACTCGGTGCGCGACGTCAGCGCGGCGACCGCAGCGTGCCTGCTGGTGCGACGCGACGCGTGGCTGCAGGTCGGCGGCATGAAGTCGGAGCTCAAGGTCGCCTACAACGACGTCGACTTCTGCCTCGAACTGCGCGCGCGCGGCCACCGCATCCTGTGGACGCCGCTGGCCGAACTGCACCACTTCGAAGGCAAGAGCCGCGGCAAGGACAATCGTGGCCAGGCGCGCTTCGAGCAGGAGATCGCGTTCTTCCAAAGCCGCTGGGCCGACGTCATCGCCGCCGATCCGTTCTACAACCGCAACCTCTCGCTCCGGCACGTCGACTACCGACCGCGCTGACACACCGGCCGATCAACCCGACGCAGCATCCTCACGCGGTCCCTTGGCGAACAGACCGAGCGGCCGGGTGACCATGCGCCCGACCCGCCAGGTCCACGACGAACGCATCGCCGCGATCTCGCGTCGCAGCTGTTCGATTTCGCGTTGCGCCAACTCCAACCGCGTTGCGTCCGGCGGCGCAATCGCCGGCGCACCGCCTGCGGGCTGCCAGTTCCAGAACGCAGGCGCTTTCGCCAACGCCGGCAGCAATCCCTTCTTGTAGTAGCCCTGCTCGACGCCGCGACGCACGTCGGCGGGATCGACCGCACCAGCGGCAACCGCCTCTTCGTACGCAGCCATCCACAGCTCGTTGAGCGGCGTCGCGTCGGTCTTCCAAGGCTGCGTCGGCACGACCGTGAAGTGAGTCAATGCGGTGCGCCCCGGTACGTGCGTCTCGAGGTGGTTCCACTCCACCGGCACGTCCTCGCCGATCTCGTCGTGGCCGACCATGCACATGCGGAACATCACGTCCTGGTAGGTGAAGCGGCCCTCGTCGAGTCCACGCACGATCTCTTCGACCTTCCACGGCAACCGGTCGCAGTCGAGCAACATGACGCTGAACTGCCGGCCCGGATGAAACCACGACACGTCCTTCCACGCCGCCGGCGGCGCGTCCTGGCGCGTGCACAGGATCTTGCGCGCGCCGAACGGGATGCGCCACAGCTCCGCAACGTCGCGGAACACCTGCATGTCGGAATCGACATAGAGTGCGCGACCGCGGTAGCCGCACAGCTCGGGGATGCGCAGGCGATAGAACGAGAACTTCGTGCGCGGACGGTTCTTCGGGTCCTTCGGCACCGGGATCGCGAAGTCCCGCATGATCGTGATTTCGACCGGGCCGCTGGCGTGCTTGCGGATCGTGTGCTCGAGCACCTTCGCCGCCACCTGTTCGGTCTCGTCACCGCCGACGAAGATGCGCATCGGCGGGATCAACGATGTGCAGTCGAGCCGGTGCTCACGCACGATGCGGTCGATCTCGCGGAACTGGAGGTCGAACGACGGCTGGCCGTTCGCCAGCAACGTGTCCCGATTGAGATCCTGGAAGGCGCCGCTGTAGGAACGGCCGCCGTCGATGCCGAGCGTGCGCACGGTCTTGCCGCCGAGGCGGGCGATCAGTTGCAGCGCCGCTTCCGAGCTGAAGAACCGCACCTGCAGCGGCGCCGCGGTGCCGTGCTTCGGACAGGTCTTGTTCTGCAGGTCGTACCAGACGAGGCGGCCCCGTTCGGCGAAGTCGCGCAGGACCGGGTGCGATGCGAAGAACGACTCCAGCGGCCGCGTTGGCTCGGGCTTGTTGCCGACGTGCGGATGGCGCGGCATCACCAACCATTGCGCGTTGCGAGGCAACGCCTCGGCACAGGCCGCGACCACGTCGATGTCGATCATGTGCGCAATCGCGACGGGCACCTCGCGCACGACATGGTTGAGGCCGACGCAATGGAAGCCGGCGAGGTCAAACTCACCGCGACGCGCGAACGTGGGGCCTTTGCCGAGCAGCAACCATGGCCGTTCGGCGAACCGGACCTGCTGCAGCCATGTGCCGAGATCGATCATCCTTCCACCCAGTAAGGCATCGGCGCCAGCCGAACGCAACGCCGAACCTGCGGCAATCGTCGCTTCTGGAGCCGGTCGCTGCACCTTGATGACCAACCGCAGTTGAACGCGATGGACTGCACGGGCATCTGCATCATTTTTCGTCGACGGGGTTGGGTGCCATGAGTCGAAGTGATGGTAGGAGACGGGGCGGAACGCACGATGGGCCCAAAGGCCCGGCCGCGGCATGATCCGGCCCTCCGATGGTGATCGCTTGAACCTCTACGACCTCGTGAAGCGCAAGGACCGCTGGATCACCTGCCCGGACACGGCAACGGCGATCGAGGCGAAAGCGACGACGGGCACGCAACGCGGTATCCGCTTCGCGACCAGCGGCGAACTGCGCATCCGAATGGCCCAGGCCGCACGTTGCCTCGCTGACTTCCCGACGGATCTGGGCTGGGTGGTGCACGGCAGCGGCCCCTGGCGCGCCACGGTTTCCCTGCGCAGCGGTGACGTCCGGGTTTTGCTCGCGCAACGTGACGGCGACCACACGCCAATGCCCCTGACGTTGCGTTGGCCGGTGCCGGTGCCCCGCGAGTTCGACTTCGAACTCTCCGTCGCGACCGAGCGCCCGGTCGATGTGCTGGTCGGACCACTATGGACGCCGCGCACCGATCTTGTGCCGCAGCTGCTGGGTAACGGCGTCGAACTCGGCCCCGGTCTCAAC
>SXGS01076506.1_pt1 | contig 14184 bp, 12 predicted proteins | sample 3174681 | NCBI WGS metagenome assembly SXGS01 (sample SAMN11356861, study PRJNA531348) | freshwater metagenome | isolation source: freshwater sample F1-80 | place: China: Fuxian Lake, Yuxi | collected 2017-12-25
GACAAGGGCGCCGCCTATGACTTTCTCGGGGATATGCAAATCGATAGCGGTATGCAAACGGCAGGAGCGGGCGTAGAATTTCGGTTTGCGGGCGGTGCGCGCCTTCAGGTCAGCAGCGGTATGTTCTCGGCGGACGGCGCCAGCTTCGACGCGATCGATCCCGCAGAGCCGTGGGATGGCATTTGGCAGCAAACCGGCGCCGTTGTCAGCGTCCTCAACAGCTCATTCGACCACGGGGATTCGGTGTTCATCCACTACGAATCGCCGCCGTCGCATTGGGGTTTCAAATACAATGAATTGGGGGCAGTCAACGGCTACGGGGTTTCCTGCGATGGAGGCTGCGATTGGGACTCCACGAACACGGGGTTGTTGATCGGCGACAACGTCTGGACCGGCCCGTTTGGTCTGGGGGCTTTTGAGTACTGACTTGGGCGCCTCGGCAGCGGGCCGCTGCGGCCCACCGCCGACCGGGCTGTCCGGGGGTTCCGTCGCTTCGAGCGGCGCTCTCCGCGACTGCTACGCACCCCTCCCATCCCTGGCGCGATCGACGATCCTGAACATAAGATCCGCATTTCGGGGAGCCCGCTGCGGGCGGCTGCCGAAACCGGCGACCGCTGCCGATCGTCAACCCCTTTACTTCGCGGCCCACCGGGTTAGAAACGGCGAAAGCTGGAGTTTTCCCCATGTCCGTCTCCGACAAGCCCGTTCCGCCGCCCGCCGCACCGCTCGCTCCGACCACGATGCTGCAAAATCCGACGGATCGCGCCGTTCGTCCTGGCTTTCGGAGCCCACCGAATGCGGGTTCCAAGGCTCAGAAAGCGCAAAAAGGAAAGGGAAAAAAGAAATAGCCGGCTCGGAAGTAGCCGTTTATGCGGCTTGCCGACTTTCCTTTGCCGCTTGCTGTGCCTTCGCACGGCTTGCGCGGCGCTCGGCATCGGCCTTCTGTTTGTCCGTTCCTAGGTACGGTTTCCGCGTTCCCAGAATGTGGTCGAACCACGGCCAGGTGACACCCCAGTTGCAGTTCTGGTCCGGCGCCATGTGGTGATCGTAGTGCCAAGGAAGGTGCTTTTTGGCCCATTCCGGGTCTTGGTGCGACTTCTTGTGGACGTGGTAGTAGTACATTCCGCTGCCGATCATCGTCATCGTAAAGAAAGGTGCGACCGGCATCATCGGCAGAAAAAGGACTCCGGCCCCGACCAGAGCAGCGGCCTCCTTCGACTGCGAATTCCAGCTGCTTAGCGGCCGTTTGTAGTTTTCGTCGTGCATATCGTTGCGACGGGATTCGGCGTGGTGCTCATGCCAATGAAAGGCCCAAAACGATTTCTTGTTTTTTCCCAGTCCATGCAGGACATACTTGTGGAACGCCCATTCGAGGGCATTTGCGGTTACCAGACCCAAGGGGATGCCAATCATGATGCGACTCCATCAAACCGTGACCGAGTGTTCACGGTATACAAAGTGACGGCAGTGTCGTCAAGCGGTTTTTCACCTATTCGTGTTCCCGGCGATCGCCCTGGGCAAATTGGTGGTCGGCGGGATCAAAACCGACGGCAACGGACTGAAGATCTGTGCCGCGCCTGCCTGTCGCGTTCACTGGTCGTCGGTTTGGATGCGGTCACCCTGGAAGGAGTGGCTTCAGACGCTGGTATTTCGAAGGCGGCCTTTTACCGCTACTTCAACACCCTGCCGGAGCTGATGACCGCGCTGGTGGCGCCGCTTTCCGAGGCTCTTGTCGGCGTAGGACAGCGTGCCAAAGGGAATTTTGAGTCGGCGCGCGACGTCAATGACCTCCTCATCGCCTACAGCTTTCTCGCCGCGGATCTCGTGAGCCACCTCGCTCCGGAAGCTGAGCTTCTTCGCCTTTATCTCCAGGAACGCCACGGCCCCGCCACCGCGATCCGCGCCCCGGTGCACGCGCTGGCGACTCAGGTTCGACAGATGACCCTAGATCTCACCGAGCTTGTTCAAAAGCAGGGGTTCATCAAGGCGAATGCCGAGGTCAATGCGATCATCGTGCTTGGCGCTGTCCACGAGCTGATCGCCGACTTTCTCCATGGCCGGCTGTCGACGCCGCTCGATCAGCTCGCTCCGCAGATGTTGGACATGCTGCTGAATGGCGTTCGAAAGTAGATTATTCGTGAGTGAGAAACTCATGGATGAAGTACATGCGGCCGAGCGCGGAAAGCATGAAGGCCACGCCTAAAACCCGAGCCGGCACCCCGTCAAATCCGACGTTGTTGACACGCACCTCCCCAAAAGCGAGCGCGGCGGCGCCAAAGCCAAATCCCCCCGCCAGCATGGCGTATTGGGAGCCCACCCAGGGGCTCGCCAAACCCCAGCACAAAATTCCGGCGACAAAAGGCAGATATCCCATCGACACTCCACGGACCGCCACTGTAACCGGGTGGGCGCCTCGCGTTACGGCCATTGCCAAGCATGAATACCTAAGGTGCCGTCTGAAGTGGTTCCATTCCAACGGTGCGGCCAAGTCGCCGCCACCAACCATCCGTTTCCAACCGCCGGCGGCCCGATGTCCGACTGCTCAAACATTCGTGTATGCCAAAGCTCTTTTCCGGTAGTCGCTTCGATCACGCTGAGATCGCTGTCCGGAACATAATCGCCGCCCTCATTGAGCAGGCTGTGGATCCGCTTGTCTGGAACGACAATTTGTCCGCTGTCATACTTGGAATAGCCGTGCTGGCGTGACCCGCCCTGCGGAACCGCTTCCCACTGCACTCCCCCGGAAGCGGTGTCATATCCCCGGTAGAGATCCTCGCCCACGTGAGTCCAGGTTCGAACGATCAAAATGCTTCCATCGACCGTCATCGGGTACGGGATGCCGAGGCCAGCGCCGTGGATCGGAACCGACCAGGCCACCGACCCATGCGTGAGGTTCACCGCGGAGAGGGTGTGTTCGTCGAGGCCGTCGATAAAGGAGGTGGTGGTCGACCCATCGGGGTTCTTCACCGTCTGCGAGGTCGATTTGCTGGGTCCTTCCAATACTTCAAACCTACGGACCCCGTCGGTGATTGCGGTGTTCGGTGCCGTCGTGGTCATCGGGACCAACCCACCGTTTGCCCCGTCATAGGCGTGAATTTCGCCGTTGGGAAGGCTCGCCACCACCTCCGTTCCGCTCACCCACAGCACCGCCTCGATCGGTTCGGTGGTTTTCCATTGTTCGGCGCCCGAAGCCAAATCCAGGGCGAACAACCGGCGTACATTGTCGGTCCCGTGCGCCGCAACGAATACCCGATTCCCCGAAAGTACTGGGTCTCCGTCGGCAAACAGCGGCGCCGTCCACACCGGGTCGCGGCGGGGCCCCTCCCACGCCGGTCGACCATCCAGCAGGCCAGAGCAGGCGATCAGGCTTCCAAAAATTCCGGCCGCAAACCACTTTCGCATCGGGTTCCTCGCCGCCATTTTGGCACAGTGCGGCCTGGGAATCACTGGTACATCAAAATGTGTGAATTCATCAATTTTTGATGTACCACTTGGGCGCCTCGGGCTTCGCCCGACCGGGCTGTTCGGGGGTTCCGTCGCTTCGAGCTGCGCTATCAGAGGGTGTTTGCCGCTGCAGACGCCCAAATCTGGCGGCCTTCCGACAGCAGCCCCGCTCGGATGATCGGGTTTTCAGCGATCGGCGATCGCTTGGTCGGTGGGCGCACGATACGAAGCACATTTTCGGAGGGGATCCGATCGCCTTTGGGAGCAATTGGATCATTTGAGGGCGTCTGCTGAGGTTGACCCGCCAAAACGAGGGGGCGGCCGCAGCAGACCCCCTGTTTTCGGGATTTGTACACGCGTCCTCCCGATTATGGCGTAGTCGAATATTCTCCGACGTACCGCTGGGTCCATTCGTTTCGGGCGATGAGCTCAAGCTCAAACCTCCCCGCGGATAAGCTTGTTCTTGGAAATTCCCCAGCATGAAGCTCTAATTGGCTGTCGACATCTTCAGAGGCCGAACCGCCCAACGCATCGGCAAGTTCCGGATCGATGTATTCGACGAAATGGCCGTATTTATCGACACTCAGGAACACCTGTGCATCGTCGAGTTCGCGGGCGTAGAGCAGGCCGCCAAATCCTACGGACAGGCTCCCGTCTGGGGCCGCCAAGATCGCGTCGAACGGAGGGGTGAGGTAGTTGCCAGGGCTGCATTCGGGTCGTGAGCTTTCGACTATCGTTGTGAACGCCACCCCTTCACCGCGTGCGAGGGTGAGCGTCCACAGGCCGTCGGCGGGATAGGCCGTCGAGTCAGGATCCCAGGCGATTGCCCAAGATCGAGGTGCGGCGATGAATTCGGTGAGTTCGGCTTCGGAGAAGGGGAGTTCGATGCCGAGGGCGGAGGTGTCGCCGAAGATGGGGGTTTTGGGGCAAGGCTGCTCCCAGGGGACGAAGGCGTTGCAACCTGCCAGAACGAAGCAGGCAAATAGGTTTCTCATTCAATGTGCCCCAATGCCCCCGTTCGGAAGTTCGCAGATCGTGGGCCACCGTTGAAGTACTGAAACGGACCGTTGTGGTTGCCAGCGAGGATTCCTGTAATGAAGAGGCTTCCGTAGTCCTCGGTAGGGTAGCACCAAATCGCCGACCCCGACTGGCCCACCATTCCGTCTAAATTAGTACCGAGGTACCGTTCTCTACGTAGCTTTCGGGCGTCTCAACGCGATTTGGCAGGGGGTGGTACAATAGTCGCTTTCAGAGCCTGCAATGGCGAGGCGGGTCATAAGTACGAGGCAGGCATGTGTTCTCCTTGTACAGGAAGTGTCCTCGCGAGAAAGGCGGCTGTCAAACTTACCGCTGCTGGCCGATTCCCGCGAGGCTGGCGCTCGACCTTCCGCGGCGCATTCCATAGGCAGCTCGCTGGTACATCCAAATGCCGAATTATTGCGATTTTTGATGTACCACTTGGGGCCTCACCCAACTCCCTACTGCGGCTCTCAGCGCCGAGCTGCGCTCTCCGCGACCGCTACGCGCCCCTTCCATCCCTGGCGCGCTTTTCAGACAACCGGCGTCGGACATCTTCGTGGCTCACGGTACGACCGGCCCGGATGTCAGATAGTCCCGCCAGTATGCCCGACTCTTCTGCGGTGCTGAGTATGGCGGGCTCCACCACGTAATCTCCCGCGGGTAGACTCTGCAGCTCGACGGGTAGATCGGTTCCGTTCCAATGTACGACAGGCATAGGAAAAAGGTACCTATCTACTCCACGAGTGTCAAGGCACACTTCGCAAGGCTACCGCACGATCGGTGGGCGGCGTTGATCGTGGACGTGCACAACGAGGAATGCTCCCTCCTCTCGCCGGTAGAAGATCCGAAGTGGCGGAACGGGCCAACTTTGGACATGTTCACCGGTTTTCAGCTGAAACGTAGGTCCGTCGAACTCGCCCGCTGCGAGCGACTCCACGACGCGGCAAATGCGCTCTACCTCGACGTCCGCAACACTGACATTCCTCACCAACAAATACGAGTAGTAGGCGTCGAGCTCATCAGAAGCTGCGCGCGACCAGACAATTTGAACCTTGGTCATCGCCTCACTCCCCAATCGCCACCAACCTCACCAGTGGCCCCTCCGGATTCGTATCCTCCGACAGGTCAATCCTCCCATGGATCGCCCACGATCCCGTATCGGCCACATCGTCCTCGTGCCCTTCCACCCGATAGGTCTCGACCTGCCCGGCTTCCGGCGGAAACAGCACCTGCTTCACATCCCACAAATGCGGTCCAATCGGTGTAATGACGGTATTGTACGCCAACCGCGATCGCCGATCAAAGCCCACCGACCCAAACTCCTCGAGGAACGGACCGATCGCCGCGCGAATTTCGTCGGGACTCCAACCCTCTTCCTCGGGACGAACGCAACCCGCCGCTTCCTCCCAGTCTTCCTTGGACAACGCCCGCACCAAGGCGTGCAGCTCCGCCCGCACACGCGCAGTAAAAGCCCGCCGATCCGATGAAATGTCGACTTGCCGGGCTACTTCCGTTGGCGCGTCGCTTCCGTGAAGCAGCTCTTCCCACTCGGTGAGCAGGCTCGAATCCACCTGACCGAGCATCGCCCGGAAATACGCCATCAATTCCACCAAAGCATCCGACTGATCTTCGAGCGGGACGTTTTGCTCCAACGTCTTGTACACCTCGGAAAGGTACCGCAGCAGCACCCCTTCCGAGCGTTGCAAGCCCAGATCCTTGACGTATTCGCTGAACGAAGCGGCGGTCTCCGCCATCTCCCTCGCGACCGATTTTGGCCGAATCGCTTCCCGGCTGATCCACGGATGTTTGTCGGCATACGCATTAAAGTACGCGTAAATCTCCTCTCCCAGCGGCTTCGGCCAGCTGATCTCTTCGAGGATTTCGATCCGCTCCTCAAACGGAACCCCCGCCGCCTTCAATTCGGCCATCTTCTGATCTTTGGCTCGATCCACCTGCCGAAACAACACCGCGCGCGGATGCTCTAAGATCGCTTCCACCCAGGAGATCACGTCGAACGCATGGGTTGGGGAGGCCTCATCCAAGGTCGCGATCGCATCCAGCAAGAATAGCGATAACGAGTGATGCAACGTAAAATCGTGCTGCAAGGTAGGATCGAGTGAGAGTCCCGTGGATGTCCGCTCCACCACGCCCACTTGCTCCAGCTGAGTCACCAGAGTGGTCGTTTCAACGCGCAATTCCTCCTTGCGCTTCTCGGAAACGTGGCTGCGGGAAATCAAATCCAGCATGGCATCGACACCTTTTTGGGCGTCCCCATGCACCTCTTCGGCGTGCTGCATGAGAGACAACAGGCGCCCGTGATCCACCGAAAACTTGCCTTCCAACGGCTCTGGCGGCCGTTCGATCAGCTGCTGGAAGGTGGTTTCATCCCAATGCTTGTAGCCCTTGGTCGGCGGCTGCGCTTTGACCATCTTCTTGAGCTTCTTCGGATCTCCGGCGCGCACCCGCGCATTTTCGATGATGTGCGCTGGTGCCTGCACGACCACATACCCATTGGTATCGAAACCCGCGCGGCCGGCCCGGCCGGCGATCTGTTTGAAATCCCGCACTGGCAGGATCACCACCTTCTCTCCGTCGAACTTGCACAACTGGGTGAACAGCACCGAACGGATCGGCACATTGATCCCCACCCCTAAAGTGTCTGTTCCACAGATGATTTTCAGCAGCCCCTGCTGCGCCAAACGCTCCACCAACAGCCGATACCGGGGGAGCAACCCCGCATGGTGCAGGCCGATCCCGTGCAACACGTATTTTCGTACCGTCGCTCCAAACGGGCTGTGGAACGAAAACCCGCGTACCGCGTCGGCGATCGCCTTTTTCTCCTCCTTGGTGCAGTAGTCGACGCTCATCAGCGCCTGCGCCTGCTCCGTCGCGGCGTTCTGAGTGAAATGCACCATATAGACTGGCGCTTTCCCCTGGGTGACGATCTTCTGAAGCGCTTCGTGGATCGCATACATGCTGTACGAGAATTCGAGCGGAACGGGCCGGTGAACACCGCGAACTTCGGTGACCGGCTTGCCCGTTCGCGCGGTCAAATCCATGCGTATCATTTCGGTGTCGCCCAACGTCGCCGACATCAGCAGAAAGGTCGTTTTCGACAGCGTTAACAGCGGGATCTGCCAAGCCATACCGCGGTCGCGGTCTGCATAATAATGGAATTCATCCATCACCACGCTGGTGATCTTGGCGGAATCCCCCTCGCGAAGCGCCAGATTAGCGAGGATCTCTGCGGTACAACACAGGATCGGCGCATCCCGGTTGACCGCGCCGTCGCCCGTCATCATCCCCACATGTTCGGGCCCAAACGTCCGGCAAAGCTCGAAAAACTTCGCGCTGACCAGCGCCTTGATCGGCGCTGTATACCAAGCGCGGCCGAGCTCCACGAACGTTTTGAAGTGAAGCGCGGTTGCGACCAGGGATTTGCCCGATCCGGTTGGTGCATCGAGCACCACATGGTTCCCGGAAAACAGCTCTAAGATCGCCTCCTCTTGGTGGGGATACAGGGACAGTCCGCTATCCGCGACCCACCCCAAAAAGGCGTCCAGCATCTGATCGGGGTGATCGAAGCCTTTTTCGGGGATGCGTTCGTCGAGGCGGAGGGTCATGGACGGGGATTAACGCATTGTGCGACTCCAGGCGCTGACCGTCAGGCAAGGACTAGGGGCAATATTCCGCTTCGAAGTCCAGGGCGTCGTCGTTGTTCGGGATCGGTACTTGCAGGTGTCCGGAAGCCAACGCGCTGTGCCCGTTCGTGATCGCCACCCGGACATCCTCGAAGTCGACGCGAAGGGAGCCACCGGGATGCACGCAGTCGGAAAATCTGAAGCGCCCAGAGATCGTATTAAATTCGCCAGTGTATCCGATCGCTTCCATTTCCAGCCAGATCGGCACCCCGTCGTGATCGGAGGTGTAGTTGCGCTCCAAAAGCTCCCCATCGGGCATATAGATCACCAGTGCTGAGTCGATGCTGCTTCCATAGAGGGGATCGAGCTCCATCTCCAGCCGGTATTGGCGGGAATTGTGGTCTTCGTTCTGAAGCTCAAAATCGACGTCGTTCGCGCTTAGCACCGTGCCCGACATCAGCGGGAAAGAGGAGTCGCTGGAGCTGATGCTGAACTCACCCGCCGGGGGCACATAGTCGTTGCCTGAGCAGATCGAGAGGGTCGTCAAGGTTGCGGCTGCAAACGCGTAGTGCATTGGATCTCCAACACCCAGAAGGGTGCGGCGATATGCCCAAAGACGGCGGTTACAACCGTCGTTCAGTGGTGAAGTTTGGTAACCCACACCAAACGGAATCACCGTGGCAGGCTCGCGCTCCGGCGCTTTAGGGAATCGTGGATGACTGTGGAAACACGGTCGTGTTTCCGGCTCCAGCTGCCGCTGCCTCTCGCCTCTGCCGTCGCACCGCCGGCAGCTGCGGGCCGGTGCCGTACTCCCGATCATCGCGCTCACCGCCAATGCGACCGAGGAGGATCGCCAACAATGTCTTCGGGCCGGGATGAACGCATTCCTCACCAAACCTGTCAACGCTGACCGGTTGGCGGAGGCCTTCGCCCAATGTTTGCCGGCCGCGGTGCCTACGGCGGGCACGCTCCCGGAGTGAAGTTCGCAACCTGATTGCACCCCGCATCGCACGAATTCGGGTACGTCTTGCCGTCCGCGCCACAGACCGGATCGTAGATCGTCGGGCACATGCAGTCTGCCGCTGGAACGGCGGGCACATCGGGGATCACTTCCACCTGCAGAACGGGGTGTTTTTCGTGGCAGGCCGCAATTTTGGCTGCGTCGTCGCCCGCTTCGGTCAAACAACCTTTCCGTGCCGCATCGGCGGCGTCCAGCTCGGCCTGCGTCATCTTGGGGAGATTGCCGGGCGCTTTGACGTCCGGCGTTGCGGTATCGGCGACGGCGGTGTCGACACTGGGAGCTGCGGTTTCTACTGGCGTTCCTCCAGCACAACCCGCGCAGAGCAGAAGAATCGTCAAGTACTTTATCATGCGGTCTCCTGCCGAAAGTATCGCACAGTGCGCTTTCTTTGGGAATGCGACTGCAGTGGTACATCAAATTTTCAATAAACCTTGATCTTTTCATGTACCACCTAGATCGGCGGCAGTTTGCTCGTATCTCCGTACCTTATCGCGGTGATCTTCGAATCCTTGACGTCCACCGCGATCGAACGGGCGGAGGTGAGCGCATGTTCCAGATCGACGCTTAGGCCACGGACGCCCACCCCTTCCATTGAAATTGGTGTACCATCGGGAGTTTTAGCGCGGACGCGGTCGGCCAGGAGTTCGTTGGCGCCGAGGTGCAGGCCCTCATCGAGGGTTCCCTCTAGGGTAAACTCGTTCGCGTGTTCATGGCCTTGATCGTTCAGAACCGCGCCGTAGTCCGCCGTTCCGATGTCGCCATCGCCGAGTTTCAGGTGGTCGAGGCTGAGCGAGAGTCCACCGAGGTCGACGTGTTTCTCCTCGAGCAACCGGTCGAATTCGTCGACCTTGTCCTGCGTATCGATGGGTTCTTGTGCGGCTTCCGGTTCGCCTTTGGCGCGTCGCGCATCGCGTTCTGCGTTTCGGGCGTCGCGGCGGTCGCGGCGTTCTTCGCGGCGTCGGGCGCGATCGGGGTTGCGTTCGAGTTCTGCGCGGGCCTCCTCGGTGAGCTCCGCTTGGCAGGTGGCGGTGGACAGCCCTTCCACGAAGGACTGTAGGTGGATGGCGCCTTTTTTCCCGCCGCCATCGGTGTGCCCGCTCTGGAGGCCGCTAAAGGACCGCGAATCCATGGCGATCCACACCGCGATTCCGGCGACCGTGACCATCAGGCCCTTGCCATCGACCACACGCAGGGAGGCCAGTTTGGTAAAGTCCGCCAAGCTGATCGCGTTGTGGTCCGCTTTGACGGAAATGTCGTCCAGCGAAACCACGCCATTGTGGGCGGGAATGGTCAACGTTATCCCTTCCACGCCGCCGATGTTCATGGGCAGACGGGCGCTGAAGGAACCCGACATGCCGGCCAAGGGCTCGGCGGCAAAGGGCGTGCTTTCTGCGGGTGCGGCGGTCGCAGCAGCGACGGTGGGGCCTCCCACAGTGGCTGGAACGAAGCCACGAATCAGGCCAACGTGAATGCCAGAAACGTCGACGTCGCTGGTGCTCGCGCCGACAACGGCCCCGGTGCTGTCCAACACGACGCCGGAGGCGCCGGCTTGCGCTGCAGTGAGGGTCGACGTGATGCCGGTCGCCGTCGTGTACTGGCCGCCTGCGGCCGTGGAGCCGTTCACGGTGGCGATGGTGCCGTCTTTGGTGGTGGCGACTTGGGACCCGCTGACGGTGAATCCATCGAGGGCGGCTGATGTCGCCCCCTGTTGGAAGTTCACTTTGGAACCGGCAATTTCGCCGAGGGTCGCGCCGATGTCTCCGCCTCGGATGTCTACTTTGGAGTCCAAGACGGACAGTTGCTCCAAGCCCGCCGTTTGCTCGTCGTCCCGGTAGTCGGTGCCTTGCACATTCAGGTTTTGAAGGGTGGCGCCGATCGCTCCGCCACCCACGTTGACGGCGGCGGCGGTGCCGCCCACATGCTGGACCGTCCCGTGGTGTTCCCCCGCGTCGATCTGAATGCCGTCGCTGGTGAAGCTCGCCAAATCGGCGTCAATGGCCCCGTTCCGGATGTCGAGATCGGTTCGACCAAGCGACGAGGACGCCACACCCACGTCAACGCCCGGACCTGCCAGGTGAAAGCCGTCCACATTCGTGCGCGCGACCGACACGTCCTGGTGTTTGCCGCCCTCATCGACGACCAGATGGGCACTCTGGGCCCGCGCCCGGTCGACGTCCACGGCCGTGCCGTCGGCGGTGTCCACCGTCAGTCCAGAAGCCCGGGTATTCTGGACTTGGAGGTCGGTGCGATCGCGGTCCGCCTCGACGGCCACGCCGTCGGTGGAGAAACGGCCGAGGTTGGCGTCCACCTTTGCGCCATCGAAGCTCAAGTCTTGGCCCTGGGCGCGATTGGCGGTGACAGCCAAGCTCTCGCCGTCTGCTGACGAGGCGTGCACCCCCGTAGCGCTGGCGCTCCGTAGCGCTACGTCGAGTTCGGGGGTGTCCACCCGCAGGCCCTCGACGCCGGCGTGCCCCATCCACGTGGTGCCGCCGGAGGTGGACAGCTGAGAGGCGCCCAGGCCTGAAACGTTCGCCGCCCCCATCGAAACGTTGGTCGATCCGATGTCTACGTTCACACCGGCGACCGAGGAGGCGTCCAGATCGGCGCGGTGTACGATTTTCGAATCGAAGTCGCCGTACCCTGATGCGCCCAAGACTTTTGCTTGGTCGACGGTTCCAGATACCGGGCCGATACCCCCTCGAACCCCCTGTACCTCCGCCGAGTCGACGTACCCGGCCACTTCCGATCCAGCTCGCTCACCAAAGATCCCATACGCAAGGCCATCTTTGACGTCGACGCCCCAGTTGTCGGCCTCGGTGATCTGCGCGAGGCCGACCGCTACCTCTTGTGCGTCTTCGGTGGTGGCACCGCTCAAGTCCATCACTGTGGCAGTATCAAAGCCATATCCCACCCCTTCCACGCCGCGGGCGTCCACGGCTTCGGTGGTGCTGCTCGCAAAGACGTCGGTGGGAAGGGCGAACTCCGCGGCCTCGGGCTCGGGTTGGCCGGCGCGTTCGGCGAGGCGCTCGTCCAAGGTGGCGACCTTTTCGCTGCTGAGGGTGCCCGCATTGTGGAATCCGGACTTGCCGAGCCCGCCCAAGCCGGAGGCGCTCAGCGTGGCGCTGGCGCGGGTGACGGCGAGTTCGTCGGCGATGAACTCCTCGGTATCCACGCCTCGAATTTGAACGAGCTCAACGTCGACGGTGGCGATCCCTGAACGAAACTCGCGATCGAGCTCGATCCATCGATCTTGCTCGGCGGCGGTTAGGGTGTCTCGCGCGGCAATCCGAGCTTCCAAACCTTGCTTCTCGGGGAGTACCGATTCCAGATGCGCGATCTCTTGTTCGACCCAGCTGAGCCGGTCGGTCCCCACCCGGGAGGTCGTGTATTCGAGAGATTCGCGTTCTGCTTTGAGCGCATCCAACGCGTCGGCTTGCTCGATCGACAGGGAAACGCCTTTGATCAACAGGCTGTCGATCTGTTGTTCGACGCCATCGTTGTTGAGGGATTGAACGCCCTGTGGCAGCGACAACAGCGCCATCGACATCGTGAAATTCTGGGAACCACCGAAATTGCTGCGGAGTTGGTCGCCGAGCGATTTGGCGTCGCCGTCCGCCACCGCCGGCAGACTGCGGAACAGCTCTGGAAGCATGTTGCGCAAGCCGTCTTTGACGTCTTCCAATGCGCCGTCTTGGGTGAGGGCATCCGCCTGTCCGGGGGCGGCTTTGGAAGCCAAATGCAGGCCGACCATCGCCAACTGTGGGATGGTCACATTCATGGCCGAGGTGAACACTTGGATCGCGTTCCAGTCTAACGACCCCATGGACGCATCGATCCCGGATTTTGGGCCGCCGGTAGTCGCCGCGTCGAGGGTGAGCACCAGATCGTGGATACGCCCGCTGCCGGTGGTGATACGGGTCCCGCCGATGTCCGCGGTTAACCCCTCGATCGACAGGGACGGAATCCGAGCTTCGACCTTTCCGGTGGTAGCGTCGGTCGTGAGTTCCAGCTGATTCTTCGCGGAATGATCGAGTGTCATACCGCCAAAAGAGCCTCCGGCGAGATCGATGGCGTCGTTGAGATCGACGGCCACCTCACCGGTCAACGCATAGTTGATCGCACTTTCGCCAGCGAGTGCGGCCGTATTCCAGGCGGTGGTGGCCGCGTCTGAGACGGCGGTGGCTTTTTCGGACGCCCATTCCATCCAACCCTTTTCTTCGGGTTCGGGAGGTTTTTCCTTTGGAACGGGCGTATCCATCAGCACCGCATAGGGTGCGCCGCCGTCCACTTGGGCGAAACTCTGCCGCCCGGAGGCGGACATCGATTCCAAAACTTCGGAGGCGAGCCACAGGTCCTGTGGCGCTGGGTCGCTGAACCATCCGTCGGTGAGCAGGGTGCTCAACTCCTGGATTTGCTCCGCCTCGGGGAGCGCTTTGATCGCCGCCAACCGGATGTCCAGGGGGTTTCGTGAGGCGGCGACTTCGGGATCGGCCAAGAGCCAGGTGGATTCTTCTTCGGGGGAGGGGAGGCATTCGCGGACTCCTTCCATGCCGAACTCCGATCCGGAGAGCGCGGACGCATTGTCCTCGCTGACGTCGGACGTCTCGTACAGCACCGGCAAAGAGGTGCTGCGATCGCACTGCTGCTCTCGGCGCCGCCGCTCACAGGGGCCGGGGGTGAGCCGGGCGCCGGAAGAAGTTTATCGCCCAAGGGGCACCCAGGGGAGGAGGAGACCGAGAGTGTACCCCGTGCGCCGGCCTGAGGATGTCAAAGCTCGGGCATTCCGCGTGGGGAAGCGCCTCGACGTGGTGGGCGGCGTCCGGGTGCGATGGACGAGTGGTACATCGAATTTCATGCAATTTTCCATTTTCTGATGTACCAGTTGATGCGGGAGGGGAGGCCTGTAGGGGTATACCTCTGAGCCGCACCAAAGGGATGTTGTAGTGTGTTGCGCTGTGGACTGACCTTGCCCCGGTTCCGCGGACCACTCGGTTAGGTAGTCGCCCAGGAGGCCACTATGGCCACAACGACGCGACGAAAGTTCACTCCAGAATTTAA
>SXGS01753523.1_pt1 | contig 14181 bp, 14 predicted proteins | sample 3174681 | NCBI WGS metagenome assembly SXGS01 (sample SAMN11356861, study PRJNA531348) | freshwater metagenome | isolation source: freshwater sample F1-80 | place: China: Fuxian Lake, Yuxi | collected 2017-12-25
ATTCGGAGAACTTGATCTGTACGCCCTTGGTCGTCTGGAAGTACAGGTTGTAATACATGGCCTCCGGAACCGGATCCCATGTAATGGTGACTCGTCCATTGCCCGGCTTCGCCTGCACATTCTGCGGCGAGGGAGGAAGTTCTTCTTCCTCCGCAATCGAATCCCCGGCGCCCCATTCTCCCTGGATGCCCTCGACGGAGAGCCGCGCTCGATTGAACCGGAATAACTCATCCAAAAGCCATGCGTTGATCACAGCGGGTTCCTCATGTTGCCAAGACAGATCGGCCTCGAGAAACAATGGAAGTATCAATAACTTAGAATTGGATTGAGGAGTCTATCAAAGCAGCGGAAAAAGAGTCAAGGCGCGGAGAATCGGATGAGCGCAGGTCAATCTGAGAAACGGACAGTGTTGCGTTGTTCGATGCGTTTGACGAATGACGCGGGACGAATGACGACTCAGCGATGAAAGCTCTGGGAGAGAGCTGTCCAAATAGCGCAGGAGCTGAGTTAGGCTTGCTCGATCGGCTCTCCGGCAAGCTCTTCCTGCCCCTTCAATTCATCGTCGGTCTTGATCTCGACGGGAGACTCCGCTTCGTTCATGGATAGCGTTTCTTCACAGACTCCCTCGATCGACTTCCCCACGTTGTCTGTGGCTGTTCCATCGGCCGTCATCGGCAGGGCGTCATCCATCGGCAGCAACGCCTGTTCCGCTTCGCCGAGCTCTTTGAATTCACGCAACGGCGGGAGCTGCGACAGATCGTTCAGGCCGAAATGCTCAAGGAAAAACTTTGTTGTCCCGTACATGATCGGACGACCCGGCACCTCTTTGCGTCCGACGATGCGCACCAGCTTCCGCTCCAACAACGTCCGCACGACACCGGATGTTTCCACTCCGCGGATCTCCTCGATTTCAGAACGGACAATCGGCTGCTTATAGGCAATGATGGCCAGCGATTCGAGCGCGGATCGTGACAGCTTCGCAGCAGACTTGGCCTTATCCAAGCGCTTGACCCACGAAGCATATTCTTGCTTGGTGACCAAGCGATACCCACCGGCGACTTCTACCAGCCTGATGCCCCGCCCTTCTTGCTCAAGGTCTTCCCCAAGACTCCGCAACGTCCGTTCGACTTCGGCCTTGGTGACATCTCCCAACAGGGCGACGAGCCGCACCGCCGAAAGCGGCTCCGGTGAGACAAAGAGTAGTGATTCAAGAATAGCCTTCAGCTCCCGCTCCGCAATGGTCTGCGCTGCGTCGGCTGCGGAAGCTGTTTCTGCTGTCTTGTCCGTATCGGATGGGCCACCCGGTTCCTGTCCCGGCCCGGTCATCGCAGACTCGATCTCCGGCATCGCTTGCATCAACTCCTCCGTCACTGGAGTCATGTCCCCCTCCATTCCACATCGGCATCATCGAGTTCGGCAGGGTCTGGAACCAGCGAGAATGCCCGCGAGACCAGAATCGGCCCGAATGCCTCCGCTTGGAACACCCGCGCCACCCGCAGCCGAATCAGTTCCAACATCGCCAAAAACGTCACGATCACGACCAGCCGATGGCTGGCCTGCTCGAACAGGTCCATAAACGACACCGAGTCTTTGCCTTCCAGCAGTTCGAGAATCACGTTCATCCGTTCCCGCACCGTCAGATTGTCGGGCATGATCTCGATCAGCTTTTTGCCGGGATTGCGGTCCAAAATCCCCTGGAGCGCATCCACGAGATCGAACAAGGAGACGTTCTCCAGAAGCGTCTCATCCGTCTCGACTGGTTCTGCCGGAGCCTGTTCCCGGCTGAAAATCTCGCGCCACATCTTTTCCTGCCCATCAAGCCTGGTCGCCGCTTCCTTGTACGTTTTGTACTCCAACAGCCGCCGGACCAGTTCATCCCGCGGATCAGGCCCGTCTTCCTCATCCAACGCCGCCTCATCGGCAGGCAACAGCATCTTCGATTTGATCTGGAGCAGCGTCGCCGCCATGACCAGAAAGTCCCCGGCCACGTTGAGGTTCAGATCCTTCATCGCCTCGATATACTCTAAGTACTGTTGAGCGATCAGGGCGACCGGAATATCGTAAATATTGATCTCGTTTTTCTTGATCAGGTGAAGCAACAGATCCAGCGGTCCCTCGAATTGCTCGATGCGAACCTGGTAGGGCAGCTCAGTTTGTTCGTAGCTGTTGCTCGGAGAATCCATGGCGCTGATTATACCAACTTATGGGGGGGGGCGGGCAAGCCGGAAATCTATATGTAGTGGCTAATACGTGAAGGCGGGCTATTTCCGCTTCAGCCCATAGGCCAGGAGCATCGCCGCCAGGAAGAGCAACCCCACCGTCAGGATATATTGGCCGATCGGCGAGTTCATCCCCTTCCCCTGGTCCGGCTGATCGTGAACAGCCCGCTGCGTACGTACGAGGAGCGGCGGCTGGTCAAATCGCGCCTTGGCCAGATCATCAGGCTGCTTGAACTCCGCATCGGAAAAATCCGCCTTCCCCAAAAATTGCGCCCCAGTAAATGAAGCAGCTCCCTCAAAAACAACAAATCCAAAGAACGTGTCACGGCTGAAAATGGCTTCATGAAAACTGACCTGCTGCGCGAATCGGCCCCCTGAAAACCCGGTTCCCGATCCGAATCGCACCCGCTCAAAGAGAGCCTGTTGTTGAAACGTCACTTCGAGAAACTCCGCCAGACCATCGAACAGCGCACCAGTGCAATCAACTGTGCCATGAAACATGGCGTGATGGAATCTCGTATGGGGCCCAAACTTGGCCTCTCTGCATGCCAGCGACCGGGTGAATTGCCCTTGAACAAAAAATGTCTCTTTTTGAAATACCACCCCAGATAGATCGACGATACCCTGGAACCGTGTACGCGAAAGATCCACACCTTCTTTGAAGGTCGTCCCATGAAAATCCACCGGCCCGTCGAACTGAAGTGTGCCTTGGGCAGACCGATGACGCACCGCCCCCAGAACTACCGAATCGCTGATCGTCAGCGCCCCTCGGATGAGACGCAACTCCTGTCCACTTGGCTGAGGCGACGATTCCTGTCGTTCAAAAGTAGAACCCGGCTTCATCTTGGCCGTCTGCAAGGGCAGATGATCGAAACTCAGATCGCCGCGAACAAGTACCCCCACCAGCTCGACCACCTGTCCTCTTTCCAACGCCTCCATGATCGTAGTACTGCCGACGGCGTGAGTTTCCCGTTCAGCCTCTGTGCAACCAGGCGAGAGTTTTTTCATAAGTGGGCTACTTGCTCCACTGACAGAGGCCTCTACCTGGCACACCGCGCTCACGTCTTGCGCAAAGACAAGAACACCGCAACCAAGCAGCAATGCCAGGCATCGACCGCCCCAATGAATCATCGGATATTCACCCACGGGCGCCGTTATACGAGAGGCCTACCGGTAAGGCAAGTCCAGCCCGACCGAATATGAATGCCGTTATAATGCGGGAAGGGAGGGAAAGAATGGGGGCGCACTCAGCGTTCAGGTCGCCACCATTTGAGAAGAGGATAGAAACACTCTGAGAAAGACAGCGCCGGAACGGTCCCTCGCCCTGTTGCGTACCCAGGGAGGCGAAGACTTCGTTCCGGCACTGCTCAGCTGACAGCCGAAGAATCAGTTGTTTCGATAATCGTCCTGCTCGTCCAGGAGGTCTTCTGACTTTTCAATAATTCCGTCACTCTCGTCATCTTCATCGAGGTCCAACTCTTCCTGCGCATCTTCCTCGATATCGCTCTCCATCTCCAATTCCTCATCGGCCATCTCTTCATCGAGGTCAGCTTCCCGCGGCTCAACCGGTGCGGCAACTGCGGCCTTGCGAGGCATGGCTTCTTCTTTGGTTCCGGCTTCGGGAGCAGATGCGGCAGGCCGGCTAGGTTGGGGAGCGGCTTTCTTCGCAACTGTCTTCACAGCCGTCTTGATCGCTTGCTTGACCGCCTTTTTCGCAGGCTTTTTCTTCGCGACTGCGCTTTTTTGCGCCGGTTTCTTTGCGGCCTTCTTCTTGGGTGATGCCGAAGCTTTTTTCTTTCCTGACGATTTCTTTGTTGCGGCCTTCTTCTTAGTCACCACCTTCTTCTTGGGTGATGCCGAAGCTTTTTTCTTTCCTGACGATTTCTTTGTTGCGGCCTTCTTCTTCGCCATTCCAGTCCTCCTCTTGTCATCCGGCCGATTGACCTACGCGCTTTCGGCCACCATCTAGCATGAACGAATGGGCTCTTGCAACAATCTCATGGGGGAACCCTAATCTTAGGCCATCCCCCTCATCGCTCGAGATTTGAACAGATCTCTACCTGTGGCACGAGCAGGAAATCTCCCATTGGAAAAACCAGTGCTCGTGATAATAAGATGGAGAAAGTCGACGAGTGATGGAGAATCCTCTGCCGCTTTCTCTGCTCTATATGACAAGTCCATGTACCCAGGAGCACTGACATTGTGAACCGGTCTCTGGCAATTGTTTTCATCGTCGTGATAGCCGCCGCCTCTAGCTGGCCGGCTATGGCCACGTCCCTCTCCGCACAGATCATCATGGAGGACGGGTCACCCTATTACGTTCCCGTCACTGCCACCGTGACCAGTGGCACCCCCATCCGCTGGGATAACCCGACGCCGACCCATCACACCGTAACCCACAACGGGTGCGCGGAGGATGGCAGCTCCTGCTTGTTCGATTCAGAGCCTGTCCCTCCGGGAGCGCAATTCACCATTCCCGGCCTACCGGCCGGGCGTTATCTCTATCACTGCCGCATCCACCCCATCATGCGAGGCGTCCTGACCGTGACCGATGCTGCTCCGACCCCATCACAATTGTAAGCGCCTCACGATAACTGTCTTGCGAGACGGCCGATCGCTCCTGTAGGCTGCGCCGTCGCATCGTAGAGACCTACTCGCCATGAAGCCTATTGCTGCTGTTCAAGAACCACTGCATCTGACCGGAGAGACATTGAATCTCTTCGCCTGGCACATCCCCGATCTCGTGGCCTATCAGCACCACGAAGACGAATGGTGGTTCGCCCCGCTTGATGACAATCTTCCGCTGATACGCCTGCACAGGACCGGCCTGGACATGCTCCGCGCCATGAACGGCCACACAACGGTAGGCGCCTTGCTTGAGCAATATGGGCACAAGATCTGCGGACCGGACGGCCAGCCAGGACACTGGCACCTGGAACGGTGGGCGACGCCGAACTACTCGCTCTGCTACTACGGCGCCGAACCGCCGGGCGGCCACCGGCATACGGGAAAATGGGACATGTTGCTGCAACAAATCCGCGAAGGCTGGTCGGGGCAGAAAGAATTCGAGGGCGAAGAACACCTGGAAGACTTCCACCATCATGAACTGAGCCAGAGCGCCGACGATGACGGACATTTCGATGTGATCGAGACGACGGTCTCGCATCTGTTCCGAGAGCCGAACGAAGCCCTCAACGGCCTGACCTACGGCCGGCTCCTGATGCGACAACTCCGCAAGCTGGGCTGGTTTACCCCCAAACCGCGCATGATCGTGGAAATCGGCGGGGGCCTCGGCTACGTCGCGCGTGAACTCGGCAAAGAACTTCTGCCGTTCGAAAAACAGGGTATGACCTATGTCTCGCTCGACATCACTGGTCCATTCTTGAAACGGCAAGTCTCCCGCGCCAAGACGGGAGGATGGAATGTCGTCGGCACACAGGCCAATGGCGAAGGACTTCCGTTCACAGACCACTCAATCGATGTGGTCATCGACAACGAAAACATGGCCGACATGACGCCGGTGAAGCTGACGAAACACGAACTCTCATCAGGCCGGGGCGAGACCGCGCAGCACCAAGAGGCTCTGGATTGGATCAGGCGCGCGCGCCTCCCGATCGGGAACAACCTACCCGAAGAAGTCATCTTCAACCTGGGGCCAATCCGATTTGTGGCGGAACTCTGGCGAGTCTTGAAACCGGGCGGACATGCCTTTCTCTCAGAGTTCGGAATCGACGAAGGCTGGCCCGCGCCGGTGAAACTGCCCGGCCATACCGAATACGAAGTGCAATACAGCCATCTGCGGCAAGTTGCGCGTTGGCTTGGCTTTCAAGAACGGTATCTTTCGCTCCCGCAGTTTCTGGGACTCAAACCGGATACGAAAGTTCTCTGCACCGGCGCAGCCTATACGATTCAGCGCTTCTGTCAGGCCATCGACAAGCCGTTTATCATCCGCGCCTACACGGAACCGGAACTCAAACAGACCCTCGGCGACATGCTCACGAAGCTCCAGGGTACGCATTACCACGACGTAGCCGACCCCGCCTGGTTCGGCCTCCTCGACTTCAAAGTGTTGTTATTGGAAAAATCGGGCGGCGCGCCGAAAGCTCAGTTCACCGAGCAAAAAGGCTATCGGTGGTATTCACAGAAATAACGCGGGTTATTGGGCAAGACCCAGCTTTGCTTTCCATTCCCCGACATAAATCCAATCGACATGAAGTTCATCCTGACGAAGTCTGATTTTCTCAAGATCGGCCTGATCTTGGAGCCGACCAGCCAGCGTCTTGAGCAGAATCAAATCTTCCAGTGTCAGAATCGATACCGGTAAATCGTCCAGCAAAATCTGCCGACGACGCGACAGGGCTGTCTGCAGGTATTCGGAATCAGCCAACAGTATGTCAATCACAACTTCCTGGTTTTTGAGAACGCCCACGCACCGCCAAATCGAAATGCCATGAAAGACCATCGCGGCTGGATGGACGATGATTGAATCAAAAAGGGACGAGAGTAACGACTGCAGTCGATCACGGGAAGGCTGTTCCAGCAACAGAAGGACATCGATATCAGTCGTGGCTCGTGGCTCAACCAACGCACTGTACGCCCAACCTCCGGCCAGCGCATACTGAATACCGCATCGATTGAAGTTCGTGATGAGAGTCGAGAGGGTCTGAGCTAAGAGTGATTCTTCTTCCATGCTTGCTCTTTTGCGCAGCGAATCTCGTGCATGACTTTTACCATGGCATCGCCCTGAGGCTCATTCTGTTGCAGCACTGAACTACGCAGACGTAATCCGAGTTCTGTCAACTCAATGGCACGACGCAAATTGGCGGCAATCTTCACATCGTCTGGTTGACCGGAATGTCCTGACATCGTCTGAACTCCTAGTGGCACACGGTAGGAAGTGTACAAGACTCCTCACTCAAGGGCAACTTCGACAGGGTTCCCGCACCGACGAACCAGGCGTGCCGCCGGGATCTCAGTTCACTGAACAAAAAGGCTATCGGTGGTACTCACAGAAGTGAGAGGCCGAGTGGAAATAAAAGAAGTGTGGCGGTCACGGATACAGAAGCCTTACAAGGAGAGTTATACGGTGAGACCGAGAGGCTGCTCGATGGTGCGGACCCGCCGTTCCAACCGCTCAACTCGTTCTTGTATCTGACCGTAGGGGAGTTGAATGAGCGCACGAGTTTCCCTGAATTGATTATCCACATGCTCACGATCATCGGCATGACGCCGATCGAGGTGCATCTGGAACCCTTCCGCCACAAGCTGAAGTTCATGCCGGAGCCCTTCAGTAAGGACGTCTGTGTGGTGTTTTGCATCGGCGATATCCGCCCGAAGCGCTTCCGTCGCAACATCAGTGTGCCGCTTGACCCCAGCAATATCTGTCCGAAGGGCTTCGGTCGCAGCTCCGACAATCTGTTGAATTTGGGCCAGTGATTCCTGGTCCATGATCCCTCTCCTAGAAAATCTTGAAAATTTTAGGATGTGAGAATCAGGAAGTCAATGAGCAAGCCGACAGCATGACATGATCGTCCCGCCTGTCCGGCCTCTCGACTTCAAAGTGTTGCTGTTGAAAAATCCAAGCGGCGCGCCCGGATGTCCAGTTGATCGAAACCAAGGCTTACCAGTCGGATTCGCAACTGTCTTCACTAGTGCTCATTCCTGAGTCTTACTCTGATTGGATTCTCGCATTCATCACATCCCCATCATCAAATCGATCAGCACGCCTTCGCGTAATCCTAGGTCGCTCACCAGCACGCTCGACATCCCCAACGTCTCCATGATCGTCCGGATGATGATGGCGCCGGCGGCAATGACTTCTTCACGGTTCTGTTCAAGGCCCTGGAGACCGATACGATCGGCCTTCTTACGGCTCAATAAGACCTGTTCGAGCTCCTGAACCGTAGTAAGGGCCAGCCAGTAGTTATGGATGCGGGCCGGTTCATAGGCAGGCAGTTTCTGCGCCATGGCGGCAAGCGCGGTGATCGTGCCGGCTGTGCCGACAAAGGTCGCCGTTTCATAGTTTGCCATCTCTGCGACGGCGGTGTGAGTCTCGCGTCGCACCCACTTCCGTGCCTGTTCGATTTCTTCCGCCGTCGGTGGATCATGTGTCAGGACCCTCTCGCACAGACGTACCACACCGATATCGATGGAGCGGACGATAGGCACTTGACCAGGCCGGTCCAGAATGAACTCGGTGCTGCCGCCGCCGATGTCCAACGCGATCATATCTGTCACTCCGGCGGGCAAACCAGAGCGAATGCCGAGTAAGGTCCGCCGGGCTTCTTCCTCGCCCGTGATGATTTCGACCTCGAATCCTGTCTCTTGTTTCACTCGACGGAGAAATTCATCGCGATTGGCCGCATCCCGGACAGCGCTGGTCGCTACGACCGTGGCAGCATCGACCTGATGGCTGTCGATGAGGCCCCACCAATCCCGCAGACACCCGATCACCCGATCCATGGCCGTAGAATTGAGCCGCTTGGTCTGATCGACACCCTCCCCCAGCCGAAGAATACGCCGCTCGGATCGGAGTGGGTTGAGAGATGCCTGTGGAGAAAGATCAGCGATGAGCAGCCGACAGGTCAGAGTCCCGATGTCAATTCCGGCTAATCGACGCGTGCGGGCAGGCGGGGCGGTCATTGCTCGTTCCGAATCTCGTCCATCTCGGCTTCCAGTTTCTTACGCGACTCCTTGAGCGCCTGCACCTCTCCAACAAACCGGCCGATTTCCGCATCATGGGTGATGCGCTCCGCCGTCTCCCCGCGCTCTTTCATATCGACGGCCCGCTCACCGATATCCTTATAGAGATCGGAGAGCTGCTGGTCCAACTTACGGGCTTCCAGCCGCATCCTGAGTAATTCCGTCTCTTCCAGCGCGCGACTGGCCGCATGCACGGTTCCCAGGCGCAAGGTCGCGATGCCTGCCCGCAAATCATCTATGAGCCGCTGCAACAATCCCATGGTCTCTCAACCCCTCTCCTAACATGATTCTACGGGTGGCGCCGATCCGGGAGCCCAACCGCCTGCAGCGGGGTCCCCACACCGGGCGGGGTGCGAGAACGGTTGGGCTGATCGGCGACAGGACCAGGAGAATCAGCTCACCGACCCCAATTCCAATTTCTCCTGCCACTTCCGCAACATGGCTTCCCGCAACTCCTGATGAGCCGGGGCCTTCAAGTCTGGATCCATCTTCAGCAACACAAAGGCTTCCTGTCTGGCCTGTTGCAGCAAATCGGCGTCCCGCACGATGTTGGCCACACGAAACTCCGGCATGCCCCATTGTCGAAGACCGAAAAACTCTCCAGGTCCTCTGATGCGCAGATCTTCTTCCGCGATGACAAACCCGTCGTTCGACCGCACCAGCGCCTCCAACCGTTCTCGTGACGCCGATGGCCCATGCGCATCTGCAGCATCGGGAGCGAGCGCGCTCTTCAGACCTCCAGCCCTCGCCCCTCCCTTGCTCCACCTCCCCGACACCATCAGCAGGCAGTAGGATTGATGGCCTGCGCGCCCGACACGCCCGCGCAATTGATGCAATTGCGCCAGGCCGAATCGTTCGGCATGTTCAATCATCATGATCGTCGCATTCGGCACATCGACTCCGACTTCAACCACCGTCGTCGCCACGAGGACATGAATGGCTCCGGCTTTGAACTCGGCCATTACCGCTTCCTTCTCTGCCGCCTTCATCCGCCCATGCAACAGGCCGACGCGAAACTCGGCGAGTTCTCCGCTCTGCAATTGCTCGGCCCCTTGCATCGCCGCCTGAAGATCCGTCTTTTCCGACTCCTCAATGAGGGGATAGACCACATAGACCTGCCTGTCGTTGCGTAATTCATCGCACAGAAGCTGATACGCCCGCCTCCGCTGCGATTGGTCGAAGAGAAGCGTGTGGACCGGTTTTCTCCCCGGCGGCAGCGCATCGATGACCGACACATCCAGATCGCCGTACACCGTCATCGCCAGCGTCCGTGGAATCGGTGTCGCCGTGAGCACCAGCATATCCGGCTTATACCCTTTGTCGATCAATGTTTTCCGCTGCAGTACGCCGAACTTGTGTTGCTCGTCCACAACGGCCAATCCCAGGTTCTTGAACAGCACTCCCTTTTGAATCAACGCATGGGTACCGATCGCCACCTGAATTTCCCCGGACGCAAGCTGCGAAATCTGCGTGGTCTTCACCGATGCCTTGTCTCCGCCTCGCATGAGAATCACCTTCAATCCCAAGGCCTCGAACATCCCGAACAGATTGCGATAGTGCTGCTCCGCAAGAATCTCCGTCGGCGCCATCAACGCCGCCTGATAGCCGGACCCGCAAGCCATGACGAGCGCATGGAGCGCGACGGCGGTCTTTCCCGATCCGACATCGCCTTGCACCAGACGATTCATCGGCCGCGGCGCCAGCATATCGTGAAAAATTTCCCGAATCACCCGATCCTGTGCGGCCGTCAGGCGGAACGGCAACAGTCGGCTCAACTTCTCCAAGAGCGGCGTGCGCGAATTGAACGTCAGCTGTTTCGGCTCGTTCTGCACCGACCGTTGCCTGGTCGCCAAGGCCGTTTGGAGAAGAAACAGCTCTTCGAACGCCAACCGCCGATGCGCCGGCGTCTTGCCCTGCTCCAGCAGCGTGAGAGCGGCGCCGGCGTCCGGAAAATGCACATCGCGCAGCGCCTCTTGAATCGGAATCAGCCTCCGGCGAGCTCGCAGTTGCACCGGAAGACAATCGTGCAGTTCACGCGCATGCTCCTCCAACAGATCATTTTCCAGCACCCGCATTTGGCGGGACGTCCATCCCTTCGTTTCGTGATAGACCGGCACGATCCGCCCCACATGCAGGGTCGATTCCGTATCCTCTCCAAGCACCTCGTACTGCGCCACCTCCATCCGTGGAACCATCCAGCCCTGGCGCCCAGCGATGACACGCCCGCTCATCATGACGCGCGTTCCGATGGTCAGCACCTTTTCCAAATACGGCTGGTTGAAAAACACGGCCTGCATACGCCCCGTCTGATCCTCCACCCCCACATCCAGCACGCTCAATCGTCGATTTCTTGTTCGCTTGGCCTCGCACTTTCCGACAGTTCCACAAATCGACGTCGTCATGCCGGGGACAAGCTCACCGAGCGGTGTCATCACAGACCGATCTTCGTACCGCCAGGGCAGGGTCCAGAGCGCATCTTCCACTGTGTCGATCTTCCACCGCTGCAACAGGCCGACACGCTTGGGCCCCACGCCCTTCGCAAAACGGATCGGAAGATTCCAAAGACCTGCCTGCTTCACCCCGTTTGAACGAGACTCCGGCACGGCTCGCGGCATGTCCGGTTCCAGTGATTCCGGCAGCTCACGCGCAACATGGCGGAGCGCATTCACGATTACCACAGCGGCTTGCAATCTACGGCGTTGCTCATGAGGCGGAAGCACTCGCTGAAAATCGACGAACAGGTCCCGCAAGGAAACTAACCGCGCCTCGACGGTCTTGGGATACACCCGGTTGGCCAAGGCGGACAAGACCTGCTCCGCGACGAAGGAACCAAGATTCTTCACGGTGCCCAGATACGCGCATTCGTCTCGAGTCGCAAATTCAATAGGACGCGCAACAAGGTCCAACCAGTCCTGAAACGCTCTTACGGAAGCCGACTTGGAGGGAGTCTGCATACCGAGCGAATCGTAGCACAGCACTCTCCACGGCTCAACGACGGCAGGATAGGCAGTGCGCGCGCCGGTTTCCCCGGAATACTTTGTCGGTTCTGCCTAGGGTGCTACACTCGCGCGTGAAACATAATGTACCGTCGCAACATCACACATATCCTGATGCCCATGGGGTTGGCGCTGGCGCTGGTCGTTGGATACCATCTGTTTCTCAAAACACCCGCAGCCACTCAGCTTGCCTCCACCGCTTCGGCCGTCGGCGATACAATTGAACCAGTCGCGCCGCCGCCGACGCCTGCCGCAAGCTCCCGCGAAGTACATACCGCGCAGGTCCGTGTCCTCGATCATCCTGCCATACCCGGCTCTCCTTATGAGACACTGTTGACAACCATCCGCGATGAAATTGAAAAGCATAATTTGCCGCTCGCAGAAACCAAACTCATGGCCCTTTCCCAAGGCGTGATCTCGGACGCCAAAACTAAACCATTTGTGGCGATGCTCTGGAACAACCTCGGTCTTGAACAAGAAACACTCCACGGCACACAGCTCTCAGTGAAGGCATTCAAGAAAGCGGCTGCGCTCGATGGCTCGAACCAGGTCATCCTCATGAATTTGGCCCATGCCTACTGGGAACAACGTGACCCTGCCTTGAATCGAGACCTGTTGGAACAATTGATTCGGCTCGCCCCGAAAGAGCCGTTTCCTCACCTGGCGATGGCCGAGCTGCTGCATGAACAGAACCAATCGTCGGAAGCCGTGAAGCATCTGGCCCATGCCGCAGATCGTGTGCCGCGCGATCCCGCGCTACGATCGTATCTGGCCGCCGTCACCGCCAAGGTTCAGCATATGGAATCCGTCGAATCTCGCATGACGGCAAACACGAGCGAACATTTTATGGTCAAATTCGACGGGGCCGAGGATCACGGCGCCTGGACCGCCGTGCTGGAGATACTTGAGGAGGCCTATCGAGAGATCGGGCAGAAGTTCGGACACTTCCCGTCAAAACCCATCGTGGTCGTGCTCTACACGAGAGATTCGTTTCACGGCGCGACCGGAAGCCCGGCATGGGCTGATGGTCTGTTCGACCCGACATTGGGGCGCATTCAACTGCCTACCCAAGGAGCAACGACGGACATGAAGTGGTTGACCTCGGTGTTGCGCCACGAATATGTCCATGCCCTGCTGCACGACCGGCTGGGCATGAGCAGCGGATCGCTTCCCACCTGGCTGAACGAGGGATTGGCCATGCAATTGGCCGGCGATTCATGGCCTGATCTTGATGAGGCCTTGCACGGAAACGTCACACTCATCCCCTTGACCTATCTCGAAGGCTCCTGGGGTGCATTACCTGCCGATGCCGCAACACTGGCCTATCTGGAGGCCAATTCCGCGACGCACTATCTGATCGAACGGTGGGGGATGACGCAGGTCGATGGACTCCTGAAGGCATTCAAGGCGCGCACATCAGCGACAACGGCCATTCAAACTACGTTGTTCGTCTCGTACGAACAATTCCATCATCAGTGGTTGGAAAGTTTCGAGCAGAAACGCTCCTAGATTTCCTCCGGCATGGAGTCTTGCTCGATTGTTCCCGTCTAGACCCCGCCGGCAAAAATGCGGCCCTCTGAGCCATTCGATCCACCCAAAAGGAGGAGGCTGCGCACCGGCAATCATGGGCCATTGCTGATGTTCCTTCCCTCGTCTTATAGTCTCCCCATGAAACACACCGCCGTACTCACCCTGTTGGCTGGGCTCCTAGCCGTAAACATAGGGATTCTGACGATAGGGGCTGAAACCTCCACTTCACCAATAGGGGCCTGGTGGATCTGCTTTTTCGCCCTGGTCCCCTTCGGTCTAGGACTTCTGGTTTGGCGCGGGTTTCATTGGGCCGTTATGGCCTGTGTGATGTATGGGACGGTAGGGTTGGCGATGGACGTCGCAACGATAGTCCAAATCCTGTCAAAAGATCCGGACAGCATGCTGACCCTGCTGAGCAGCCTGGTCAGCGGCTTCTTAAGCTTCCTCTTGATCCTGTTCGGAGGACGCTCATTTTTGGATGTGCGGTAGGCGCCGACGCCTCAAGTATTCCATTTTCCCAGTCCTCTGTCTTCTTCTTGAGCGGGAGTGATTTGATTCGTACAAACCCGACCTCTTTGAGCCATGTCGCAGTTTCCGACGCCGGATAGGTGTTCCCTCCCTCCGTAAACAGTAGCATCGAGACGGCGAACAGACTGGACTCCGCGGGAAGCAGCCCCTCGCGGCCATGGAGAAACGCGTCTTGCATGATGAACCGCCCGCCCGGCGCCAACGCA
>SXGS01402167.1_pt1 | contig 14174 bp, 10 predicted proteins | sample 3174681 | NCBI WGS metagenome assembly SXGS01 (sample SAMN11356861, study PRJNA531348) | freshwater metagenome | isolation source: freshwater sample F1-80 | place: China: Fuxian Lake, Yuxi | collected 2017-12-25
AGAACAAGAACCATATCGAGCAGGTTCTTGAGCGCGCCACGAAAGTTCGCTTGCGGATTCGGGTCATTCACGGCACGACACTGGAGGATTGGGAAGCTGAGAAGCGCATCCAGGCGGAAGGCGCGCGAATGGCCCAGCAGAATCGTCAACAAGTCAGGCAGCAGGCACAGGCCGGCGACTCCTGGGAGAACATCGGCGAACAATTGGTGCGGCGTTACAACGACTACCCGAATCGCATGCTGGCCAGCGCCCAGGGACGCTTTCTCTCCGAAGCAGTGACTACGTTGTTGGAGGCATACACCCGATTGATGGGTGATCCGCCGACCGAGGAGCAGGACCGCAATTATGCCCGGGTGCTCGAACGCATCGGCGAGCGGATTCGCGTGTCACCGCCGGTGATCGCCTATCTGGTCAACGAGCGACAGGCTGGAGGATAGCGTCGCTGTCGTCCACGGACTCGGTACGACGGAGACGCGGTACACGATTGCGGACATCCGCTGGGAAAGCTCGCACCAACCGGCCCGTGCCTACGCCCCGGCAAGCATTACCACCGGGTCTGAGGTATCCTTTGCCCGGTCGGTTGGCAACCAGCAGCACTGCGGTATCTACCGAAACGTAGTTCATTCCTGCCCGGCATTTCGTCGGGAGGGGAGCCACAGCGGGGACAATCAACCTCACTCCATGCCGAAATTCCGCTTCCACCAATTTGCCTGGGGATTGCTCGCGTACTCCATCGCGGTCGCCCTGGGGGGTGCATTTGTTCGCGCCAGCCTGTCCGGTGACGGGTGCGGCGCGCACTGGCCCTCCTGCAATGGGCAGCTCATCCCGGACGGATCTCGGCTGGCAACGCTGATCGAATTTGGACATCGGCTCTCCACGGGATTGCTGCTGCCTCTCACCCTGGCCCTCGTGGTCTGGGCCTACAGGGATCGGAGCCTGAGTGATCAGGCACGCCGTGGGGCGCTTTCCGTGCTCGGAATGGTGCTGGTTGAAGCTGCGATCGGGGCGGCTCTGGTCCTGTTCCGCTGGGTCGCACACGACCGCTCGCTGGAGCGGGCCATCGTGATGCCGATACACCTCGTCGCGACGTTGCTCCTGCTCGGATGCTGTGCAGCTACGGCCTGGTGGGGCGGCGGGGGCCGTACTGTCCGCTGGCGCGGCCAGGGCAGTTTGAGCTGGGTCCTGGGCGGGGCGCTGCTCGGCATGGCGCTGCTCGGCGTGACGGGCGCGATCACCGCACTGGGAGATACGCTCTTCCCGGCGAAGAGCCTGGCGGAGGGCTGGCATCAGAAGTTCGCTCCCGGAGCCCATTTCCTCCAGACTCTCCGCATCGTGCATCCAATCATGGCGGTCGCTGTGGGGGTGTATGTGGCCGTGGCTGCGGGCACGGCGATGCGTCTGCGCCCTACGCCTGCGGTGGAGCGGGCGGCGCACGTCGTGCTGGCATTCTTCCTCGGTCAGATCGGGCTCGGCATGTTGAACCTGCACCTGCTGGCGCCGATCTGGATGCAGGTAGTCCATCTTTTTGCGGCCTACGGACTCTGGGTGGCTCTGGTGATTCTCACCTTCACGACCCTTTCGGAATCAGCTCCGCACGCCGTGGACGAAGACGCGGTTGGCTTGCGGTCGGTGGGGCCTGATTCCGCCGGACCGGGCCGGCAGGCCGGCAGCATCCCTGCGGCGAGCGAAGGGACCGCCCGGTCACGTGGCTGGCGAGGCACTGTAGCGGCATATGTGGCGCTGACGAAGCCGAGGGTTATCAGCCTGCTCCTCTTCACGACGCTTACGGCGATGTTCATTGCCGCCGGCGTGGAGAAGCTTCCGACTCCCAGTTTCGGGCTTTGCCTGGCGGTGGCGGTGGGCTTCTATATGGCCGCCGGGGCGGCCAACGCAATCAATATGGTCCTGGAGCAGGATCTCGACCTACGTATGGGGCGCACGGCCGGCCGGCCGATCGTAACTCGACGGATTCCTCCGCGTCACGCGCTCCTGTTCGCGTTCGTGCTCGCGGTCGGGTCGTTCCTGCTGCTCACATTCTGTGCGAACCTGCTGTCCGCTACGATGGCGCTGGCGGGGCTCGCATTCTACGTGCTGATCTACACGCTGCTTTTGAAGCGGCGGACGTGGACCAACATCGTCATCGGGGGCGCTGCCGGCGCGTTCCCCCCGCTCGTGGGGTGGGCTGCGGTGGCCCACAACCTGAGCCCGCTCGCATGGTGTCTTTTTGCGATTATCTTCCTCTGGACACCGGTTCACTTCTGGGCATTGGCGATCCTCTTGAAGGAAGATTATGCTCGTGCCGGGGTGCCGATGCTGCCGGTGGTGAAGGGTGTGCGAGAGACAGTGACGCAGATACTGGGTTACGCGGTGCTCACGGCCGGGCTGTCGCTGCTTCCGCTGTGGCTGCAGGGTCGCGCGGGACAGGCAGCAGTGGGGTGGTTTTACGGGGTGGCGGTAGTGCTGCTCAACGTCGCGTTGTTGCGCGGCAGCGTGCGCCTTTACCGTTCGCCGGAGCCGCCCCAGGCCCGTTCGCTGTTCAAGTTTTCCATGCTGTATCTGGCGCTTCTCTTTCTCGCAATGGCAATGGATCAGTCGCGATGGATCTGAGCGGGTCCGGAATGCAGCAGTGTCCGCCTGTCGGTGCGTCCAGTTAAGGGGAGCGGGGTCAGAGGGGCCGCAATGGCACAAATCTTTCATCCGAGCACAAACGTTCTCGCAAAGGTAACGATCATCGCGATCGCCGGCGGGGCACCCGCCTTCGGCGCTGGAGCGTACTACTTCAATCAGCACTACGGCACGCAGCTCAACCTACCGCGTGAGCAGCCGATTCCGTTCAGCCACAAGCACCACGTAGGAGATGACGGGCTGGATTGCCGCTTCTGCCACTTCTCGGTGGAGAAAGGCGCGTCCGCCGGGATGCCATCCACTCACACGTGCATGACCTGTCATTCCCAGATTTGGAATGACAGTCCCGAACTGGAGAAGCTGCGTACGAGTTTCCGAAACGGGCAACCGATCGAGTGGACGCGGGTGCATGATCTCCCGGACTTCGTCTATTTCGATCACAGCATCCACGTGAAAAAAGGGGTCGGGTGTGTTTCCTGTCACGGGCGCATTGACGAGATGCCGCTGGCCTACAAGGTGAAGCCGCTGACGATGCAGTGGTGCCTGGATTGTCATCGCGACCCCGCGAAGGCATTGCGGCCCCGCGAACGGGTCTTCGATCTCGCCTGGAAGCCCAAGGACGAGAGCCAGGAAGCGATGGGCAAGCGCCTGATCGCGGAACACAAGATCCTCAGCACGGAGCAGCTAACGAGCTGCGAGACCTGTCACCGCTAGCGATGCACGAGCACGGTATGCAAGATCACGGTTCCACACACGACGCGCTCCCTTCGGGCCCGGCAGCAGCCGGGGGAGTGGGATTCATCCCGCTTGGCGACCTGGGGCGCCGATCCCCGGCCGCCGACGCAGAGGACCTGCGCCGGCAACTGCAGGCGGCGGCGCCCCGTAAGTTCTGGCGCAGCCTGGAGGAACTGGCCGGCACCGATGAGTTCCGCACCTATCTAGAGCGGGAGTTCCCGCACCAGGCGCCGGGCGATTGGGAGCCGGTGGGGCGTCGGCGCTTCCTGCAGCTCATGGGAGCCACCCTTGCTCTGGCTGGCGTAGGGGGATGCGCACTCCAACCCGCGGAAAAGATCGTGCCGTTCATCGAGAACCCGGAGACGGTGGTTCCGGGGAAGCCGTTGTTCTACGCGACTGCGTTCGAATTGGGCGGTTATGGGCGCGGAGTGGTGGCCGAGTCGCATATGGGGCGTCCGATCAAGCTCGAAGGGAATGTCGAGCATCCGGCCAGCCGGGGCGCGACGGATGCGATCACGCAGGCGGCCATCCTGACGCTGTACGACCCTGATCGGTCGCAGGCGGTGCGCCATATGGGTACCCCCTCGAGCTGGGATTCGTTCCAGATGACCGTCACGGGTCTGGTGAATGGCTTGCGGCGCACCAAAGGCGAAGGTCTTCGGATCCTCACGGGCACCTTCACCTCACCAACGCTCGAAGCGCAGTGCAAGCGGCTACTGGCTCGGTACCCGCAGACGAAGATTCACACCCATGAGCCGGTCGGCCGCGACCAGGTGCACGCCGGATGTCGCGCCGCATTCGGGCGGGATTTGCAGCCGGTGTACCGCCTGGAGAATGCCCGCTGCATTCTTTCTCTGGATGCGAACTTCCTCGTGGATGAGCCGGGCAGTGTGCGGTACGCACGGGACTTCGCAGATCGGCGGCGAGTCGCACACGGCGTGAAGGAGATGAACCGGCTGTTCGTTGCCGAATGCACTCCGACCATCACCGGCACGAGTGCCGACCACCGCATCATCGTAAAACCCAGCGCGCTGGAAGCACTGGCGCGGGCCGTACTTGCCGGAGTGCAGGGCAGCGGCGGAGCTGCTGCACCGGCTGGGGTGAATCCGACGTGGCTTCAGGCGGTGGTAGCCGACTTGAAGCAACATCGAGCCGAAGCGGTCGTGATCACCGGCGCCCATCAGCCGGCCGTGATCCACGCTCTGGGAGTTGCGATCAACGCGGCGCTGGGAAGCATCGGTCAGACCGTGAACTACACGGTCCCCGTGGAAGCCCTCTTCGGCCCGCCGGAGAGCTCTCTGCAGGATCTGGTGACCGATATCAATGCCGGGAAGGTGCGAACCCTGGTAATGATCGGGTGCAACCCGGCCTACACCGCACCTGCGGACCTGGAGATCGAGAAAGCGCTCGTCCGCGTGGGCCTCCGTATCCACATGGGGCTGTACGATGATGAGACGGGTGCGCTGGCACACTGGCACGTGCCGCAAACACACTTCCTGGAGTCCTGGAGCGATGTGCGCGCCTACGACGGCACGGCGAGTATCATCCAACCGTTGATTGATCCCCTGTACGACGGTCACTCGCCGCACGAGCTGATCTCGCTGCTGTTGGGCGAAGGGCCGCGCAGCACCCTGGCGATGGTGCGGGAGCACTGGATGCGGGTTTGGGGAATGGCGCCGCCGGCGCCCCTGAACGATGCGAGCGGCAATCCCATGCGCGCCGAGAGCGGCGGGCGGCCCACGCTCACGCCCCTCTTCGATCGCCGGTGGCACGAAGTGCTCACCAGGGGGATGGTGCCCAATACCACCTATACGCCGCAGGCCGGCCTGACAGCCACGGCTCCGGCTCCTTCCACAGCGGCTCCGGCGACAGGGATCGAACTGGTGCTGAGACCGGATCCGACCGTGTGGGATGGCCGGTTCGCCAACAGTGGCTGGCTTCAGGAGTTGCCCAAGCCCCTGACCGCGTTGACCTGGGATAACGCATTGTTGCTGTCGGTTGGAACGATGCGGAGCCGTGGTATCAGTAAGGGCGACCTGGTCGAGGTGACATACAAGGGCCGCACGATCACTGCTGCTGCCTGGCCCCTGCCTGCGCAGGCAGATGATGTCGCGACACTGCATCTCGGGTACGGGCGCACGCGCGCCGGGCGCCTGGGGACTGGCGCCGGGTTCAACGCCTACAAGCTCCGTACATCCGATGCACCGGGCGGGGGACCTGGAGCCGAACTGAAGAAGGCGGGTGGCAGCTACCAACTGGTTAGTTCACAGATGCACTTCAATATGGAGGGGCGCGAGTTCGTGAAAACGGGCACGTTCGGCGAGTGGCACGAGCACCCGGACGACCCGCATTTCATGCACTCGAAGGAGCACCTTCCGGATAACCTGCCTTCGATGTACGAGCAGACGTGGTCCTCCGACAGCAAGAGAAACCAGGCGAAGGGCGTCGGGGATTGGGAGGGCGAGGGCTACAACGGGTACAACGTGCCTGCGTGGGGTCTGGTCGTGGATCTCACCTCGTGTACGGGTTGCTCTGCGTGCACTATCGCGTGTCAGGCGGAAAACAACGTGGCGACTGTAGGCAAGGACCAGGTCGCGAACAACCGCGAAATGCACTGGATGCGCATTGATACCTGGCACGAAGGGCCTCCAGAAGACCCGGAAACATATTTCCAGCCGGTCATGTGTATGCACTGCGAGAAGGCTCCGTGTGAGCCGGTCTGCCCGGTGGGCGCGACGACCCACAGTCCGGAGGGCCTCAACGCGATGGTCTACAACCGGTGTATCGGGACTCGCTACTGCCAGAACAACTGTCCGTATAAGGTGCGCCGGTTCAACTACCTTCAGTATTCCGATCAGGACACCGGCATTATCAAGATGCTGGCCAATCCGGACGTGACGGTGCGAAGCCGCGGTGTCATGGAAAAATGCACCTATTGCGTCCAGCGGATCAATCAGGCGCGCATTGAGGCGGAGAAGGAAGATCGGCCGCTGCGCGACGGGGATATCGTCACCGCCTGCCAGCAGGTATGCCCGACTCGGGCAATCAGTTTCGGCAATCTGGCGGATCCGGCGTCGAAGGTCCGCGAATTGGTGCAGAGCCCGTTGAATTACACGCTGCTCACCGAACTGAACACCCGGCCGCGTACTTCCTATCTGGCAAACCTGACAAATCCACACTCTTCGCTCGGCGGCCGTCAGGGAGAGTCCGCCGCTGAGGGCGCTGCTCATCCCGCCGGCGCCACCGGCGGCGAGGCAGGGGGACATTGAGCATGGCCACACCTGACCCGCGCAATGAGACGTCCGAGGTCATCACTCCCGGCCATTCGTACACGTCGGTTACGGACAAGATCAGTGAGATCTCGATGTCCGGTCAGCTCGACCCGCGGTGGGGGCTGGCCGTCCTGGTCGCACTCGGCGGGACCGCCATCTACGGGACCGGTGTCCTCCTCACCCTCCTCTTCGGGGTCGGGGTCTGGGGCAACAATCAGCCGAACGGTTGGGCCTGGGACATCATCAACTTCGTGTGGTGGATCGGAATCGGACACGCCGGCACTTTGATTTCCGCTATTCTCCTGCTGCTGAAACAGAGTTGGCGGACTTCGATCAACCGCTTTGCGGAAGCGATGACGTTGTTCGCTGTGGTGCAGGCGGGCCTCTATCCTCTGCTCCACGTCGGGAGACACCAGTACGCATACTGGATGTTCCCCGTCCCGAACAGCATGGATCTCTGGCCCCAGTTCCGCAGCCCGCTGATGTGGGACGTGTTCGCGATCTCGACGTACGCGTCGGTATCGGCCGTCTTCTGGTACGTGGGCCTCATCCCGGACCTTGCCACACTGCGGGACAGGGCGCAGAGCCAGTTCGGGAAGATCATCTACGGCCTGTTCGCCCTGGGGTGGAGAGGTTCGGCGGAGCACTGGAAGCGGTACATGCAGCTTTACCTGCTGCTGGCCGGGCTGAGTACGCCGCTGGTGCTGTCGGTCCACACCATCGTGAGCTTCGACTTTGCCGTGGGCATCGTCCCCGGCTGGCACTCCACCATCTTCCCGCCGTATTTTGTTGCGGGTGCGATTTTCGCCGGGTTCGCCATGACCTTGATTCTGGCTATCCCGCTGCGGGCGATCTGCAACCTGCGCGATCTGATTACGATGCGGCACCTGGAGAACATGGCCAAGGTCATGCTCGCCACCGGCTGGATCGTGTTCTACGGCTACATCATGGAGGTCTTCTTCGGCTGGTACAGCGGCAATAAGTACGAGCAGTACATGACCTTCAACAATCGGATGTTCGGTCCCTACGCATGGGCCTACTGGTCGCTTATCTTCTGCAATGGCCTTGCGCCGCAGGTCCTGTGGTTCAAGAAGATGCGGACCAGCATCCCAGTGCTGTTCACCGTAGCCATCATCGTGAGCATCGGGATGTGGCTGGAGCGCTTCGTGATCATCGTCACGAGTCTGAGCTTCGACTTCATGCCATCGCAGTGGGCACTCTACTCCCCGTCTCCGGTGGACTGGATGCTCTTCCTCGGGACGATGGGCTTCTTCACGCTGCTGTTCCTGCTCTTCTGCCGCTTCGTTCCGGTGATCTCCATCGCGGAGATGCGGGAACTGCTGCACCATCAGCAGCACCACGGCCACGGCGGACACGGCGACACAGGCGCAGGCGCTGGGGGACACTAGGGAGACTGCCGGCGGCGCGAGGACACGGCTCGCGCCGGGAGGCGTAATTACACCATGGCACAAACTCTGACACACCCCCACACGTCGGGCGCTCCGGACCGGGAGAGCGAGCTCTTTTACGGGCTGATGGTCGAATTTGCCGGTCCGGACGAGTTGCTGCAGGCGGCAACCCGTGCTCGGGAAGCCGGATACTCGAAAATGGACGCCTATAGTCCGATGCCGGTAGAGGGGGTCGCTGAGGCGCTGGGCAGCGTAGACATGAAGGTCCCTTTCACCATGCTGGGTGCGGGGATTCTGGGGGCGATCGGCGGATTTGGTTTGCTGACGTGGGCCAATACCCTCGCCTACCCGATGAACATCGGGGGACGACCGATGGTGTCCTGGCCGCAGTTCATCCCAATCACATTCGAGGCAGCCGTGTTGCTCGCTGCATTTTCAGGGGTCATCGGGATGATCGTGTACAACGGGCTCCCTCAGCCTTATCATGCGGTCTTCAACGTGCCGGGCTTCGAGCGGGCGACCAGCGATCGGTTTTTCCTGTGTATCGAACGCACCGATCCGCGCTTCAACTATGCCTCCACGCGTGCCTTTCTAGAGGGACTTCACGGTACGCGGATTGAGGAAGTCTGGGAGAGCCGCAAATGAGCCTGTATGTCCGGAGGCGACGCAGACTGCTGCTGGCTGGGGCGCTCTGCGGCCTGGCGTTATTGCCGGGCTGCACTCGCGAGGGGAAGTTCCAACCGGTGAGCATGTGGAACGAGTCGCGGCTGAAGCCGTACGAGGCAAGTGTCCTTCCCGGGCGGGCGTCCGCTTCGCGGCATCCGGTAGCGGGCACGATCGCGCGTGGGCAACTGGCCTCCACTGACCCGAAGAACACCGGCCGGGACGAAAATCGGTTGCTCCGTGCATCACCCATTCCGATCACTCGGGAACGACTCGCCCGGGGGCAGGACCGATTCAACATCGCCTGCTCCCCCTGCCATGGGCGCCTCGGCGACGGCCAGGGAATGGCGGCCAAGCGCGGCTTCCCCCATCCGCCGGACTATGCCATTCGACGCCTCCGAGATGCGCCGTTGGGACACTTCTTTGACGTCATGACAAACGGCTACGGCGTCATGTACAGCCAGGCGGAGCGGATCGCTCCCAGCGACCGTTGGGCCATCGCAGCCTACATCCGGGTGCTGCAGGAGACGCGCAAGGAAGTGCCGCCGGACAATCAGCGCGAAAAGGATCTGGAGCGGGCGCGGGGCGAAGGGATTGTGGATCCTGCCCGTGGTCAGCGCCTGCTGATTCCGGGCCGCGAGCAGGAAGGCGCCCATCCCACCACATCCGGCGCCGGGCACGGGGACAGCGGCGCGGTACCGCCGGGCACGGGTGCAGCGCCACACGCGGTGGGTGAGCAACCCACGGGAGCGGGCGCACCGGCTCCGACAACAGGTGGGGCGGCCGCACCGGCTACTCCCGGCTCGCACTAGCACGGACGAGAGGCGAGGAACAGGCGTGGACATTCGGGAACTGCAGGTCACCACGACCCAGTTGATGGGACCGAAGCTGGAGGTGCTCCGGCAGCGGGCCCTCATTGCCGGCATCGCGGGGCTGGTTCTTTGCGGAGCCGGCTTCGCAATGGGGGGAGCCGCGGGCTTTTACCCCGGTTATCTCATCGGGTTTCTCTTCTGGGTTGGTATCTCGGGCGGCTCCCTGGCGCTGCTGATGCTCCATCACGTGGTTGGTGGCGGGTGGGGCTTTCTGCTGCGGCGGTTTTTGGAAGCGGGCACCAAAGTGTTCCCGATCGTGGCCGTGCTGTTCATCCCGGTCGTCATCGGGATGTTCAGCGGCGGGCTGTACGCCTGGAATACTCCGGCAGCCGCAAGCGATGTGCACATTCAGGCCAAAGCCGGCTACCTGAACCCCGTGTTCTGGGTAGTGCGGTCCGCCATTTACCTGCTGGCGTGGATCGGGATGTCTAGCTGGCTGCGCAAGCTGGGCGACACCCAGAACGAGCGGAGCGATGCGGAAATCTCGAACCGGCTGAATCTTGGTGGCGGCGTCGGGCTCATCCTGTACGCGATCCTCGTGACATTCGCCGCCGTAGACTGGCTGTTGTCGCTCACGCCCAAGTGGGTTTCCTCCATCGTGGGGCTGCTCGGCGCTGTGTCGCAAACGCTCTCCGCACTGGCGGTCTTTCTTGCCCTGGTCGCTTTCCTGGCCGGAAGCTCCGCGGTGCTGCGCAACTCGGTGATGAGCAAGTACTTTCGGGATCTGGGCAACCTGATGCTCGCGATGGTGATGCTCTGGGCGTACATGTCCTTCTCACAGTACCTCATCACCTACTCGGGAAACACAGTCGAAGAGGCGCAGTGGTACGTGGATCGGAGCCATGCGGGGTGGCACGGGACCGGCGTGGCGCTGATCGTGTTCCATTTCGCAGTGCCGTTCTTTGTGCTGCTCATCGGCAGCACGATCAAGAAGGATCCGCTCCGCCTCGCCAAAGTTGCGGTGGCGATCATCGCGATGCGATGGGTGGACCTGTTTTACTGGGTAAGACCGACGTTCAGCGGACAGAGTTTTGCTTTCAACCTCGCTGATCTTGGCGGCATTCTTCTGGTAGGTGGGGTCTGGCTGTTTTTCTGGGCGAAGGCACTTGAGAATCAGCCGGTGGTCCCGCTCCACGATCCGCGTTTCCAGACGCATCTGCACGAGGTGGTAAGTCATGGCTAGTCCCCACGCTGCGCATCACGACGATCACCACCGCATCCCTGCGCGCACCATGCCGCAGGGGACGCAAGAACTCGGGGCGGATCATGGGCACGAATCCCGTGATGTGCTATTCGCGCCGGTGCGCAAGTGGTTCGTCGGGCTCGCCATTTTCACGATCGCCGTCCTCGCCGGCATGCTCATGGTCTACTATCAATTGGTGGACGGGGTGAAGCAGGCTGCATTGAAGGCGGACCCGATGCTCGTGACTCAGCAGCAGCACCCGGAACCCCGGATGCTCCCCAACCCACTGGACAATCAGAATCCGTTGAGGCCGCTGGTGGGGCCGGGTGAGTACTACCAGGAGCAACGGGCCAACGAGGATTCGGCGCTGGCGAAATTGGGGCTGTGGCAATCCGACGACCAGGTCGCCCGCATCCCACAGGGGGTGGAGGCACGGGCCCTTGGAGCGGTGAACGGACCGGGCTCCGGTGCGCCTTCGGGCTTCCCGGAGGAGCGCATGCCGTCGGACGGCAGCGGCGGGATCGCCGAGGAGAACCGGCTGCAATGACACGTACGCTGTGCAGTTTTCCCACCACACGCCCGGCCCGGAGCCGGAAGTGCACCCGGCGGACTGGACTGCTGTGGACCCTGGCTGCCGGAGGCGCCCTGCTCGGCGCGGCGGGAACCGCCCAGGCCCAGGGCCCAGGGCGGGCTCCGATTGACTCTCGGGACGCCCGCCTGAAGCTCGTACGCCTGGAGCAGCGCCTGAACAATCAGCTTCCGGTGGACACTCAGTTCAGGGACGAAGACGGCCGGGAAGTCAGGTTGCACGAGTATTTCGGCCGAAAGCCAGTGATGCTCATGCTGATCCAGTTCCGGTGCACCAATCTCTGCGTGGCGCAATTGCAGACACTGATCGGCAGCCTCCGGGAGTTGAAGTTCACTCCAGGCAAAGAGTTCACTCTTCTCATCGTCAGCATTGATCCACGGGAAAACGCGGAACTCGCGAAGGGAATGAAGACGAGCGCGCTGGAGCAATACGGCCGTCCCGCAGGAGCTGCCGGTTGGCACTGGCTCACAGGAACCCAGCAGTCGGTAGACCGTCTGGCATCTGCAGTCGGCTTCCACTACTTCTACGATGATCGCACGGACCAGTATGCCCACCCGGATGGGGTGATCCTCTCGACACCGGAGGGTAAGATCGCGCGCTACTTCTTCAAATTGGACTACGCACCGTCCGGCCTTCGGCTCGGTCTGGTCGAGGCGGCAAGCCACAAGATCGGCACGCCTCTCGATGCGATCGCTCTGCTGTGCTTCCATTACAATCCGCTGACCGGCAAATACGCGGTGGCGATCATGCGGCTGGTGCAGTTGGGAGCTATCGTGACCGTGCTAACACTAGCGGTCGGCATCGGTGTGATGAAGCGCCGCGAGCGCTCGGTGAGGCTGGCATGACACGCCCGGTGGTGGGGAACGCCGGGGTGAGGAAAGGAACCCCGCAGTGATGCTGGCACTCCTTCAGGGATTCGCATCCGAGATCGCCCGCGAGATTGACCCGCTTTTCTGGGCCATCACGCTGATTTCAGCGGTCTTCTCGATCGGAATCTTTGCGGCACTGATCATCCTCGTGATGATGTACCGCCAGGGCAAGCGAGCGGATCGCTCGAACGCGCCTACCCACAGCAACCTGATCGAGGTGATCTGGACCGGCATCCCTCTGGTCCTCGTGATGGGGGTGTTCGTCTGGACGGCCGTGGTCTACTTCAAGATCGTGACCCCGCCCACTGACAGTCTTGACATTCACGTGGTGGGGAAACAGTGGATGTGGAAGTTGCAGCATCCGTCCGGACGTTGGGAGAACAACGAACTTCATGTACCGGCCGGGCGCAACGTAAAGCTGACCCTGACCTCTGAAGACGTGATCCACGCATTCTACGTCCCGGCTTTCCGCCTGAAGCAAGACGCGATCCCGGGCCAGTTCACCAGCATGTGGTTCAAGCCGACCACACCGGGCCGGTATCACCTCTTTTGCGCTGAGTTCTGCGGTGTGGATCACAGCAGAATGATCGGGACAGTCTATGTGATGGAACCCGCGCAGTACGAGGAGTGGCTGAAGAGTGGTCGCGGCAGTGAGTCCGCCGTCGCAGAGGGCTTCGCGCTGTATCGCCGGTACGGGTGCGGCGGGTGCCATGCCGCCGGCTCGATGGTGCGGGCTCCGGCGCTCGAAGGGATCTTCGGTCGGCCCGTGCCGGTGCAGATCCCACCCGCGGGCACGGCGCCGGACCGACTTGCGCGCGTGCTGAAAGACGTCGCCGGCACTACGGTCATCGCGGACGCTCGCTATCTCCACGATTCCATCCTGCTTCCCGACAAGGAAGTGGCTGCTGGGTTCAATCCCGTCATGCCGAGCTTCAAGAACCGTCTCACGGAAGTGGAGGTGCTCAAGCTCGTCGCCTACATTCGGTCGCTGGGCGGCGCCGCGCCGCCGGAAGCGGCTCGTCCGGGCTACACCAATGGGCTGGGCCGGGAAGATTACCAGGCACGGCAGGGTTTCGTGCCCGACAATGTCAAGAAGATGCTGGGGCCGGGGGGCGGCGCCGCCGGCGGCGCCGGCGCGAACGCCGGTCGCTAGCCCAATGCGCCCCAGGAGGAATACCCGATGAGTATCGCGAGCGCCGAACTGCGGGATGTCCCCGCGGCGATCGCCCCGGACGTGGATCCGGAGCTCCCCAGGGATAACTACCTGAACGCCAATTACGGCTGGAAGTCGTGGTTGGTGACGTACGACCACAAGCGCATTGCGCTGCTCTACCTGATCTCCATCACGGTGATGTTTGCCCTGGGAGGTCTCGGAGCGGCGCTCGTGCGCCTGCAACTGCTGCATCCGGACGGGGCCTTGTTGGCGCATCACACGTACAACAAGATGTTCTCGATGCACGGGATCGTGATGGTGTTCTTCTTCCTGATTCCGTCTATTCCGGCGGTATTCGGGAATTTCCTGGTGCCGATGATGATCGGCGCCAAGGACCTCGCATTCCCCAAGATCAACCTGCTGAGCTGGTACATCTACATCATCGGCGCGCTGCTCGGCTTGGTTGGCGTACTTGGGGGCGGGGTGGATACCGGGTGGACTTTCTATGCTCCCCTGAGCACCCAGTACGCCTACGGCCCTGTCTCCATCGTCATCATGGGTGGGTTCTTCGCCGGCTTCTCTTCCATCTTGACCGGGCTGAACTTCATCGTGACGATCCACAAGATGCGTGCGCCGGGCCTCACGTGGTTCCGGTTACCGCTCTTCATCTGGGCGCACTACGCCGCCAGCCTGATCCAGATCCTCGGCACGCCGGTGCTGGCGATTACGCTGCTGGCGCTCCTCGTCGAGCGCACCTTCCACGTCGGGATCTTTGATCCGAAGCTGGGCGGGGACCCGGTGCTG
>SXGS01084225.1_pt1 | contig 14172 bp, 6 predicted proteins | sample 3174681 | NCBI WGS metagenome assembly SXGS01 (sample SAMN11356861, study PRJNA531348) | freshwater metagenome | isolation source: freshwater sample F1-80 | place: China: Fuxian Lake, Yuxi | collected 2017-12-25
AAGCGCGCTCGGAGGGCTTCGAACCCCCCACCTTCTGATCCGTAGGACCGCACGCGTCGTCCGAGACGGGCTGTCTCGTGCGCTGCAATGCTCCCGAGCAGGGACGATACCCGACCCGACGTCCAGCCAGCACGCCTCGGACCAACCGGCACGTTCGCGTTCGTGAGCACGATGTGAGCGCGCCCCACACGCGCCGAAACAGCGCGGCGGCGTTGTCGTCAGGACTCCGCGAACAGGGCGGTGACGCTCGTCTCGGCGAGGCCGGCCAGTTCGGGTTCGGCCGTGGGGTACACCGTGATTGCGATGATCGGATCGTTTGCCGGGTCAGCACCGACCTTGTGCGCATGCAGCGTCAGCTCACCGATCTCCAGCGTGGCCTCCGCCGCCGGGTCGTCACTCTGCAAGATCGCGCCGACCTCGGTCGACGCGCGCACATCGCCATAGATCGCGAGATACGACGCGACCGCGCTGCTCAACAGATCGTTCGACTGCTTCGCGAACAACGTGGTCGCGAGCACACGTCCCGTTCCGGCGTCGCCCTCGGCGTCGAGCGCGTCCAGACCGCCGACATAGATACCGTCGTTGATCACCCACACGAACGTGCCCGCGTCGGGAGCTTCGGCAGTGACCCCGAACTCATAGTTCACATCGAGTTCGAGCGCCGTCGCAGCAGAGTTCTGCTCCGCAATCGCTCCAGAAGCATCTTCAATGCTCCCCAAGAAATCGTCTGCCGATGCCCAGACCTCGACCAACGGCTCGGGCTCGGCCACAGTCGTAGTCGTGGCTTCCGTCGTCGTCGGCAACGCCGTCGTGGTCGGAGCCGCGGTCGACGACGAGGCATCGGACTCCGACGAGTCTCCCCCACACCCAGCCACCACCAACGACACGGCCAGCGCGGCAATCACGGTCTTGTGCATGTATCCCACTTCCACTCAGAGTTCGAGGCCCGCAGCGCGTCCTCGGGCGCATCAGCGTTGTTGCAGAGCAGTTCCCACCCACACGGTCTCGCGTTACGAGCCGGCAGCGATCGGAACGCAGTCCGACCACGCGATCCGGTTCGGTTCCTTCCGGGACGGGTCCGTGCCACGAACCCAGCTCCGATCAATCTCGACCGTCTCCCGATCCACCCAACTCAGCTTGCCCTGCACATAGAAATAATCCCAGAACCCCGGATCATCGATCAACAAGAACTCACGCTCCTCCCCACTCCCCCGATCCACCAACCGCAACATCACCCGCGCCGAATCACGATCCAACCGCACCCACAACCGCGCCTCACGCCGAACCTTCACCGACCGCTCCGACAACACCGGACGCTTCCCACACGGATACTCCAACACATACCCCGCCGCCCGGATCTTCGCCGCCGCCGCCACGAACTGCTCCGCATCCCACCCGAACTCCGAACACGCGAGCAACGCCCCCTCCACCAACGCATCCAACGCCATCGACGACCGCTCATCCCGACCCAACCCCCAATACACACCGAAATCAAACGGCAACTCCACCTTCGCATAGTTGAGCAACCGCCGACACTCGGGATCGGGTCGGGCGCTCGCGTCGAGACAATGGATGACGAGGCGCACGATCCCATCCGGGGCAGTTCTGACCTCGCCGCCCACGGCGTCCGCGAGCACGCGGTTCTCCAGACTGAACCTGCGAGCATTCGGAACCTCTGCGTCCGGACAGCCGAATCGCACTTCGTCGAGACCCGCCATCAGCAGCTCGGACTCGTTGGGCGGGGGAGCTTGTTGCCTTCTGGGCCATCCCCAAGAGGGTGCCGGCTGGCGTACTCGTCAACGAGGTCTTGTTCGATGCCGAGCGCGGCGGCTCGACCCGGGACGTCGGTTTGAAGAACATCCGCTGTATACAGCCCGTCGGCGGAGCTCCTCCCAGCGTTCAGACTGTTGACCTGCCGATTCGCTCGCGGCGATGATCCGTCCTGATTAAGCGGTTGCCCGCTAATCCCATACTTTTCGGTACCGCCCGACGGGTCCCGGATCTCGTAGACGTGTTGGGGTCGCGTGCTCGCTCGCGAGTTGCCGTGCACGTCGTCCTCGTTGTGGACCAGCACCACGCCGTCCAGGCTCTCGCCCGCGTAGAACGTGTGCAGACCCTCAACGGTCAAGTCCCACATCGCCGCCGGACCCGCCGGCTCGGTCAGACGACGGACCTCGACCAACGACCCATCAAACGCACGGAGCCGCTCCCCAACCGCGAGGTCCTGCGCCGGGACCCACTCACCCGTCGTCACCGACCAGAACGCATGCAAGTCCGTCGTGTGGATGACATCAGTCCGGTCGTCGAACGCGACCGTGACATCGAGCAGGTCGTCCTCATGGACCGTGACATGGGTCTGCACGACACGTCGCACCTCGGGTGGGCCGCGACGAGGATCGCTCGCGACGACCTGATCACCAACCGCAACCTCACTGATCCGCTTCGTCGACCCGTCCGCAAGCAGCACCTCGGTATCCCACGAGAAACTGTGCCCAGGGACCATGCACGCCCCGACATCATCGAGGTAGCTCGAACTGGCATCCGCGGCGTCATCCAGATACTTCGCCCCATCGCCGATCTCGTCGACGTACTTCGCCGCGTCGACGGCTTCGTCCGCGTACTTCAGGCCTTTGAGACTGTCACCGAGTCCGGGGATGACACCCGCCATGGTGAGCGCGGCGTCCATGTAGTTGCCCTCGGCGAAATAGATCGCCGCGTTGACAGTGTCACACACCCCAGTCGGATCCACGATCCCACAAATATCGAGCGCACCGTGCACGAAGCCCTTGACCCGGTCGAACGTCGACTTCTTCGTGTAGAACGGTTTCCAGGCTCCCGTATCGAGGGCCCACTGCGCGGCTTCTTGCAGCTCTTTCGGCCAGCCATTCTTCGGATCAAGGATTCGTTTGATGTCTCGTTCGTTGATGTCGCCGTTCGCGTCCGCGATGTCATGGGTCTTCGCCACATCGAAGACGACGAGGTTGGCGTAGAAGATCTCTTCGGGTGTGTCGGGCTTGTTGTCGGACTGCGCGGTACGCCCAGTGCTCTCGTTGCCGCAGTCGTTGAATCGGCACCAGCGCCGCTTGTTGACTTCGCGTTGTTCGGCGGCTTCGCGTCGCGCCGCGGCCTGCCGGTTCCGCGACTTCTCAGTTCGGTTCCAACGACGGAAGGCTTGCAGGCTGTTCTTGTTGCCGGGATTGAACGTGAAGCCGTTCTCCATCACGTAGTGGCCGTCGGGGTCCCAGTAGCGGAGAGGATTGTTCTGCGCGTACGTGTATCGGTTCAGCGACACTGGCGTGCGAAGCTCGCCCATTACGGTGTCGCGGGTGAGGAAGTAGGCGCCTGAGGGTTGATAGAACCTGGCTCCCATCCAGACCTGGCCTGTGCTGGCGTCCGTCCAGTCGCCTTGGAATCCGAATCCGGGGTTCAGGGTGCCGGTGACGCCGTTCGGTTTGCCCCACGGGTCGAACCCTGCAGTGTCGGTCATCGATCCGCCGGGCGTGAACAGGCCGACAAGATCGCCGTGGCGGTTCGTTTCGGCGAGTCGCGCTTGTCCGCCCTTTGCCAGCGCGAGGATCCGCCCGCCGGGTGATCGGGCGATGGTGGTGGCACCGTCGCTGGTCGGGTCAATGCTCTGGCCGGAGTACGTAAAGTTCTGAGCGGGTGCTCCGCTCGCTGTGCGGGTTACGAGCCGGTCGAGGCTGTCGTAGGTGTATCCGACGCCGCCGGGATTCGATGCGGTGAGGCGCGCGAGCCCGTCGTAGCTGAAGGTGTTCGTCGTCGCGCCTTGAACGGTCTGGGTCAAGGTCCCGCGCGGGCTCCAGAAGTATCGCTTCCCCGCGGCGTCGGGCGCCGCGCAGCTACCGGCAGTGGTGTATTCGGCGCGGAGCTGGTTGCGTTCGTCATAGCAGTAGTAGGTCGAGCCGTTACGAGTCAGGTTGAACGCGGCGTCATAGGTGTAGGTGATATTCGTCCCGTTGGGTTTGGTCCACTTCGTGAGTCGCTCGGCACGGTCGTACGTGTAGGAATGGCTCCCGGCATCGGCGATCGTGCCGACGGTGCTCGAGATGTCGAGCGTCTTCAGGTTGTCGTCGTTGTCATATCCGTAGTCGCGGAGCGACAGCGTGTTCGTTCCGTGTTCGAGCTTGTCCGTGTCGAGGCGCCCGAGCGCGTCGTAGGTGTAGGTCCGGACTGGCGCCGTACCGCCACCCGCGGGGTTGTAGGTGACCGCGGTCAGTTCCCCGGCGCTGTTTTGCGTGTAGTTGCGGGTGACGTCGGTGATGCTGTCGTGCGCGGTTTTCAGTTCACCGCGTTTGGTCCACGTGAACGTCTGTGTTCCCGCTGGGTCGGTGCGGGAGGTGAGCTGACCCATGCTGTCGTAGCGGGCCGTGGTCGTGCCTGCCGGACCGGCGGTGTTGGCGAGCAGTCCTCGGTCGTCGTACTCAAAGGTGAGCGTTCCGTTCGGATGCGACGCGCTCAGTCGCCGGCCTGCGACGTCCCACGAGAACGTCCGGGTCCCAGTGGTGATCCCGGAGCCGGTTGCTTGTTCGAGCGTGAGAAGCCCAAGTTCGTTGAACGTTCGTGCGATGGTGACGCCACCGGGCTGGGTTTCGTTGACGGCAAGGCCGCCCTGGTCGTAACGAACGGTCCATGTGCCGTCGGTTGTCGCGGAGTCTGGTGCCGTGACGTCAGGTTCGTCGAGCGTCTCGGTGAGGTTCCAGGTGTTGTACGACAAGTTGGTCGTGAGCGGCGCCGCAAGACCGTTGGTGATCTTGGTCAGGTTGCCGTGCTTGTCGTAGCGCAGCTGGTTTGTGATCGACGTCGTACCCGTGACGGGGACCGTGACTGCCGTGAGTTGGTTCTTCGCGTCGAACGTGTAGGTCGTCGTCCAGTTCAACGGGCTCTTGTAAGAGGTCTGGTTCCCGACGGCGTCGTAGCCATAAGTCGTTGTCGTCTGCAAGACATTCGCGCTGTTGTAGCGCTTCACCGTCAGCAGTCGACCGGCGAGGTCGTAGGCCTTGACGCCGTATCGGCCGATCTGGTCCGTGTCGCGGACGAGGCGACCCGAAAGGTCGTAGGTGTAGGTCGCGGTGTGGTTCCGTGGGTCTTTGACGCTGGTGACCTCGCCAGCTTCGTTGTAGGTCCATTCGGTCACCCCCGTATCAGGTGCGATCATCTCCGTGCGGTTTCCGAGGAAGTCGTAGTCGTAGCTCCACACGTAGTGATGGGTCGAGCCGGTCTCGCCGGTCACGAGTCGCACGACGTCGTCTTTGGTCCGGACCCGGTTCATCATGTCGTAGGTGAACTCGGTGACCGCCCCAACCTGGTTGGTGACCTTGGTCTGGTTTCCCATCAGGTCGTACGCGTACTGAGTGGTGCCGCCAGGCCAGGCCCCGACATCGGGATCGGTTTGTTTCGCGACGCGATTGAACTGATCGAACAGATAGGTCGTGCGGTGCCCGCGCCGCGATGTCGACTCGATGAGGTTGCCGGCGTCGTCATACACGAACTTCTCGCACACCACACCGGCGCCGCACAGGGGCGTGGTCGGCCCGGCTGCGAGATTCGGCGTGAACAGGGGCGCGCTCGCGCCCGGCGGCGTGGAGGAGGGTTGACGTACTTCGATTCGGCGGTCGAGTTTGTCGTAGACGGTCTCGGTGACATCCCAGTTGGCCGTGCGGGCCTGCACCGGGTTGCCGAAGTTGTCGTATCCAACCCGACTACGCGTTTGTGTCTGGGTCCCGTTGATGTCGACGTTCGGGTAACTGATCCAAATGAGACGGCCAGCCTCGTCGTACTTGTACTGCGTTCGGTACGTGTTGTCCGACCCGCTGGCGCTGCGCGCGTCGCGCTCTTCGACCTTGAGTCCGCGTAGGTCATACGCGAAGTACGACGTCAAGTCGGCCGTGCCGTTCTCGACGACCGACTGGATGACGTTGTTGCCGTCATCAAACGTCTGACGGAGCTCTTCGGTCACCGTCGCGGGCGACGAGGTTCGGCGAGTTCGGGTCACGTTGTTGTTCGGGTCGTACGCGAACGCGGTGCGACGCCATCCCGAACCGATCGTCTGCGTCTCACGAGCGACCCGACCCGCGTAGTCATACTCCTTCGACATCACGACCGTCGTGTTCGACACTCCGTTGGTATTCCAGTCCCGAGCGATCGATGTCTCGTTCCCGGCATTGTCGTACTGGTGGTTCTCGAGGATCACATGACGGGTGCTGCCGTCGAGCATCTGGTAGTTCAGCAACGTGACCTTCCAGAGCCGATCATCAGCAAGGAACTGGAACCGCTTGACCCGCCCGAGCGCGTCCGTGACCTCGTCCTTGCGGCCGAGCGCGTCGTAGGTCGTCTCCGAGATCAACAGCGAGTACGGCGTAACCGGGTTGTTCGGGTCGCCCGTGTAACTGTTCAGCCAGACCTTCCATGGCAAGTTGCGGCTGTTGTGTTCGGTGCGAGTGATTCGGCCTTCTTGGTCGGTCACCTTCCATACGTTGCCGTTGTCGTCGAACACGCGGGTGAGGACGCCACCTTCGGCGTCGGTCACGCGCCACTCCCGGTCCATCAAGTCGTACTCCGACGTCGAGATCCTCGTCGCGTCTCGGTGCCCGGCATCGCCATTGTCTTCGACGCGGACCTCGATCGGGTTTCCGTTCGCGTCGTAGGTCGTGATCGTCTGTCGGCGATGAGCGAAATGGTCGCCAGGATCCGTCGCGACCTGGTTGTAGACCAGCGGTTCGATGATCTCGGTACGTTGCCCCGCAGCGTTGTACTCGTACTGCGTGATCAGCGGCAGCTCGACACCGGGCGCACCTAAAGCGAACACCTTCTCGTGCGTGGTACGACCGAGGTTGTCGTAGACGTACTGCGTCTCGAGGTAGGCGCCTGTTCCCGTTGGTTTGCGGATCGAAAACAAATCACCGTTCGAGCGGTACTGGTAGTACGTCGTCTTCCCGTTCGGGTCGCGTTCAGACTTGAGCAGGCCTTTGTCAACTGTCCCACCGCCCTCCGCTGCTTCCGTTCCCGCAAAGTACGCGAACACGGTCCAGCTCGCCGGCGAATCCGTCGTGCCGTTCGGGCCTCCTGCGGGACGCAGTTCACTGAGCTCGTTACCGTCGGCGTCATACGTATGGGTCACCACGTAGGTGTTGTCCGTCGGACCCGATGAGCGCGCATCACGTTCTTCGACCAGGTTGCCGTTGTCGAACAGCCAGTACCGCGTGTGTCCGGCCGGGTCACGTTCGCTGATCTTGTGGCCCTGCGCGTCGTATCCGTACTCGGTGTAGGTCCCCCCTGGGCGATAGGCGCGATACAGGCGACCGGCGCTGTTGTAGGTGAACGTCCAGGTATTTCCTGCCTGGTCGACTCGTTCGATCAGGCGCGAGTTCGTGTCGTAGGTCGCGCTGATCGAGTTGCCGCGCGGGTCGACCATCGTCCCGGTCCAGTAGAACGTCGACCCTGCCTGTGAGTAGCTGTAGTCGTAGCGCTTGTCGTCCGCGTCGTCGATGTAGTCGACCCGGCCTGAACTCTGGTATGCAATCGTCTTGACGGGAGCGTTGCCTTCAGGGCGCGTGATCCTGATCAGCCGCCACGGCGACGAAGACTGGTAGTTGTAGTCCGTGCACTTGTTGTCACCGCCGTTCGTAGCGATGTCATGGCCCGGCGCGCACACCCGATCGAGCCGAAGGCCGCTGTAGTAGTACTTCCAACGCAGCTCGGTGCCCGCGCCAGTGACGGGCGGCGTCACAACCTCCGAAACACGATTGCCAGACTTCAACAAGATGAAGTAGCGGCCTGACGGTTCGTTCTCGATCAGGTCGAACCCGCTGGAGCGTGTGATCGTCAGCTGCAGGCCTTTTTCGTCTTTGAGGTACAGCAGTTCGCCGTCCTCGTTGAAGACGAAGGCTTTCTTCTTCCCGTCGGTCAGGACCCAGATCGCGAGTTGCTGGGAGTGGACGAGGTTGCCCGAATGTCCCGGAGGCGCGTAGTACTTGCCGTCCCACGCCAACGAGTAGGTGTCCGCGCGGCCGTCCGGGTGATGCAACGTGACAACCGGCGAATCGAACGTCAAGAACGTGTCATAGGTCGATCGCCAGCCGAGGCCGAATGGTCGATCGGTGCGGTCGTCCAGACTGTTGTAGGTCCGGGTCAGATCCAACGCGGGCCCGACGACCGGCAGCGAGATGTCCGTTTCCGAGGTCGTGTAGTTACCCACGACGAGATTGACCCCGTGGTACTCGCCTGAGTACGGGTCATGGCCGAACGACGGGTTCGGCGAGACGTTGAGCGCAGCGAACCCCTCGGGGACGGTCACGTAGCCGTTCGGGTTCGGGCTTGGAGGCGGCGACGAGAACCATCGCCCGCCCGACGATGGCTCGTACACGACATCCCAACGGATCACATACTGGCCGGGGTTGTCCGGAACATCGACGACGGCATTCACCGTGATGACTTCGCCCGGAGAAACGGCCTGCGGGAACTGAGTCCGTACACCGTCGTACTGAACCGTCACCACACCCTGCCAGAGGTGGTAACTCAACCGATAGTCACTGTTCGCCGGCCACGTCGCCGTGCCGAGGTTGCGGATCGTGACCGGGATCCGAGTCGTGCGCCCCGGCACGCGATTCCACGAAGTTGCCGAGCCGTATGAGGCGCCATGCGGACCCGAGTACGTCTCGTAGTCAACCAACAAGAACGGGCGGTCGTTCACCTGCGAAGCGTTGTTCGAATGGAACTTCTTGAACGCATATTCGTCGTCCTCGTTACCAGCACTCAGCCGGATGCCCTGATTCGATTGGGCTCCCGAAGCCCACCGGTCGACGGTCGGCCAGACATCGACCGCGAAATCCGGGTTGTTGTTCGGTGCCGAACAACTCGACTTGTACGCGTACGCGGCCTGTGCTGACGGCCCGTAGGAGTCGAGAGGTGGTTGGCCCGCCCACGTCAAGTACGGCCCGTACCACTGCGACAATCCGTTGACGAGCACGTCGTGCGGTGTGCAGCTACTCGAATCGATCGTCGTCAGATGCAACGACGCCGACAACACCCGCACGTTCGCGGTCGGGATCAACTCCGGATCGATGTCGAACAAGATCTCGCTGCGGTGTTTCGCGCCGTTGGCATATCCGACGCGAAGTTCGGTCGAGGCATACTGGCTGACCGTCTGATTCCCGCCCGAGTAGTTCGACGACGCCACCCACGTATCGCCATACAAGCCGTCGACGACATCGAAGACGGGGTCGATCGTGATGGGGAAAACCCTTGCCGGGTCATCCCACCACTCCCGCGGCACGAACGACCGGACCGTCACCACTGGACCGACCTGCGAAACGAACTCGGTCTCGACGAACGCCTCCGGGCGCTGGCCCGACCGCTCTTCGGGGGCGCCGGAATCGGCCGCGGTTCCCGACCCGTAGACGCTGAACACCTCGCCGTCGGCCGAGACGAACTCGACCAGACCAGCCTCGGCCTGACGGACCGCCACGCCTTCGGGAACCTCGAACGACGTCACGAACGACCCATCACCCGAACGAGTCGCGTACTCGACCGAGACCTTCACGCCCGCCGGCAGCGCCTCAAGCAAGAGGTCCTGGCCAGGTCCGTACGCCGAGTCCTCCCGGACCAGGCTCCGCGCCGGAGCGATCGCCAACGAATCCGTCAGTTGCGCCGCGGACCGTGCTGCGACCGCGCCCGGCTGACGGATCGAGATCACCCCGGCCGAAGTCGGCACGCGCGCCGCGATCTTCTCGTCGACCGCAACCCGAACATCGGTCGAACCCACACGATGCCCGAATCCGCCATCCGGCTTCGGAACGAGCGTGCCGTCCAACGCGACCCAGGTATCGCCGATCAGCGTCCGCACCGGTGTCGAGGCGATCTCCACGCGCCTGGACCCATCAGGAAACTCGAACACCCTCGTGCGTTCGGTCGTCTCGGACTCGATCAGCGTCGGAACACCCCGAGACTCCGACTCGCCCGTCTCGACACGCGTGCCCGACACGACAACGTCTTCCGAAACGACCGGATCCGACGACTCCGGAACCACGCCGTCGGGCAACCCAGTCCCAGCGCCGCCACCGACGCCCGAATCCCTGGTCGTCGACGAGTCGCCCGAGCCGTCCGCGTCCGACGATCCCGCATCCTGCAACGCGAGATCTCGAGCAGAAGCCTCGGCCACCTCACGACGATCCGACGCCGCAGCGAACTCCGCTAACGACAACTCAACAACGCCGACCAGCCCGACCACGAGCAACGCCGCCAACAACCGCGACACCCAACGAACTACCCGGAAGACGATCACGACGCCACGCTCACCGAGGCGAGGCGAGGCGAGGCGAGGCGCGGCGAGGCGAGGCAGAATCCATGTCGACTGTCCCCCAGTCAAGTCGGTTGCACGCCCCCGCCAGAGCACGCTGGCGCAGTCGTCGGGGCAGCCAACCATCCGAACGGCACAATGTCAAGCCTTGCGCGACTCGACCGACGTGGCACACAGTCGGTCCACGCCGGATGGGGAGCAGTCATCGCGGTCAGGTCCTAGCGTGCGAGCAAATCCGTCGGAGGTGCGTCATGGGTCGTTTCGGTCGTTCGTGGGAACTCGCCAAGAGTTCGTGGTCGGTGTTACGCGCCGACCTCGAACTGCTCTGGCTGCCAGTCCTGTCGTTCCTCGCCACGGTCATCACCGCAGCGCTGTTCGTCATCCCGATCTGGACAATGAGCGAGACCGACACAGTCAACGGATCCGAGTTCTCGATGGGCCCCATCGGATGGGTGCTCACAGCCCTGGCCTACATCGCGCTTGCGTACGTCACGATCTTCTTCAACGCCGCGTTGATTCACGCAGCCGATGAACGCATGCGCGGCGGCGACCCGACCGTCGGAACAGCTCTGCGCGGTGCTGCGAGCCGGGCCGGCAAGATCCTCCCTTGGGCGATCCTGTCGGCCACCGTGTCGGTGATCTTGCGCGCCATCCAAGAACGCGCCGGGATCTTCGGACGCATCATCGCCGGAATCGCCGGGATCGCCTGGACGCTCGTCACGTTCCTCGTACTGCCGATCCTCGTCATCGAGGGCATCACCGTCGGCACAGCCCTCAAACGCTCATCAGAGATGTTCAAACGCACCTGGGGAGAGCAAGTCATCGCCAACGCCGGAATCGGCCTCGTCAGCCTTGCCGCGATCATCGCGGGACTGCCGGTCCTGCTCCTCGCCGCGACCGGCATCACTGCGCTCGTCATTCTCGGCGTCGGTCTGTTCGTCGCCTGGATCGCAGTCGTGGTCGCAGTGACCAGCGCGCTCTCGGTCGTCTACCAAACCGCGCTCTACCACTACGCCGCCAACGGCATGCCACCCGAAGCGTTCGCGAACATCAACCTACGCGGAGCGTTCGCGGCGAAACGACGCTGAACCTCACCGACCCATCGTCCGCTGCCGCGCGTCGACTCCCGATCAGTCAAGCCCGACCCCGAGCGACGGTCGAAGGAAGTGGCACAGACTTGCCGGAACCGTTGGCGACGGAACCGAGCCGAGAACTCAGCCGGTTGCGCCATAGCGCAACCGGCAAGTCTGTAGCGATCCTGACAACGCGTTTCACGGTCGCAATCGCGTTACGCCGTTGAGGTCAACGATGTCGTCGTTGAGGTCGCGCTCGCAAGGTCTACTGGCGTCGCGTTGGGCGCGAGCGCGTCGGTCGGGAGAGGGCCGAGCAACGCTTCGAGATGCGCGCGCGTGATCAGCACGCGTCGACCGAGCGTGAGCGATCCGATCTCGCCACGACGCACACACTCGTACGCGCTCGAACGTGAGATGCCGAGCAACGCAGCGGCCTCAGCAACGGTGTAGGTCACCTTCGTCATCAGTAGCGCCCCTCCAGAGCTCAGGATTCCTGTCACCGGAGAGAAGCGCACCCGACGCACCAAACGCGACAAACGCCGCACCACATCGACTGGGTTCAACCTCGCGTTGAGAACGGAGCAACGCCCGTTGAGGATCGCGTTGAGGTACCTGGCCCGGGTGTTGTCACGTCAGCGTCAAGAACTCGCCGGCCGATCGGACCGGAACGCGGGGTCAACCGCCGAAGACGAGATCACCGAGTCGCTCGGCCGCGTCGGCCTGCAGGCCCGGGATCACGTGGCTGTACAAGTCGAGCGTCACCGAGATGCTCGAGTGCCCAAGTCGTTCGCTCACGATCTTCGGATGCACGCCCGCGGCCAACATCAAGCTCGCCGAGGTGTGGCGAAGGTCATGCAAACGGATCCTCGGCAGGTCGAGACCCCGCAGAATCCTATGAAACAACACCCCAATCCGCTCTGGGTGGATCGGCGCGCCGTTTTCGACCGTGAACACATATCCCGACTCGACGTAGGCCGGACCCCATGCCAGACGCTCTTCGAGCTGGTGACGTCGATGGGCCCGCAGGCCTGCCACGGATCGATCATCAAGCGCGACCATGCGCTTCGACGAGCGCGTCTTGGGGTCGTGCTCGTGGACCTTGTGCGCGACGCTCACCCGCGTGTTCCGGACGTGGATCATCGCCGCGTCGAGATCGACATCGACCCAACGCAGCCCGGCCAGCTCGCCACGCCGCATCCCGGTCGTCACCGCGAGGACCCACAGCGCGGCCAGACGATCGTGCTCTACCGCATCAAGGAACCGGCGTGTCTCGGCGACGGTCCACGATCGAACAGCAGCGGTCGTCGAGCGCGGTAACTTCACCCGCAGCGTTGGGTTCCGATCGATCAACTCCCAATCGAGCGCGTCGTTCAACGCCTTACGCAACACTCGTTGAATGCCCCGCACCGAGTTCGCCGACAACGGATGTCCGTCCCGGCCGCCCGAACTCGCGAGATCCGCCCACAAGGTCCGCACATCAAGTGGCGTCAGCGCTCGCAACTCGACGCGGCGCAACCGTGGGATCAGATAATGCTCCGCCTTGTAGCGGTAGTCCTGCGCCGTCGATGGTTTCACTGTCCCGATCACGGCAACCAGCCACTGCTCCAAGAATCCGGCCACAGTCAAACCGCCCGTCGACGAACGCTCCGGCGCAAGTGACTCCACACCCGCCACCAGCCGCGCCAACGCGTCCTCGGCCTCGCGACGCGTCGCGTAACCACCCTTCGTCCGCTGGCGACGCCGACCCGACGACGAATCGCGGCCGACATCAACGACAAAGCTCCACGTCCGGCCTCGCCGGAACACCCGACCGCGCATCTCGCCTCCACAGCAGATATGCGCACTGCAGAGCCAAAACGCGACACGACCTACCGATCGGTCGTGAGCAAATGTGAGCACACGACCCCGGTCCGAACCCCGAACCCCTCACGAACACCTGCCCTGACCAGGGCGAACGAAGCGCGCTCGGAGGTGTTCTGGTTCAGGACATCCCGGACGGGTGTCTCAGGACATAGCGGACGGTCATCGACGCTGGGCGGGTGTCCAAAGCTCGCCTCGTCATCACCGCTGTCGTCGTGGAAGGCCGCCGGCCCGCTGAAGTCGCCGCCACCTACGGCGTGTCTCGCTCGTGGGTCTATGAACTCGTCGCCCGCTACCACACCGAAGGTGACGCCGCGTTTGAACCCCGATCGCGCCGACCCAAGACCTCACCCAACGCCACTGACGACACGACGACCGAACTGATCCTCGAGCTCCGCCGCACCCTGACCCGCATCGGCCTCGACGCCGGCGCGGACACGATCCGTTGGCACCTCGAACATCATCACCAGCGGCTCGTGTCGCGACCAACGATCCATCGGATCCTCTCGCGCCACGGACTCATCGATCCGGAACCGAAGAAGCGGCCCCGTAGCTCCTATATCCGTTTCGAAGCCGACCTGCCCAACGAGTGCTGGCAGTCCGACTTCATGCACTACCCCCTCGCCGACGGGACCGACACCGAGATCCTGTCCTGGCTTGACGACCATTCCCGTCATGCGCTGCGCGTCACCGTCCACCAACCGGTCACAGCGAAGATCATCCTGGCCGAGTTCCGTGCCTGCTGCACCGAACACGGAACACCCCAATCAACACTGACCGACAACGGCCTCGTCTACACGGCACGATTCGCCGGCGGCCGCGGCGGAAGAAACGGCTTCGAAGCCGAACTCAACCGGCTCGGCGTCCGCCAGAAGAACTCCCGACCGAACCACCCGACCACTTGCGGCAAAGTCGAACGGTTCC
>SXGS01245470.1_pt1 | contig 14170 bp, 8 predicted proteins | sample 3174681 | NCBI WGS metagenome assembly SXGS01 (sample SAMN11356861, study PRJNA531348) | freshwater metagenome | isolation source: freshwater sample F1-80 | place: China: Fuxian Lake, Yuxi | collected 2017-12-25
GTACTTCCTCCCGGATCAGGCTGCGCGCTACGATGCCGTGCGAGTGAGCACCGACATCGAGCCCCTCTCGCTGTTTGTGAAGGACGAACGCACCGCGGTACAGTGGGTTCGCGCTCGACTTTCGAAGTCGCCGCAGACCCTGGGGGAGTTGACGCCCGCGTTCATGCAGCGGGTGCAGGCGCTGGACGGCTATGAACGCCTGCCGGAGCTGAGGGAGCTTCTGCGCGAGAACTTCATCCTGGGCGCCGATGGGACCTGGCGGGCTGCAAACCCGGAGAGCGAGAAGGATCTGGAGGCAATCCGCCGCAAGGGGCTCCTCAAGGTGTTCGAAGGATATGTAAAGGAAAAGGGCCCATTGAAGGTGTTCCGGAAGGAGGCGGTGCTCGAAGGGTTCCGCACCTGCTGGTGCAGTTCGCCCCGTCAATACGGCGTCATCGTGGCGATCGCAGAGCGCATTCCGGCGCCGGTACTGGCCGAGATTCACGAACTTCAGCAGTTCTACGATATCGCCCGGGAGTTCCCTCCAGCGGTGCAGGCACAACTGACTTTTTCCTGGGAGGGATGACGGTCGCGCGCCTGCCAGCCCTCGCCTGCACCATTCCGCAGGCGGGGTGGCGCTTCGGCCCGATTTGTTGAAGGCGAGGTAACGCGGTGGCAGACTCGAGCGACCGGCTCTGGTGTCAGACACTGGGCGCGTGGGTTCGCGTGCTGGATCGACGCGACCTGTTTGGGCGCTCGGTCGCCAAGGTCATCACCGAGGGCGACGTGGTCGCCTCCGTTCCTTCCGAGTCCCTGAGCGACTCCCGGCCCGTAGAACTCTCCGAGGCGCTCTCCGTTGTGGCGGGAGCCCGCATCTGGCACGCGCTGGGAAGCGAGCTGTTTCTGGCGCCCATGGTGAGCCGCGTGCTGCCCCTGCCCCACCAGTTCCGGGTGCTGCGCCGCGCGATGGAGAATTTCCCGGTTCGGCTGCTGCTGGCGGATGAAGTGGGGTTGGGCAAGACCATCGAGGCGGGGTTGATCCTGAAGGAGCTCAGCCTGCGCGGCATGGTGGATCGGGTGCTGGTGCTGGCGCCGAAGAGTTTGCTGCTGCAGTGGGTGGCCGAGATGGACCTGCACTTCGGCGAAGCGTTTGAGCTGGTGGAGCCCGGCTCCTGGGGAGAGGGCATGCGGCTGCGGACTGAGAACCCGTGGAAGCGGTTCCCGAAGGCGGTGGTTTCCTTCGACGCCGTGAAGCCGCGCTCCAGCCAGAAGGGTTGGTCCACGGAACAGATCGACCGGTACAACCTGGAGCGATTTCATGATCTGGTGGGCGCCGGGTGGGATCTGGTCATCATCGATGAGAGTCACAAAGTGGCTGGCGCCGGCGACGACGTGGCCCGGTATGAATTGGCAAGCGGCCTCGCGCGGGCGACGCCGCACCTCCTGCTGCTGAGTGCGACCCCCCACAGCGGCAAGAGTGATGCCTTTCGGCGGCTGCTCTCGCTGCTCGATGGCGCCGCGTTTCCACCGGGAATGGTGGTCTCTCGGAGCCACATCGCGCCGTGGGTCATCCGGACGGAGAAGCGAACCACGACCGACGCGGATGGACGGCCGCTCTTCGCGCCCCGAAAGACGCTGCTGTTGAAGGTCCCCTTTTTGCCGAAGCATGCGCTTCAGAAGCAACTCTACGAAGAGATCAGCGAGTATGTGATTGCCGGGTACAATCGGTCGGCAGGCGGAAGGAATCAGGGATCCCGTCTTCTCCTGATCCTCATTCAGCGGCTGATGAGCAGTTCCACGCGGGCGGTGCGGCGGTTTCTGGAGGCTCGGCTCCAGGTGCTCGGTTCGGGGGATGAAGAGTCGATCTCGGGCTCCACGGCGTCGGGGGAAGACGGCGGAGGAGACGAGCCGGAGTTGGAAGAGGCGCTTCAACTGGCGCTCTTCAGCGTACCGCGAAGCCGCCGTGAGGCGGAAGAGGTCCGCCGGCTTCTCAACCTGGCCGTTCAGGTGGAGGCGTCGGGCTCCGACGCACGAGCCGAGGCGCTCTACGACCAGACGGTCTCACTGGCGCAGCAAGCCGGCGAGCCGGGAAAGAAGTTCCTCGTCTTCACGGAGTTTACCGCCACCCAGGCGATGCTCCGGGAGTTCCTGGAAGCCCGGGGCTATGGGGTGGCCACCCTCAACGGCGGCATGGACCTGAGCGAGCGGAAAGCCGCTCAGGAGTGTTTCGAAAGCGACGCCCAGGTGCTTGTTTCCACGGATGCCGGCGGAGAAGGGCTCAACCTGCAGTTCGCCCATGTCGTTGTGAATTACGACCTGCCGTGGAACCCGATGCGCCTCGAGCAGCGCATCGGACGCGTGGATCGGATCGGTCAGAAGCGAGAGGTTCTGGCGATCAACCTGGCGCTGGAGAACTCGGTTGAAGCGCGGGTGTATGAGGTGCTGCTCGCGAAGCTCGAGACCATTCTTGCGGAGTTCGGGATCGACAAAGCAGGCGACGTGCTGGACTCTCGGCAGGCCGGCTCCCAATTCGAGGAGCTCGCCCGAACGGCGCTATTGAAGCCGGAAGCCCTGGAGACCGAGTTCGAGCGCGTCTTGACCGAGATCCGGCGGTCGGCGGAGGATGCCCGAGAGGTGCGCGAGCTGGCGGAGCCCCTGGCCGCGGAGGATCGTGCCGGCGAGCCGCCTCTTCGGGCATGGATCTCGACACTGCTCGGCGGCGCCGCCGCAGCCGAACTGGAGTCCGGTGTGGACCTCGGCTCCGTGGCCATGGAACAGATCCGCAGCTTGAGTCCCCACTTTGCGCCGGGGAAGCCGGCGCCGGTGCTGGGGCTCACCAGCCTCGGCTTCGAGCTCGAGGGGTGGTTCTCGCTGTGGAGAGTTGGAATTGCCAACGGCAACTGGCGACAGCAGCATGTCTTCGGGCTCTGCACCACGGACGCCGGCGCCAGCTACGCCAAGTCGGCTCAGCGGCTGTGGGATGAGCTTGCGGCCAATCGCACGGCGGTGGCGCTTCTGGGTGAAACGATCGATTATGACCTGGAGCTGATTCAGGATCGGGCGGCGGCCCGGGCCATGGAGTTGTACGACGGAGTGCTGCAGAAGACTCGCGAACGGGCTCGGCGGCGTCGAGATGCGCTGGAGTACAGCTACCTTTCCCGGAAGACCGCCCTCAGTCGGATTGGGCTCCCGACCGTTCAGGAGGCCCGACGGCGAGAACTGGAAGAAGAGTACCGACGAAGGCGTCTGGAGTTGGTCATGGCGGCGGAGGCGGTGCCGGATCTCCAGTGCCTGTTTCTCGCGAAAGTCCATGTCACATGACGTGGATAGAAGCCATCGTCGGCCGCCTCAGCACCACGTTCGGCGGGATCGTGACGTTCTGCGAGGATCCGGACGGCCTCCTCGACTCCCCCGCAGTTCGGGAGGCGCTCCGTGCCGCCGGCATGCGGCCGCTGGAATGGGAGGGTGACCGCTCGTTTCTCCGAGGTTTCCTCACCGTCGCCGAGAATGATCGCCCTCTCCTGATTGTGCGCAAGGAAGGGCTCCGGTCTGTCGCCGAGTCCCAATTGTCCGGTCCGCGATGGGAGACGGTGAGCCTCGGAATGCTCTTTCGCAAGTTTCACATCGAGACCGTTCGCCAGACGCCACAGTCGTACTGGGATCAGTTGCTGGCGCTCCACGGGGAAACGAAGGCCCTGTTGAACGCCACCGAGACCGCGATTCACATGGGCCGAGCCCTGTTCGGCATCGATCCGCTCCACCTGCAGTTCGCGGACGGATGGGTGGCGCTGCTGGCCTCCATTGCGGTCTCCGCAAACGGCCTTCCGGCTCCGGTTGCTGAAGTGACCGCACGATGGGCGCCGACCTGGCTCCCAAAGGAGTTGGCGAAAGAGCTGCTCGGCAATCCCAGCGCAGCCCGGGCGGCGCTTCCCCAACTTCTCAAGGATCATCCCGAGTTGGAAGCGTCGGCTTCGGACGCGACTCGGGTCCTGCTCCATCACACGCCGCGCACCATCCAACGGGCCGTGGCGAAGAAGTGGCAAACGATCATCGCGGACAAACCGCTTCCTTCAGACGGAACGGGTCGGGAAGTTCTGACGTGGGCCCTCGACTACGCCAGAGGTCTCGCGGAGGGGGCCGCGTCCGATGAGCTCTGCCGCGTGGTCAACCAGGCGTTTTACCAGTGGGTGCAAAAGCACTACACGCTGATGATCAACGGTCAAGACTCACACGTCTTGAAGATTCACACGCTGCTCCGAAAGTTGAATGAGGACGCCGGGGAATCGCCGCTGCTCTTGATCGTGGTAGACAGTCTGAGTCTCAGCGGGTGGCTGGTCTGGGAAAAGGTGTGGCGGGCGCAGGGGATCATCGGCGAATGCACCTTGAACGCCGCATTCACGAGTCTCCCCACCATCACGTCGATCTGCCGCCGAGCGCTGTTCGAAGGCTCGCTCCCCGACAAATTCGGCCCCGGCGAACACTCCCAGTCGCTCGAACGACGGCTGTGGACCCACCGCTTTCCGGATGAAGGCGCGTACTTCGCGGCCGAAGAGCTTCAGGGAATTCGAGACGCCCTTTGCCTGGGGCGCCGCCGCATTGCGGTGGTGGATGTCTCTTGGGACCGGAAGGGGCATGGAATCGACCCCCGCTACGAGTCGCCGGAGGAATTGGCCGTGGTCTGGGCCGAACGAACCGATCTCCGGAAGATAGTTCGGGAAGCGCTTAAAATCGGATACCGGGTCGTAATCACCTCGGATCATGGACACATCAAGTGTGAAGGAAGTGGAAAGCCGGATGTCGGGGTACTGACGGAGGAACGATCCCAGCGAGTTCTCATCTTTGGGAAAGAGGCCCTGTGGCAGAGCTACGCCAAAAGAGCCAGTCTGCAGGAACGCGTGTGGGACTACCGTCCGCCCGGCTTACGCAAGGACTGCTGGCCGCTCTTTGCGGCGCACCAGTACGGATTCGGTTATGCCGGGTCTCTCGCGGTATCCCACGGGGGGATATCTCTCGAAGAAGCCATCATCCCCGTCGCCGAGGTGTATGCTCCGTGAGTTCCGTCGAACGAGCCCGAATCCCCGTTTACTTTGACCGACCGCTCCGCCCGGAGTGGATCGACTTCACGCTCGACCAGTTCGTGCGAGAACCGGACCCGGCAGCGCAGCGCCGAATCGTCCGCGAATACCTCGCCCAGGAGATCCGCAGCCCGGAAACGCTTCGCAAGACGCTGACGCAACTGCTCCGGTATGCTGGCCCCCTGTCGACGCTTCCGCGCGAAACGCTCTGTCTCGCACATCAGCAGATGAGCGAACTCGCGCCCAGCGCTCGCGGATCGATCCGGCTTCGGCTTCTGCGGGCGTCGAACCCATTCCTGGCCGACTGCCTCGCCACCATTCAGCGCCTGGACGAACTGGGGGTGGCTGGGATCGAAGTCGCCCAGATGTATGACCGACTGGGCGCCAAGTACGGAACCAGGGGGACCATTCCCAGAAGGGTCCGCGCCGCTCTGGAGACTCTGGCCCACTTCCAACTCCTGGAGCACCGGGGCCGCAAGTGGTTTGTCGTGGATCGGGCTCAGTTCGGGTAGCCCTCCCACCCGCGGCGAGCCGCCCAGTCGAATTACCTTCCCACAACGCACGGCCCACGGCGTGCGTTTCCACTCGATCAGGGCAAGGGCCGCGTGGAGCGTGTCCAGGCAACTGGGAACCCGATCGACCGCCTCTAAACTTAACTATTGACGCTAACTGCCTCCTCTGCCATACTCGAAGCGGTCTGGTTCTCGGCGCGGTACTTGTGACAGAGTCACGGCTGAAGGCCGTATAACACGAATAATCGCGCTGCACGATTCTGTTGCGTTTCGTTTCTGTGTGCATTTACGACTCAGCCCCCAGATGCGTTTTACGTACAAAATGCTGTCAAAAGCGACTCCCGGCTGTACTGTTTATAGTCCCACACCTCGAAATCGTAAAATAAATATTAAACATAGACATTGACATCTATTTACATTCGTGTTAGTATTCATCGTCGGACGGATTCCGGCGAGGAGGAAGTATGGGCGGTCTTTTGAGCAGTCTTGCTTCTCGTGACTATGTTGCTAGAAGCACCTTCGAGTTGATCATGAAGGGTATGGTAAACACTTCCCTTGAGATCAGTATCGAGGAATTACACACAGCGTTAAATGGAGAGCTTGGGAACGTAGCAAAGTCCCAGGTTCTTTCTTTAATGAGGGAACTGGAGGGGCATGGTTTCGGTGAGCTTTTGTTAGGACGGAGAGGATCGAAGACACGGTTCAGGTGGAAAAGTGGTCCCCGAGAGCTTCTTGCAAAAGAAGGCTTCGGCGCCGGCCCGGTAAATGCAAGCCCGACGGAGGACGCTGCAGAAACCTCGACGCCGCCCGATGCAGGATCAGCCGTGCTGGTCACACATCGCTTCAGGCTTCGTAGGGGACTGGACGTAGAGTTGAACTTACCGGAAGACATGCGATCTGAAGAAGCAGATCGACTGGCAAACTTTGTAAGGACGCTGCCGCTGAGCTGAAAGGAGAACGAGAGGAAGACGTATGGAGGAACCAGCGACGGAGAACGCATCTGGGGCGCCGCTCGGAGAAGCGATTGATCGGATGCATGCGGATACGGATCTTAGGCGCGGGGACGTAGTTCGACACAACCCTCACGCACGTAAGACACGAACGACGAACTTTGAGGAAGGAGTGATCACGGTGAGAACAGGCGAAACGAACTGTGTAAAGTCGACCGAAACGGTCCAATCCCGGCGCCGTCCCACGGCAATAGACCTGAAGGATCAGCCCGAACGGGAACTGGCAAACAACTACCAACAGGCTCATTCTACCGGAAAGGGCGTTAAGGTGCTAATCAATACTATAGAGGTACCTGCAAAACGTACAGATCGTTGTAAGGGGGAACCCGCTACGGGTTATCCCTGCTTGGATAACTCGAAGTGTTCAACAATAAAGCTGAGCGATGCGGGGGACAATTCACCGCTGAAGGACTACGGTAACGGGAACCTCTGGGCCGGAGGCACGGAGGGACTATATGATACTAAGAAAATACATCCGGGGTGCTCATGTACAAAGAAGCACGACGGCTTTACGGATAGCGAGGGCGATCGGTCGCAACATTCCACGCGGGACTGGTGGAGATCGTCGAGAACCCTATTGGGGCTGAGCGCGTGGGGCAACCTCGCGTGGCACGAACTCTTCAAATTGGTCTCGGAAGGCTTGCAATCGGTGATGGATGCAGTTGGGCCAGAGTTCGCGTGGATCGTTTTCAGCGTGCTCTTAGTCGCGCTGGTACTCTTGCCACGTTATCGTAGCGGCGCGGTTCGGTGTGCCATCGCGTGGTGTAAGGAGAACTTGAACCCACGATCGCTCATAGGCCGGGAGGCGCTCGGGGTCATCTTGAGTCAACTCTGGGAGATGGCCGCGAACTTCCTGGGCTCCGTGTGGTTACACGACGCTTGGGGACTGCAGGACTCCCTACGGTAGAGAGGCGTCCGTGGTGGATTCTGGCGTAGGGCTCATTCCTACCAAACGCGAGCCAGCCCGGCGGCTATTTGCCGGGCAACCCTCTCACAGGCGCCGGGAGTCCCCCGGCGCCTGTGCTCCACTCCGCTTGTAACCTCCGTATGTTCTGGCCGGGTTTTGTCGGGAAACTCTGGCCGGCTTGGACGAACGCCCAGGGGCCGCCCGGGTTTGAAATCCCGGGCTACTTCGTGAAAATGCCCTCCGGCCTGGGATGGCGCGCCGGCTGTGCGGCCGACTCCGAGTTTCGGAGGGACTTCCACGGTACGAGACGGGTGCTTCAACACCCGGCGGCCTGCGCGCGGGGAGCGCAGCTTTCGACTGCGCTCCCCGCGTGGGAGCTTTCTGGTCGCATCCCATCCTGGCGCCGATCGGCGACCCGTGACGTACGGGTGGGACGAACGCCCAGGGACCGCCCGGGATTGATATCCCTGGGCAATTTCGTGAACGCCCTCCGGGCTGAGACGGCGCGCCCGCACAGGGGGCGATGTCGAGTCCCGCAGGGACTTCCACGCGCGTAGCTGGGTGTTTCAACACCCGGCGGCCTCTGCGCGAACCTCCCACTCACCGATTCCGCCGCCCGACCTCTGAACGTACGTCGCTGCAAGGAGCGGAGCGACATGGCAATCTACCTGATCCGGGCCACCTGAGATGCGCTCCCGGACTGGCCGAACTCACAGCTCACAGGCAGAATTCCGCCAAGCCCCGTGAACGAGATTGCCGCGTCGTTCGGTGAGTCCCGTCCCGGTGCGCGGGAGCTTCGAGCCGCTGACGAGGCTGGTGTCAGAGCGCTTTCCGTCGCAGTCCTCTTCTCGCGATGACGTCCTCGTTGGCTGGGTGGTGGGAACTGGAACCGTGGGCGGCCGCAACCTCCATACGGCGCGGGATCCGACTCATCCGGCGGGAGACGGGATCACTCCCCGCGACGGCGACCCCGAGTCGGCCGTGCGTCACCGAGACGGGGGTTCGCGGCTCGGACGGAGCCTCGCGATCCCGTTCTGTCGAGGGTGGTTCTGTTGTCTGGAGCGAGTGCTCTTGCGATTCAGGCGCCGAGCCAGCAGGCGCCACGCATCCCCCTGGGATCGCGGCCGACCCGTCCGGCCCGCATCGGAGGGTGGGAAGCCCGAAGCACGATGATCGACCCCTTCGCGCGTCCAGGAAGGGTGAGACAGGAGAAACAGGCTCGCTCGGTTGAAGTGAACGTCACAGGCTCGTGGATTTGAGAGCCGGGTCGGGCGATCTCCGCTCCGGGCTCGGCTGCGTGGCGCCGTGCAGTTCTCGGCCGTCGGGGGCCGGAGTTGGAGGACACCCCAGGATGAGCACCGATCCCATCGCGCGTCGTGGATTCCTCGGCGGAGCGCTTCAACTTGCCGGCGGCGGAGCGCTGCTCGGATCGACGCACGCGGTGGCCGGTCAGGCGGCGCCGCCGGCCCCGGAGAGAGCGCCGATGACGTTGAACAATGGCGTGCTGCGCGCAGAACTGCATCCGCCGGATCCCCAGAAGGGCTTCTACCGGGGCACCCGGTTCGATTGGTCCGGCATGGTCGGCAGCCTGGAGTTCGCCGGGCATCGGTTTTACGGCCCCTGGTTCCAGCGGGTGGATGAGACCGTGCGGGACTTCATCTACTCCGGAGAGGAGATCGTGGTCGGTCCCGCCAGCGCGGCGACCGGTCCGGCGCAGGAGTTCACCACGCCGCTCGGTCATGATGAGGCGGCCCCCGGCGGAACCTATGTGAAGATCGGCGTGGGCGTACTCAAGAAACCGCCGACGGGGGGCTACGAGCGCTTCGGCCAGAACCCGCTCGTGAACACCGGCACGTGGAGCACCCGGGGTGGGCGCACGGTTCACGAGTGCCGGCAGCAGCTTCAGGATCCCGGCTCGGGCTATGGCTACGACTATCGAAAGAAGGTGGAGCTTCCCGCCGGGTCCGCCCACATGCGGATGGAGCACACGCTGAGGAACACCGGCTCGAAGCCGATCCGCACTGAAGTCTACAACCACAACTTCCTGACTCTGGATCGCCTCGCGCCGGGGCCGGAATACACCATACGGCTGCCCTTCGAGGCCCAACCGGAACGCGCCCCCGCGCCGGAGTTGCTGGAGATCAAGGGCCGCGAGATCACCTATCGCCGTCTGATGAAGGACCGTGACACGGTCTATACCGGGCTGAAAGGGTTCGGCGCCGCGCCTTCGGACTACGACGTACGCGTGGAGCATCGGACCGCCGGCGTCGGCGTACGGGTCACCTGCGACCGTCCCCTCAGCCGGATGGCGCTCTGGTCGATCCGCGCCACCATGAGCCTGGAGCCCTTCATTCGCCTCGATATCGCGCCCAACACCGAAGCGACCTGGTTTTACGACTACGAGTACTACCGCCTCTAGCTTTCCCTGCCGCAGCCCCTCCACCCGGGATGCTGCCGATGGAAAAGCCGGATCCGGGATCTCGGGATGAGCACGATCAACTTCAGCACCTCCAACCAGACTCTCCGCCAGCTCCTGGGAAACGGAGTTGCGTATCGGGTTCCACCGTTTCAGCGGGACTACAGTTGGGAGCAAGATCAGTGGGAGGAACTCTGGCTCGACGTCCGCGCCACCCTCGGCGGCGAAGAGCCTTCCCATTACATGGGCTACCTGGTGCTGCAGAGTTCCGATCAAAAGGACTTTGAGATTATGGATGGCCAGCAGCGGCTGACCACCCTCAGCATCCTGGCGCTGGCGGTGCTGGCCGCGCTGGACGAGCTCGTTGTGCAGGGTGTCCATCCGGACGACAACCGGCGGCGGGCGGAACAACTTCGGAATACCTTCATCGGCTACCTGGATCCGGTCACCCTGGTGGCTCGCACCAAACTCACCCTGAACCGAAACAACGACTCTTTCTATCGCGACAAGCTGGCGCCGCTTCAGCCGCTCCCGAAGCGTGGGCTTCGGGCCTCGGAACACCTGCTGCGGAACAGCTTCGAGTGGTTTCGAGCAGCAGTGGCTCGCGACTACGGCGAATCGCGGGACGGCGCGGAATTGGCGCGCCTCCTCAGCGACATTTCGGATCGACTCTTCTTCACCGTGATCACCGTGTCGGATGAGTTGAACGCCTTCAAGGTGTTCGAAACGCTCAATTCCCGGGGCGTTCGCCTCTCCCCCACGGATTTGCTCAAGAACTATCTGTTTGCCGTGGTGCATCGAGACGGCGCCCATGAGTCCGACATCGCGGCTCTGGAGCGGCGCCGGGGCGGGCTCGTCGATCAACTCGGGAGCGAGAGCTTTCCGGCCTTTCTTCGTGCGCACTGGAACAGCCGCTCGAAGCTGGTTCGAGAAGCGGAACTCTTCAGAACCCTGCGAGCGGGGACGCCGGACCGCCAGAGCGCCTTCGAACTGATGCGGCGAATGGAGTCGGACGCCCCGATCTATTCGGCCTTATCGAGTCCGGATGGCGGATTCTGGCCCGCCTCGCAGCGGGAATCGGTGCGGGAACTGCGGATGTTTGCGGTGCGACAGCCCTGGCCGCTCCTGATGGCGGCGCATCGCAAGCTCTCCGAGCCGGGGTTCTCGGCGGTTCTCAAAGCGGTGAGCATCGTGTCGTTCCGCCACAACGTGATCGGGAACAAGGCGACCAACGAACAGGAGCGGGTCTACAACGAGCTGGCGCGGAAACTGGAGAGCGGTGAACTATCCGCTGAGCGCGGAGTCATCCGGGGGCTGGGCGCCGTCTACGTTGCCGACGCCAACTTTCGGACCGATTTCGAAACCACGGTGCTTCGCACGCGGGTTCACCGAAACAAGACGATCGCACGCCACCTGCTCTTCCGCATCGAGAACCACCTCTCCGGCAGCGACTTCGATCCCGACAGCCTTCAGTATTCGCTCGAACACATTCTGCCGGAGAGTCCGGGCCCCGGTTGGGAGGCCTTCCCGGAGCCCGACGAAACCGTCTATCGACTGGGCAACCTGGCGCTGCTGGAGTCCAACCTGAACCGGGATCTCGGAAACCGCTCCTTCGCCGAGAAGCGAGAGGTCTACGCTCGGAGTGTGTTCGCGTCCACTCGCAGGCTCGCCGAGGAGAACTCGGCGTGGGATGAAGCGCGGCTGGCAGCCCGACAAAGCTGGATGGCGCGGCAGGCCACCACCCTATGGCGGCTCCCGTAGTTGGAGCGGTAGACAGACGGCATCGGGGAGCGGCATTCGAGGGGAAACGCGATGAGGCTGGGTGGACCGATCTTTGAGAAGCCGGCGGATCCGGTGGAGTGGGCGACGGCGGTGCGGCGGCTGGGCTATCGCGCCGCGTACTGTCCGCTGACGGAGACCGCGGACGATGCCACGGTGGCGGCCTTCGCGGCGGCGGCGGCCGATGCGGATCTGGTCATCGCGGAAGTGGGAGCGTGGAGCAATCCGCTGAGTCCGGACCCAACCGTCGCGGCGGAGGCGCAGGCGCTCTGTCAGGCCCGGCTCGATCTCGCCGAGCGGATCGGCGCGCGATGCTGCGTGAACATCTGCGGCTCGCGGGGTGAACAGTGGGACGGTCCACACCCCGACAATCTCACGCCGGACACCTTCGATCGGGTGGTGGAGTGTGTCCGCGCCATCCTCGACGCGGTGCAGCCGCGCCGCGCCGCCTACACGCTGGAAACTATGCCCTGGATGTTTCCCGATTCGGTGGAGAGCTACGAGCGACTCCTCCTGGCGGTCGACCGTCCCGGCTTTGCCGTGCACTTCGACCCCGTGAACCTGGTGTGCAGCCCACAGCGCTACTTCGCGACCGGCGCGTTGATTCGCGAGTTCGTCGACCGCCTCGGCCCCCACATCCGAAGCGTCCACGCCAAAGACATCGCCCTTTCCGGTAAGCTCACCGTTCACCTCGACGAGTGCCGACCGGGTCTTGGCGGATTGGACTACCCCGTCTTCCTGAAGGCCCTCAGCACCCTCTCGCCCGACCTCCCTGTGATGCTCGAGCACCTCCCCTCCGCAGCGGAGTACGCCGACGCCGCCGAGTACGTGCGGTCGGTTGCCGCGGGTTTGGGACGCTGAACTCCCAGCAAAACCGCGAGACCGCTCTTCGACAGAGAGAAGGACCCGGCAGTCGCATCTCCATTGAGAAGGCAACACATCATCGCCGGTTGGGGGCTCGCCATTACAAGTTTGCTACGCAGAAGTCGCGGAGGCATCGTCAGCGAATAACCGCTACATCAAGCCCTTCCCGCGATCCTGGGCCCCCATCGGCCCCACATCTTGCTTGAAGCGATTCGCGTAATTCCACTCTCTCACGACGGATTCGATCTGATCGAGCGTCGTTATGTCGTCAGTGAGAAACACTTCAAGGCGTTCCCTGTCTGCTGCCAACGCCTCCTCGATCAACTCCTGTCGCTTCTGCTGCGCATTCGCTACGGTTCACCCCTCCCGGTCCGGCCGAGGATGGCAGGACGGACTCTGCTTCCACGCACGGTAGCGACTCGACCTCCCGAATGAACCACTTTTGCGGGACAGCGAATCCATCGCCACTGCGGCGCCCAGGTGGGCGGGGCTCCGTCCGCGCCGCGAACCGTCCTTGCGTTCCAATTCCCCGAGGTGGGGTCGGCCGCCACGCCCGCGGTGACGGCAGGGCCTCGCCCCCCTGGGAGCGGTGGCAACTTGCCGGCCCCGAGCTCGCCAACACGGCGCCTGTGGCAAGCCTGCTCGAAGCGCACGTACCCTCACGCACCAGGCTCACGATCGTCAAGCCCGCAGAAGTGGCGCCAGGCGTGCGCCCCGTACACAGAGCGGGAACCCATTCAGTGCGACGCGGCGCGGCGACCGCGAGGCCGGAGGCGTTGTCGGGGCTGGGATGAGGTTGGCCCGTTGGCCTGCGGATTGGGCACAGGGCCTGGATCTCGCGGCGCCAGGCGCGGGACGTTGCCTCGATCCGAGTCACGGTTTCACCGGCCCACCTCCCCGATCATCGTCATCCTCGGGCTTGACTCGAGGAGCCGGCGACGTAGTCGCGGCAGGCAGATCTCGTGAAGCGGACCCGACCGAGCCAGTTGGGGCGACGCGCAAGGTCATAGCGAATGGATCCCCGCTTTGAGGAGCGAGTGTCCGCCCAGTGCGACTTCTGCGGGGATGACGATCGCTAGTTCTGCCCGGGTGAGGAGTCGCTTTCTTCGACGGCGCACGATCGGCATAGGGTCCGCGCCCGCCGCGCTCCGACCCTATGCAGTTCACCACTCGTGATTGTCCCTCCCGGGACCCTCATGGCTTCATCGGCCTGGCCTCCGCCAGAATGTTCGCTACCTGTGTTGCCGTCAGATTCACTACGTGCCAGGGGCCCGTTCCGTCTCGCACCCAGAGCGTCCGGCTCCGGTCCTCCCGCGCGAGTTCGATGTTCGACGCCTCTGCGCTTCCCCGCCAGCGTCAGGCCTTTGCGTCCGGAGGCCGTGAGGGCTGTCCCTCACCCAGCGCCAGTTCCAGGGCCCACCGACGCAGCCCGGGCAGCGATAGAAGTCGACCCGCCAGCCGGGCGCGCGCCTCTCGGGGCACGGTGGGTCACGGCGATTTGATTGTCGCTCCGGACAGATTCCATTCGGAAGTATGCTGAAAATGTCGTTTAGCTCTGACTGAGGTCGAAGTTGGGTAGACGTGGAAGAGTCTCCTGAAAACTTCACTCCACAGGAGCACCTCCATGA
>SXGS01619407.1_pt1 | contig 14167 bp, 16 predicted proteins | sample 3174681 | NCBI WGS metagenome assembly SXGS01 (sample SAMN11356861, study PRJNA531348) | freshwater metagenome | isolation source: freshwater sample F1-80 | place: China: Fuxian Lake, Yuxi | collected 2017-12-25
GCTAAGTTTAAACATTAGACACATTAGACAAGACATACAAAAACAAATCAAAAAAATGTTCAAAAAATCTCATAACAAATTTTAAATTAGGAGGCACCCCAAAAATCTCATCACATAAATGTGCCGAGATACTATAAAATATTTACCCCAAAATCTCATCACATAAAAATGTGCCGAGATACGTACGTATACTTTTTCAGTATAAAATATTTATCGTCTCATGGTTGTAATTGGATATTGTCTTTGTTGCCATAACTCTGAATTTCTCTTTCTCATCAAACTTTCTTGCATTTCTGTTCTAAACTGTATTGTTGCATCTGTAAATGAATCATTTGCCACTTGTTGATAATTGGAAATATTCTCTGAGGCCCATGGAAACACATCAATTTTATTTCTAACAAATGGCTGCATATTTATTGAATCAATATCTTTGTAAAAATATTGAGGCCTTCCCATAGTATCAATAAATGATCTATAACTTGTACCATATCCATACAATCTTGGATCGTAAACATTATCTCGTTCAACAGAAACTATATTTGGTCTTTGATCATTTTTTTGAAAAAATGGTTCAGGGTATTGTGTAAATTTTACATTGTTACTTTTTGTTTTCGGATTCATTCGTTCATGTACACCGACAGGGCCAAATTCTGGAACATGAGATATTCCAATATTACTTTGGATTGGTTCTCCAATATAACTTTTTTGAAAGAAGCCAGGCTGTAAAGTTTGCGTCAATAAATTATCACGTTGAGGTGTTTCAAACAAAAAACTTTTTTGTGTACCGACTTGCTCATGTTTATTTTCATCATGACTTTCATCCTTTTCATCCTTTTCATCCTTGCGAAAATACCAATAATCTTTAATTTTGTATTTATCATGTTTATGATGATCATCAAAATTTTCTTTTAAATCTATAAATTCTGTTGGATATCCTGAACGATAAACATCATTTACAGTTTTTGAATTAATACCAGAATGAACCACAAAATTATTACTTTTCCAAGAATTTAAATCATGTGAAGGAGCTGGTACAATTGGCGCAATAAGAGTCTTTGGATTTACAGGACCATGTAGTAATTCATTTGAACTTGAATACCACGATACCCCATCATTGCAAAGTGAATCATGAGCCGAAGAATATATCGCAGACTTGCAAGGAATTGAAGATGGAATTGAAGATGAAGTAAATTCTTTACTAAATTCTTGTACATCATCAAAACTTTCAAATGTCTCTACCCATTGAATAGCTTCACTATAACTACTTGCTGTTATAGCAGCTACAATAAGTAAAACTACCAAACCAAGAATAGGTTTAACTACGGCAATTGCAAGCGAACCAATTAATGCTAAACGCATAATTGTATTCAAATTATCCTCAAGACGGTCATTTTTATCTGGAATTAATTTAAAAGATTTAAAAAGATTTGAAGGATCATTCATCCAAAATTTTGATTGGATATTCATTTTTAATATAGAATTTTAATAGTTCATATTGATTAAGAAATTTGGTTTCTTTTCTCTTGTTTTAATGGTAGAATATTGTCTAAGACCCCATTTATTAAAATCACCTAGAATGGTTGACTTAATATCTAACCTATTGTTGCTCTGTTCATTGATTAAATTATTCTGAACATCGTTGGTAATAATCTGAATAACCTGGTTAATCATTTTATCTATATAATTGTTATTTTCATTTGATGGTATACTGTATCTTGTAAAAATATCACCAGTGCTTGGTCTGAAATTTGTATACACAGCATTCATAACATTTAAAATTTTATCCTGAGGCACGATAATTCCTGGTTGATAAAAAGATCTTAATAATTCTGTAATTTTAGCTTGAATAAAAGAAACTGTTTCATTAGAGAAATAACCTTTTATATTTTCATCTTGTTGATATCCTACATAAGCAATAGTTGATGTGTTTGATGCCATTTATATTTTTTAAAATAATTTTTCAAAACTTGGGTACACGATTTGGTACACGATATGCACGCTGTGCACTATACGTGTTTAAAATATTATCAGACCGATTCATGGCATTGTATATAAAAAACCCTACAACGCCAGTTATTAATGAAGCCAAACCACTATACAACATCCATGTTGGTTTTACTATTGTTTTAATACCAGACGTGTTTGATTCTGAACTAATGGAATGATTTATACCAGGTCCTTTTATTCTACGTTGTTCATTCCATCTTTTATTTTTAAATCTATACACTATATAATTGTCAATAAATCTGGTTACTTTTACAAACACAGTATCTTCAGGAAAAATTATAGGTTCATCTCCTTCATTTTGAACAAGCCCTGCAGGATCATTAAAACCCCAAGATATAGTAGTAAATGGATCATTGATAAATTGACCCATGGGTTGCCAACCTGTTGGCCATTTATTTGTGCGTTGATACCATACACCATTATTTTGATTTAAAAAGACATCGCCTTCATTTCCTATTGTATTTTGCAACGTTGGTATAATTTTTCCTTGATCTAAATTAGGAATACGAAGAGGATTCAGTGTATCTTGTTTTACTTGACAATTTGATGGTTCTATATTACTGTATAGCCGTGCTACTACTTGTCCAGCTGTACCTGTATTATCAAACAATTTCCAATCAAATCCTTTACAATTTGAATCAGCCTTACATACATTTGCAGCATTTATTGCCGTAACATCATTTATTTCTTTAAGTAACTGCACTTGGCAATTTGTCTGTAATAAATCCGAATACGCTGTCAGTATCATTTCTTCTCTGGTTTGAACGTTGTACAAAATTAAAAAAATTATTCCAACTAAAATCAATATAGGAAATATAAATTTTAATAATCGTGGAAGAGCAACAGCTGCTCCCACAATCGGTATTCCTAAGGCTGCAGCAATAATTCCTGCAAGAGCCCAAGGTGATAAACCAGCCGTAGTTGAAGACGCCGTTTGATTCAACGAAGCTGAAAGATCTTGAAGTATTTTATTTTCAGAAACTGCTCTTTCATTACAGTCTTGAAATAAATTATTAATTTGATCTTGAACATTGTTGGTAATATTTAAATTTCCTACAACACGTTCTACTATAATTTCTTGATTTTGTGTTAAAAAAATTTTACAATTTTGATTTATATTGGATAATATATTTGAAGTTGCATTAACAATAGTATTTAATGTGTCGTTTGAATTAGAATACTGAACAAGGTTAATATCTTTAATTAAACTTTTGGCATTCTGTACAACATCAAGTAATATTTTTTGTTGATTTTCTTCTTGTGATAAAGCATCAAATAATGCCGTCATATTTATACTAGCTTTTTGTGAAAATGTATTACCACTGATATTAACATCTCCTTGAATATCAGACACGCTTATTATTTGTGAAGAATCTGTGGTTAATTGTGTTCGTTGAATAATTTCAGAAGATATCTTTGATATAGAATTGGTAATAATTGATGCAATATTCTTTGAAATAGATGCTCCCATTTTGTAAGAATTTTATTACTTTTCAAATTCAAAATGAATTAAAAAAGACAGAAGAGTATTAATAATGAGAAATAATTTATTTACAACAGAAAACAACGTAGAAAAACACAATCAATATCATCGACAGATTTCAGTTCATATAAATCTTTCAAAGGAAAAATTTTCTTTCATCATTGATACGGATACAAAATGTTTAGATGCTACATCTCTCTGTGTTCTTCAAAACAAAAATTTATCAGTATGGGAAAATTTACCAAGAACTAAAGAGCTGATAAATTTTTATTCTCAAACCAAGTCAGCTTTTCATCAATATCATGTAGGGTATGGAGTAAATAAACATTTATTCATAATCAAAGAATTATTTATTGATTTATCTTTTTGGATTTCGCCTCAATGTTATTATGCTTGTTGTATTTTATTTTTAACTTTTAATAATCTTTAATTTTTGCTGTTGAACAACATCGTGTGTTTTATCCAACAACTCTTTCATAAAGTCATCATCTTCTATACCACGAGAATATAAAAGATTTTTTACCTTTTCTTGATACTCTTTCTTGTTCCAAATAATTTTTTTTTCATGATTTGAGATGGAAATAATGGTATCATTGTCAATACGAATTCCTTTTTCACCAGTTTGATTTAGATAATTTTTTATATCCTTAACTATAGAATTTTCTTCTTTCCTCATGGTCTTTAAAATTTTTCTTTGTTCATTGATACGCTGCCTAATCAATATATATGCCTCAATATCTTTTTGTACCGACGTCATTTTTTTACAAGATTTTATGTTCTCATAAATCTTTTGATTTAAATTTGAAATTTATACTTGACATGATTTATTTCCTATTAATAAAAAAATGGATGAAATTCGTGAAAATTTTTGTGGTGCATGTCTGGCTATACCTCTAGCATTAGGAGGTATTGGGGCTGCAGGATTAGCTACCAGACAGGAATACTATTCTAGAAAATGGATCATTATTCTTTCGTTTCTCTTTATATTTGTAATGGTATTGATTTTCTATCTAAACAAGAATAAATGTTCATCATGTGGCTGAATGGTTAAACATAACATGACTCAAATAATTTTTTTTTTCTTTTCATGATAAAGAAAAAAAAATAATTATACAAAATGGAATTAATATTACAAGAAAACAAACAGCGTCTTATTTATGATGTAAAACATTTTGACCTAGATCATTTTTATAAAGTTCATAAAGCTTTATTCTGGGTTCCAGAAGAAATTAACCTTTCACAGGATATAAAAGACTGGAAAACTTTAAATAAAGATGAAAAATTTTTTCTTGAACATGTATTGGCTTTTTTTGCAATAAGTGATGGATTAGTAAATGAAAATTTGGTTCAAAATTTCTATAATGAAGTACAATATCCAGAAGCTAGAGCTTTCTATTCTGTTCAAATTTTTATGGAACAAATTCATAGTGAAACATATAGTTTACTTTTAAAAACATTTGTTTCTGAATTAGAAGCACAAAAAATTTTATTCGATACAATTGAGCATTTCCCCGCTCTTGAAAAAAAAGTACAATGGGTCAACAAATGGACCAATTCTAAAAATGCTTCTTTTGTTGAAAGATTAATTGCATTTGTAGCAGTTGAAGGAATATTTTTTTCTGGTTCATTTTGTTCTATATTCTGGATGAAAAAGCGTGGTTTATTACCAGGGCTAACTTTTTCAAATGAATTAATTTCACGAGATGAAGGTCTACACTGTAAATTTGCAATAAATTTATATAATAAGCATATTCAGAATAAATTATCTGAAGATGTAGTTCGACAAATTTTATGTAGCGCTTTAGATATTGAAAAAGAATTTATTGCTGAAGCACTACCGGTAAATTTATTAGGTATAAATTCAAAGTTGATGATTCAGTATTTAGAATTTGTAACCGACTTTATTTTTAAACAGTTGGGATATTCATCCTTGTACAAAGTGGAAAATCCTTTTGATTTTATGGATATGATAAATTTAGAAGGAAAGACAAACTTTTTTGAGAAAAAAGTTAGCGAATATCAAAAAGCAAACATTATGAATTTCGATGAAAATAATTTAAACCTGATTTCTTTTGATGATTTGTAATCATTACTGTTTACGATTTCTGTAATATTTGACAAGGTAATATTGTTTAGGAAAATTTTTAGCATCAAAAACTTGATTAGGTTTGATATTTTTAGACACATACAACATTGCAGCATCTGCAGCTATTTGTAATGTTTTATCATTAACCTTGACTAGATTTTTTACCTGAGAAAAATTGGAATCTATAGCTTGATAAATATAAGACCATTGCTCATATGGACCCTGAATATAAGCCAGAGGTAATAAATCTAATTCTTGATCTGTAAAATCGTCTATAATAGGTAAAGAAATTACATCATCATATTCTAAAAAATTTGGTTGTATTCTATACTTTGGTTGAGGAAGTAAATTTTCATTTTCTTGATCTTGATCTTCATCTTGATCTTCTTCATTATCTCGATCATCACCACTTATGTTTTCATCGTCTTCGGTATCAACATTGTCATCAGAATCACTTCTCTCCTCATCGATAAATTCATCATCGTCAAAATATTCAATAATTGTCATTTTTCTTGTACAAGAAAAATCATGTCTAACATTTATTGCGGTAATAATGAATATGAACTAGTAAATGGTAAAATTTTAGGAACACCATATCAATGTATGAAAAAAGGCATTGGAGTTGGTTTAAATATGCCTATATCTGGTGAGCCTAGAAGATATAAACCAATTATAACCTCAAACAAATATTGTGGAAATGAAGCAAATTTACCTTCGGGAAAAATTATGGGTTCTGTTGGACACTGTTTTCGTAAAGGTGTTGGTATTGGTAGAAAAATGCAGAAGGAAAAAAATGTTGTCAGAAACGCATCCATAGTCGATGATTTAGTAGATATACCAACATTTGAACAAAATGAAACAGATTTACTTTTACAAAATATTTTTGTTCCTGGTCTACAAGAAACTAGACAACGTCGAAACAATGAAAATATTGTTGGTAACCCAGATTTGATTGAAATGTTTAATGATGATTTGGATGGTGCACAAATCAAAAAAAAATTTTACCCTAATTTATATGGTGATGGTAAACGTAATACTTTGAATGAATTTTTCAACAAATACTGGCCAATAATTTTAACTATATTATTGATTTCATTTTTATGGTTAGTAAAAGTAGATTCAATGATTATTATTTTTTCAGGAATAGCATTTTTTGGCATAACCACATTAATAAAACAAAATTATGATAAACAATGGATATTAACCCCTATGTTATAGATTGATTTTTTCACATAATATGTGATGAAATTTATAATCTATGAAAATCGAGAACCATAAACATATTTTATATTTGGAAGTTTGGTACTCTTTAAAAAAAGATCTTTTGTATTGAACACAATCATTTTTAAATTTTTTAAATCTACGGAATTGTTGATTACTAATTCAGAATTTTCATCTAGTGTTTTTATACCGTCTTTAGTTATTGATTTTACCCATGATGTTCCAAATTCTCCACTCATTTGTGAATAATTTCCTTTACCATGTTGGTCTATTTGAAAACCAAAATTTTCTGTAGAATTTATGATCCAGTTTGGAAATTGATTCAAAAGCTTGTCAGTGAAAATAAAATGAACTTGACCTGGAAATTTAATATATTCATAAGGTGTTGTTGTTTCAATTCTAAAATAAACACCTTCTGCTTCTTCATAATCACCAATGGATGTTGGATTTAAAAAATAATCAATAGGACCGTATTTACGTTTAGTTGCACCTTGTCCTGAAAGATAAATAAGCATTTTTTCTCTATCTTTTTGATTTAGAATTTTACCAATCGATATTATGCCTTCATACGCTTCCAATGATGTGGAATGAATGAAAGAAGAAATTGTCATTATTTTTTATATACACACTATATATATTTTTTTATTTTTATACACTGTGTGTATAAAAAATATAGATTACTTTCACACTAGTATTTTTCTTTTTCTTCATAGAGAATTGTAACGGGTTTAATTTTTATACCTTTATTTATAAAAGTTATAGTCTTATTCATCTCTTTATATTTTTCAGGTGTTACATATCCACCATATTGAATTAATAATCTCCATGGTAAAGAAGGTTTTATAGTAATAGGTTCAAATGTTTCTTTTGTTTCAGAAATCATTAAAGACAACAGTCTTATACTATGTTTATATTTTGAATCATCTTGAAGATATTCCAAAACATATGCTTTTACACAGTTTGCTGAACAATAAACACCATCTGTAAAATATGTATCTTTTTCAAACACTAATGGACAACCTATAGGTTCATTTTCTATGGGCAATCTACACCACCAACAATTATATTTTATATCTTTATTTATTTTTGAAGTTATGAAAATGTGATCAATTTTTTTATTGGTTTCCAAATCTGTAATTTTATTTTTTTGTACAATTTTTGTTACATGTCTTTGCATCATGTTTGAATTTTTATTTCAATACACAACTTTTGTTTTTCAAATTTCAACAACGATGCTAAACATGATCACGAAGAATAATTGGAATATTCCAGCTTTGTGCCAGTTTAGTCTTGGATGTTTCCTTATTCAAATCTTTAACCACAAGCATAGTACAATCTTTAGTTAAATGATCACACACAATAAATTTTTTAGATAAATTTTCATCTCTGAATCCTGAAACACAAATCTTTTTTTTATCCATCAGAACAGCACATGTTTTCAAAGTACCAACAATATTAATAACACCTGGATTCATAATGTTTATCTCAGACTGTTTTGTTGTTAATTCGTTTTCATGGCTAAATTTTATTCCATAATCAATACATTTATTTAAAAACTGTTTCATGGTTGAATAGTTGTCAATAATTTGCTGTGCAGTTTGAATTGAAAACCCATTTATTCTCACAAGCTGTTTCAAAGATGGAATTTCATCACCAAATAAATCAAAATGTTCAACAAGTTTTTCCAAAGATTTTTGACCTATAGATTTGGAAAATACTCCTGATGCACTAATAATAATGGGTAGAGAATGTAGTTGATGTAAAAGTTGTTGTATTGAATTGTATATTTTTTCACCTTGTTTTCCTTTAAAACATTCCAAATTTTTTGGAGCATCTAGTAAAGAAAATAAATCTGTTATTCCATGATGGAAAAATTTTTCTATTGTTTTTATTCCAACATTTTTTACATCAAATTTTTTCAACAACTGATGAAGTAATTTTATTGGACACCCACCATCTTTATCAACAATATTTACGCCTTCCCAATTTCCCTCAGGTAATGAAATAAATTCAGATGGATGAACAACTTTTACAATTTTGGGAATGACATCTCCTGAACGTGTACAAACAACAACCGCGCCTGGTCCAATTTTTTCCTTTTCAATATATTTTGCATTGTATCCAGAAACTTTTGAAATAGTTACTCCATCCAATATAATTGGATCAATATAAACCACGGGGATCAAAGAACCCCATATACTTTTATTCCATACAATTTTTTTTACAGTGGTAATTTTTTGTTTTAAAAGATTGTATTGTTTATATGCTATACTGTATGAAGGATTACCATGTATATTTCTTTCATAAGGTATATTAGCTGTAATAACTAATCCATCTATAGAATATGAGCAAATTTCTGTCCATGTATTCAATAAGTTGGATAAAAAATTTATAGTCAAATTTTTTCGTTCAACCAATTCCCAGCATAGAAATTTCTCTTTATCATTGTGGTATAGAATTTTCATTTGATCTTGAGGAGAAAGTTGCTTCAATGGAATTTGTGCTTTTGATGACGTCGTCTCATGTTCAGATGACGCCAAAATTATTTCGTAAGGAATCAAATCAATATCATTTAAAATTAACGAGTTGAAATTTTTACAACTCAATTGTCCTGCAACCATATTTCTTTGATTTTTGAAACTGGTATACTTTTCTTCAAAAATTTTTTTTTTCATAACAATTTCACAGCGTACATGTGAATGTTGCCCAAGCTTATTTATTGTATCGTGAACGATTTTTTTATTTATAAACTGTAACGCTTTTGTCCAGTTTGTGCCGCTAAATCCATTACCACGTGAAAATAATTCTTTTTGATTTGTAAATATTGCACTGCAACCATCCAATTTACTGGATATAATGAAAGAAGAACATGTATATTTTTTTAACCATCTTTCCAATTCTGCTTCATTTTTTATCTTGTCTAATGAACCCATCCAAACTGGTAATTTTTGATGTTCCACACCATTTAGAGTTGAAAGAGATGTTGCGTCAACACCAAATATGGAATCATACATGTCATCATTTATAAGCGGCTCTCCTTGTTCATATTTTTTATCAATAATTTGTTTTATATTTTCATGTGTCTTGGTCATGTTTTAATTTTTTTAAATTATATTTCAGCACATTTTTCAAATTGTTTAATCCTGTTCAGAATTTTTATATTTTTCATACATCAAGTCTAGCAATTTTTTAACATCATCTGGTGTAAAATGAGGATATTTATTTGTTATGTCATCATAATGTATATAATAAAAAAAATTTTCTTGTGCAAGATCTTTGAATTTTTTATAAATGTCATCATTTTGTGCTTTATGATCTTGCCATTCTTTAGCTAATAAAGATATGATTCTAGTTGCAGGATAGTATGGTTTTTCTTCTAACAATAAAGGTCTTCTTTCTTTACAATACAAAAAAAAACTGGACATGGGTCTTTTTTTTTCATTCTCATGAATGAATCGAATTTTTCTAAATTGTTCTTGGTTTTCTTTTTCACACCATAAATCAACAACATCTTGATTGGTGTGTTTTTTTAAAAATTGGATAACATGATTGTTGTGTTTTTTAAGCATTTTTTATAAATAAAAACAACTTAAGGAATTAAGCAGGTAAAAATTAAAGTATTATTCTTCTTAAAGGCCCCTTTGATATTTCTATGGCTGTGATGTATTGTATTTTATAAAATTTTTTCACACATGTGTGTGATAAAATTAGTTTTTTATTTAGATATCGAAGATCTTCGTGATGAACGAATTGATTTAGGACTTGATTTTTTTCTATTCTTTACATTCTCCAATTCCATCATGGCAATATTTTCAAACTGATTTTTGTTAATTTCAATATTCATAGGTTGTAAATCACATAAACCATTTATACATTCTTCATCTTCATCTTGTTCAAAATTTCTTTTGTAAATATTTTTTAAATCAGACGCTGGTGCAACAGGTTTGAACATGAGTTCCAAATCTTCACATTTTTTAGTCAATGTTAGAATAGTCTGTTCTTGTGATTGTATTTTTCTATAAAAATAATATGATACGGCCAACACTGCTATAGCTAACACGATTGTTATCATGGTTTCATTATTCATTTTTCCTTTAGAAAAAAAGCTTTAAAATAAAAATACAATATTTGGTTCATTACTGACTTAAAATTACAGCGCTCAATAGCAACAGTAAAAATATACAACCTAGATTACATTTAAAGCTTTTTTTAGTAAAATGAAAAATGACGAATAAATTATCCAAAGTTGTAAATTCCAAATTTTCTCAAGTAAAAAATTTATCCAATATAGTTCAACAAAATTTAACAGTCCAAGTACCTACAACGTATCCTATTAAAATTAAACTGGTATGGTGTTTTCCTTCGTGTTTAAAAGATTTATGGTTAAAAATGTTACCAAAATATCAAAATTTTTTTAGCTTTGAAGAATCGATATCTTTTGAAAATGCAGATATTGTTATTGTTGTCAATGATTCAAAAATATTTCCTTTTCATAATGATAAGATTTTGTGTAAGACTTTATTTTTGAAAATGGAACCAGAATGGTACAATATATACTGGGAAAATATTAGCCCAGAAAAATTATTGAACAAGTGGGATCATAGCAATATATATAATTTCAACATGGTAGAGTGGCATTTACCGTTCAGTTTTGATGAACTGAAACATTTGAATTGTAGTCAGTATAAAAATACAAATAAAATTTCGTCCATTTTATCGGGTAAAACTTTTTATAAAATGCAAAAAATTCGTCTTGATTTTGCATTGTATGCTCACCATAATTTAGATTGGGATGCTTTTGGTTCATCATCTCATTTACCTTGGAAAAATTTCCTAGGTATATTACCTGATCATGATAAAAGCAAAGCTTTATTAACCTACAAATATTCTTTTGCATGTGAAAATAATTTGTTACCAAACTATGTTACTGAAAAATTATATGATTGTATTTTAACCGAGACACTATGTTTTTATTGTGGTGCTCCAAATGTTTCTGAAATTGTAGATGAAAGATCATATGTTCAAATTAATCTAGATGATTTTGAACAAGCATTGAAAACTATAAAAAAATGTATTGAAAATAATGAATGGGAAAAAAGAATTCATTTCATTAAAAACACCAAGCAATATATTCTTAATCATTTATCATTGTATCCACGTTTGAAAAAACTCTGTCAAATAAAATCCTTATAAAATGATAAATTTTTCTGATTGAGTTCCATATCATATCCTGATTCAATAGCTTTTAAACAAGCATTATATCCTTCATCAAATTTATCAATGTAAAAACTAATAATTGACAACTCTTGCCAACGATCATGATTATATATTTTTTTATTGACAAAAAGTATGCAATTTTTTGGAAATTCCAAACTACATGCAATGCTTGCAAAATGATATGCTATAAAAAAATGGTTTCGTGAACGATATATCCGTGATATTTCAAGAAATGGTTCCACTCTATCCTGAAAAATTTCCAAAGATTTCAAATACCACAAAATTTTTTTATCCATATCTGTTTCATATTTTGCACATTTCAAAAAGGATAAAAATTTTTCTTCTAAAAATCCGTTCATGGTTGTTCTGTTTTTATACCAAATAAAAGCATTAGAATCATCTTTCAAACATTCATATGTCTGAGCTAGATAAAAACAGCTACGAGAACAGGTTGGATTCTTCTTTATATCTCTTAAAAGTAATTTCAAGTCTGATTCCCACCTGGTGGCTGTTTTACCATCATTATCAAGGACACGATCTTGAAAAATTAAAACATTGTCAGTTTTTAAATGAGGTAAAGACCCCGCATCTAAATATTCATGTACAGATCCTTTGTATTCGATATCGATATTATTTTGAATCAAACGAATGTTGTAAAAATTTATAGTTTCATTTCCTGTATACCATTGCTGTTTCAATAAAAAAATTTTATAGGTTGAATTTTCTTGTATCAAAGATCTCAAAAGATTATCATGCTTACATTTTTTCTCTTCATTGTTGTCATCACATGATTTAAAATTTTGAAAAGAACCACATTTTAACTCATCATTACAGTCTAATAAAAATAAATGAGTATAGTCAAACTTTTTTGCAAATTTAAGCATGATATTTCTTGTTGTAGAAAAATCTTGGAATGTTTTCTTTTTAAGATGAAACGACAAATTATTTTCCAAAGCAAAATTTTTTGAAATAGATATTGTTTGATCAGTTGAACCAGTATCAAGCATAACTATACCGTCAACTTGATTTTTAATACTTTTCAATGTTGTCAGGATACGTTTCTCCTCATCTTTAACCATAATGACTAATGCAATTTTTATCATTTTTAATATTTTACATCACTACTTAACTGAATTTAGACCAAGTGTAAAAGATGTGGAAAAATATAAAGAAAAACACACTAAATTATAGAGAATTTTTTTTAAGTTTAAAAGAAGCTAGTAATATAAAATGAAAAAGTTTAACGTTATTCTTGATCTTGACAATACCTTGATATCATCTTTATCAAAAGAAGAAGAAAAATTGAACCATCGTTACAGGATGAAATATTTTAGATATGAAGATATGGATGGTTATTATAAAGTTTTTGAAAGACCCGGGTTACAAAAATTTTTAGACCATCTTTTCAAAAATTTCAATGTAAGTGTTTGGACTGCAGCTTCAAAATCTTATGCCTTATTTATTATTAATAAATTTATACTTGAAAATCATCCTGAAAGAAAATTAGATTTTATTTTGTTCTCATATCACTGTAAAATTTCAAACAAAATTTCCAAAAATCATAAATCTTTGAAATTACTACAGAATGAATTTATGATTTCTAATTATGATTTAAAGAACACGTTTATCATAGATGACCATCCTGAAGTAAAAAAATCACAGCCTGAAAATTGTATTCAGATCAAGTACTTTGATTTTACAGAGAGAAAATCTTATCAAGACGCAGAATTATCAAAAATAATACACCGACTGGAACATCTAACAAAACAGAGTTAAAAAATTTATATTATAAAATGTCTAATATTGATTTTAGAGTTAACTCGCGAGGTCGAGAAACTGGAAGCGGTAACAGTTTATTAATTAATGGTAGACCCATTGAGGATGGTGTTCCTATGACTGGAGAAACTTTGGTTTGGAATGGTAGTTTATGGATATACGCACCTGGTGGTGGAGCACAAGGACCTACAGGTCCTTCAGGATCAATAGGATCTACTGGTCCTACTGGACCTACTGGATCTGGTGCGACTGGACCTACAGGATCAACAGGATCTACTGGAGCTACAGGATCAATAGGACCTACGGGACCTACAGGATTTGGTGCGACTGGACCTACAGGATCAACAGGATCTACTGGAGCTACAGGATCAATAGGA
>SXGS01673413.1_pt1 | contig 14167 bp, 8 predicted proteins | sample 3174681 | NCBI WGS metagenome assembly SXGS01 (sample SAMN11356861, study PRJNA531348) | freshwater metagenome | isolation source: freshwater sample F1-80 | place: China: Fuxian Lake, Yuxi | collected 2017-12-25
CAGTTGTGTCCTCTCAGATGCCGCCGTGTCTCCTCACGGGTGGGAGGATTAATTCTGCTCGGTTCCCTTACACCAGCAGCCGGAGCACCCCATCTGCGAGGGTCACGTACAGCGTGTCGCCGACGGGGAGGAGGGTTCGCGGCTCGAGGCCTCTGCCCTCCCACACGACGGTCTGTGTGCCGGAGGCGATGCGCAGGGCGCTGACGCGGGCCACGCCGCCTTCCACCGTCAGCAGCAGCAGGCGCGGCTCGGTGTCCGGGCCGGGGACCAGGGCGGCGTCTACCCAGCGCCCGGGGGGCCGGGCTGCTTCGTCCTGCAGTTCCCCGGTCTGCGCGTCGAAGAGCAGCAGCTTGTCCCCCGCCACCACCACCGCATTTCCGGTGGCGTAGACGCCGGCCAGCGGTCCGCGTCCTGCCGGCGCGAGGAGCGCAGAGTGACCTTCTCGCGGGGCCGAAAGCGTCACGGTGACCTGTCCCAGGGCTTCCCGAGCGACCCGCGGGCCGTCTGCCTCGGCCCATACGCAGGAGCGGCCGTCGTCCGGACGTGCCGGCGGAGCGATCCATCGCGCTACCTCCAGTGTGGCGCAGTCCACTCCCCACACTCCGCCATCCACGGCGGGCCAGAACGCGCGCCCATCGCGCAGCGCCAGCCGGGCGTGCGGTGCGGGGAGCGCGGCGGCGGGGGTGGCCACCGGCGCCGGCTGCAGGAGTTCCGCCGCGTCTGCCACCCGCGCCACCCGGAGCACTGGTCCTTCCGGCTCGCGGCTCCATCCCACCCACCAGCCGGGCCCGGCCACCTGCGCCAGCGGTACGCCTCCCTCCAGCGGACTCGTGTCGGCCGGATGCCGCAGGTCCACCGCGAGGAACCGGCTCTCGCGCGCCAGTACGGCGCGCGAGCCCGCTACCGCCACCCGGTCCGTATACGCCACAGCAGCAGCCGGAGGGCTGGTCGGCCCCAGGGGGCTGCGCCAGGTCGTGGCTGCCGGGGCGTTCCAGTCGGACGAGGGAATGACGAGAGCGGTCCCTTCCCAGAGATACAGTGCCCTGTGTGCTACGAACGCGGCATGCAGCGCCTCGGCGCTCTTCCGCTGGGCCGCAATCGGAGCGGAGTGCGCCGGATTTTCTCGCTCCCAGGCCCCCGGCCATCGCCAGCCCACTCCGCCGCCGCGCCCATCCCAGCGGCGGCCGGTGTGGACCGGTCGGGTGGGGAGCACGCGGCCCAGGCACTGCGGATCGGGGCAGACTCCCCTCCCCGGGAGCAGCCATCGCCCACACCGCTCACAGGCATCCAGGAGCGTGTCGCAGCCGGCGCACCAGGGTCCAGTGTCCGCATCCAGGGGGACGAGCGGCCGGGGCGCGGCGCCGCAGGCCGGGCAGAACTGGCACACTTCCAGCCCACAGGCCGGGCAGTAGCGCCCCTCGGAGCGGAGTGCTCCTCCGCAGCCCGGGCAGGCCCGCACGTCCGAATCCATGACGGCACTCACTGATGTTCCCCCCGCACATAGCAGACGACCCGCGCGCGGAGGGCCGGCGCCCCGCGTACCGCCAGTCCGGCCCGCTCTACCCGCGCGACGGTCCCTTCTTCGTGAGCGTGCGCGGTGCGGCGTTCATCCACGATCTCCATCGAGTGCGGGTCCACCGGCTCCCGGACCGCCGGCGCCAGCAGGGTCGCGCCCAGAGTCTCCGAGAGCCACTCGACCAGTTGCGGGCGCACCTCAAGGAACGTGCTGACCCACTCCTCCGGCAACGTGCCGAGCAGTCCCCCGGGGCCCAGGAGCGGCAGCAGGGGCTCCAACCACGCCGCCAGCGCGGCCGCATTGGGTTCTTCGCCCGGATGGGACGCCACCCACTCCACGAGGGCCCGCAGCCGATCCAGCGCCGTCGCGACCACCCCGGTTTGTGCGGCACTGCGTAGAAGGAGCCCGCGGAACCACTCGGGATCGGCGGTAGGGGGCGAAATTGCGGGGCGGTCGGGCGCACCCGGGGGAGGAACGAGTGGAGAGGAGTGAGGAGAGAGTGCGGCGGGGGGGGCGGGACCTGCGAGGGGCTCCTGGGAGTACTCACCCCCTGCCGCAGTGGCGGTCCGATCCGATTGGGCCGTCTGTGAGGCCCAGGCCGGCGCCGATGCCGGCAAGATGCCGGCGTTCCCGGGGGACGGCGAGGGCGCCGATGCCGGCAAGGTGCCGGCGCTCCCGCGGGGCGGCGAGGGCGCCGATGCCGGCAAGATGCCGGCGTTCCCGGGGGGCGGCGATGAGGCGGTCTGTGCGGGGGAGCGCAGCACCTGCGACGGCAGCAAGAGTTCTCCTCGCCAGCGCAGACCCGGGCGCACGCAGCGGGCTACGCGGCCGGGAGGGATCCCCTCTGCCGGTCCGTCACCTATGACCGCATCTTCGGGACCGATCGCGGCGCCGGTCGCAGGGCGCACCCAGTCTCCTCCAAGTGTCTGGAAGCGATCCCGGACGCGGGCGGCAGCCGTGTGGAGCACCGATTGGGTGAGCAGACCCGGAGCGTCTGTCTCCTCCGCCTGGGGGTCCTCCGCCCGCGCGACTGCATCGGCAAACACTGTGGGGTAACGGGGGATCCAGGCGGCAAACTCCGTTTCTTTTCCCACCAGATCGGCCAGTCCCACCGCCTCTCGCAGTGCCGCCTGACGGGAGTGGTCGGCCGGCAGCAGCGCCTGCAGGAACCGCAGACGGAGTGCGATCGGTGCATCGTGCCACACGGTTTCGAGAAGAGCGGAGTGATCTGAAGACCGGATCAGGGACGCCGCCGGAGGAGGCTGGGGCGTGGGGTGCGGGGTGTGAGGGGGGTGCTCCGGCGGGTGGTCCTGGGCTGGATTGGGTTGTTCTTTCGGGGCGGGGTGATGTGGTTCGTCGTCCATCTGCTCCCCCCACGGGGCAGCCGGCGTGCCTGGTTGGGGGGAGAGGCAGGCGGCGAGTTGGTCCACGTGCGCGAGGAGGGCGGTGGCTTCGCTCCGGAGTTGAACGAGGAGCTCGCCGGCGTTGGGAGGGAGTTCGATCGGCATCATGCGAGTACAAAGCGCCATTGTTCGGACTGACGGCCGCCGGCGATGACTTCCGCCCGGCAGCCTTGCTCCCGGCTGACGCGCACTGCGAGTGTGGTGTCCTCGGGCGCTTCCGTTTCATTGCGGTACACGGCACGGGCGACGAGCACCGGGTCCGGGAGCCCGCCGCCAGAGGCGATGAGCGCTGCATCCAGGTCTTCGCCCGGGTTGAGCACGCAGGAGAAGAAGCGGGGGCTGGCAGCCGTCACCGGTAGCAGCGCCGAGCCCTCTTCGACCACCACCTCTTCCCGGCCGGTGAAGCGCAGCGTCAGGCGCACCGGGGAGAGGGAGAAGAGCTGTTCGTCGAACCAGACCGCGCCATCCACCACGGCGTGGAGGCGCTCCCGGATGCGCGCGTCGCTCTGTGCGTCCGGGTCCTGGCCTGCCGTCGCGCCGAGGAACGGGCGTCCGAAGTGGAGGCGCACGAAGGGGTCAATGGTGGTGCCGCCCACGTAGAAGACCCGGCGGACCTCGGAGAGCCGGATACCCCCCTCCACTTGCTGCGCGCGAGCAATGCGGCCCGTGAGTTCCTCTACCACCGGCCGCAGCGTCGGCGCGAGCACATGCCGGTCGTAGAGGTCGTGAACCAGGTAGATGCCCTGGAGGTCGGTCCGATTGGGAAACGGCAGGACCTCATCTTTCTCGCGTGGTTCACCCGGGGCCCGGTTCAGATACTGGGTGCTGGCCCGGGCGAAGCGCTCCTTCATCTGCCGCGAAAGTTGCATGATCTCCAGCCCGCGGGCGAAGGCCTGCGGCGTGCCGCCCGGCGGACCGGTTTGCCCGGCCGGACGCCAGAGATTATCGGGAATGGGCTTTCCCTCACTTTCCAGGACGCGAGACGGGTCGGTGCCCAGCAGGAAAGCCAGCATCGTGTCCAGCACGTTGCCTCCCACTTCGCGCCGGTCCTCGAAGCCGAACCGTTGGAAGGCTGCCAGAGCCTCTACGGCTGGATTTTCCGGTTCCAGGCGCAGGGCGTAGCTGCCGCTGATCGAAAGGCCCAGGCAGCCTGCGGTCACGCGTACGCGGGCCAGAGCAATGTGTGTGGTGCCGCCGCCGCTGTCCACCACCGCCACGGCGGCCTCCGGCGGCAGCGCGATCAGTTCCTCCTCCCGCCGGCGCGCGATGCCGATGGTCGCCGCCACGGGCTCCTGGACCAGGCGGACTGCCTCTGGCCGTACTCCACAGGCCTCCAGCGCGGCGAGGAGCGCCTGCTCGTAGGCGCGTCCCTCTGTGTCGCCTTCGTTGGCGTCAAGCACCGGGCGGGAGAGCACATACTGGAGGTTCAGTCCCTCCCGCACCAGTGGGCGAGAAGAGTCGATCGTGCGGAAGTAAAGATCCAGTTGGTGGAGGAGCCGCTCCATGTACCGTCGCAGCAGTTCCCGGTTGGTCCACTCGGGGCGTTGATCGGTGAACCGGTCGTGCCCCTCCCGCAGATACGTCTTCAGGTTGTCCACCGCCACTTCGTCGGCGGTGAGGCGGCGCTGCGCCACGTAGAGCGCGGCGTCCGAACCCCATCGAAAGGTCTTTTCCTCGCGGTGGAGCACCATCTGAGTCGGGAAGCGGGGGGAATTCTCGCGGTCCCCTACCGCGTCCACGGTGCCGGCGGGCTTGCCGGGGAGGAGCGTCCGGCGCCAGCGGACCCGCACACTGGTGTTGCGCGTGCCGAAGTCAATCGCGATCACAGCATCGGCGCCGGCTTCCCGCGGTGGGGCCGGATAGCGGATTACCGCCACTCCCTCTCGCCCCTCCTCGACCGGCCAATCCCCCTCCCGCACCGGTGCGGCCGGCAAGCGGTCGGCGTGAAAGGTAAACTCTACGCTCGCCCCCGGCGGCAGCGGCAGCACCTTCCCCTCGGTGCGCGCTCCCTGGGCGGAAATCTGGAGGCCCGGGAGCGCCGGCACGACGAAGGGCCGCACGGACTCGGCGTCATTCCAGAGGCGCAGGCGCTGCTCCCGAATGCCGGGCGGAAAGAAGAGTGTCGGGCTGCCGCACGCGAACCGCTCTTCCCGAATCCGGAGGTGCACCGGCAGCGATATCTCTCGCACACGCCAGTCCCGCCGCCCCCACCACTCGCGACGCGGCGCGTCTTCGCTGCGGGCTGCGAGGGTGCCGCCCGGTTCCGTCCCCAGCGTGTGTGCGAGTTCAATGGCCTGCACCTGGCCCGGCGCCACCCGGCGTGTGCCCGTACCCACTAACAGTATGCCGCGCACCCGACCCAGATCCGCTTCCACTCGCACCGCAGCGCTGCCTGTATTGTGCGCCACCAGGAAGAAGCGTCCTCCCGGCCGCACATGCACCGTCCCCGTCCCCGGACTGCGGGTGGAAGAGAGGGACCATTCGATCCTCCCGGTGGGTCGCCCGCAAGAGGCGCAATAGGCATCCGCAGGTCCGGGCGCAGCACACCCGGCCGCGCACAGGCGATCAGGACTGGGGGGATGGCTCAATGGTGTGTTCTGCAAGGTGGGAGCTGTCTACCCCTGGCGTCGGTACGGGCTGGACCGGCGCCAGGAAGTTCTCCCTGCGGCGGCAACATCCGGCGCCGAAGCCACCGGTTCGTTCATCAGGTTCTCGTCCGAGAAGCCGCGATCCTGCGCAGCGCGGAAAGCTCCGGGTCACCGGAAGGTTTCTGGCTGCACCGGAGCACCATCCGCAGGAACGTGATGGTCTATCGTCCTGGAGCCGTTCCTGGACGGTGTTCTCCCCGCGTCCGCAGCGCCCGTGCTGTCTGAAGATCCCGTGCTCGGGTCGCGTGCGGCTCTTAATCTTCCACAAGCGCGGGCCTGCCACCATCACTGCTCGGCGCCGCCGTCCGGGAGTACCGGGCCCGTTCCTGTGTTTGCCGCCGCTGTGTCCGGCGGCTGAAGCCCGCGCCGCGGTGTCTCCCGGTTCGCGAAGCGGCGTCCTGCCGCAGCCGCTCAGCGACCCAACTCGTACAGATCCACCTGGTTCCCCTGTGCGTGCCAGATCCGGTCCGCCCGCCCGGGAACGAAATCGAAGCCCTCCAGGTGCATGCGCGTCTCCTGAATCGGCCAGACCCGCGTTGCGTAGCGGACTTCCTCCGTCAGCCGGTCGGGGATGCGGAACTCGAACAGCCCTTTCATCGTACCGAACGTGTGTATGGTGTACAGTTTCCGCCCAACCACGCGGATCCCCTGGGAGAAGTGCATTGCTCGGGGGTAGCGCAGCACCCCGTCATGCACCAGGCGGTCGCGATCGAATCGATACCGGTGGATGCCCAGGTCGCGCAGGTCGCCGACCCACAGATACCGTCCGTCGAAGCAGACCGGATCGATCCAGCTCAGTTCTCGCGTGATGTCCCAAGTCTGCACGACGGTGAGGTCACGGGCCCGGATCCTGGCAATGACGCCCCGGTCTTTCTTTGGGTCATACCGATCTCCTTCCGGTCCATTCAGCAAGCCCGCCCAGAGAAATCCGTTGTGGTGGTGAATGGCGCCGAGGTGGTTGACCCCCTCGATGCGGATCGGTTTCTCCTCAAGCAGATTCCACTCGGAGTCGTACCGGCAGATAGTCCGCGCGGTAGAGGTGAAGTACTCCTTTTCAGTAAGCGCCAGGCCCTGTTCTGCGGAACCGCGCGCCAGGGGGCGCTGCGAGAGGAGCCGCGCAGAAGCCCGGCGCGGGGCATCCGGGAGTCTTGCAGCGGCGGGGAGTTTCCAGCGCACCACCTCCAGATGGGTCCTCTTGTCCTCGCCCCGGTAGGAGTAAGAGGTGACCAGAGTTCCGTCCCCGAGTTGTACCGTCGGCCCGAAGCCCCCACCCTGCGGAGTGCCGGCCGGAGTGCGGGTGTCGAGCGGGATCCGGTCCCGGGTCGGATCGAAGTCAAAACCATCCTCTGTTTCCATACCCGGTACGGCACGCACACCCAGGGGAGGCTGCAGGTCGCGCACCGTGAACGTCAGCAGCAGGCGCCGATCCCGGAGCCGGAGGAGGGACATGTACATCTCGCCATAGTCCCCGAGGTCGCGGATGCGGTCGAACGTCTTGCCGTCGTCCGCGGACGAGAAGAGAATGAAGTGGTCGCTTTGATCGCTACCGGCCTGGATCGGGCGTCCCCGGATCGGCATCTCGTTGCTGTCCACCCGGGCGAGAGCCCAGATCTTTCCCGACCGGGCCTGCCAGAGCCAGGTCTCGCCGCCGAAGAAGCCGTAGATGCTCTTGAAATCCTTTGGCTCACACCGGCGGGTTCGATCCCAGGTCTCCCCACCGTCGGTAGAGCGCCAGACGAAGTAGGGGCCGCCTCCGCCATCGTAGTCCACACCCAGGAGCAGCGTTCCGTCCGCCAGTTCCAGGACGTTGCGGGACGTGTGATTGCTCGCCCGCGGCTTGACACGCTCGGACTCGACGCGAATGGACTGCCACGTCCGTCCGCGATCAGTCGAACGGTGGAGAAATCCGGTGGTGTAGCCCCACTCGTTGCGGACATCTCTGGCGAGCAGGTGCCCCGTGAGGACGAGCGTACCGTTCCTTGTCACGGTCAGGTAGGGCTCGCGGCCGAGCAGGTTGAGCTGCTCGGGTCCCGTCCAGCTTCTGCCTCCGTCCCTCGAGCGAAACAGGAGTGACTGCTCCCGCACTTTGTTCCCCGGCTGCGGGTACTGATGAAACGCGGTCAGCAGCAGTTCGCCGTCCGGGAGCCGGGCGATGCATGGCTTGTAGTCGTCCGGCTCCCCGAGCGGGATGCGCTCACATTCGATCCGGTCGGCCTTGAGCAAAGTGCGGTTGACGATCGGAACGGTGTCGCGCAGCGGGGGCTGTGCCAGCGCCAGCACGGGCAGGAGGCCTGCCACGCTGCAGGCGCGCACCCAATGTGCTTTGGGGCCGAACCCTGCTCTGCAGCCGGGATGCACGACACGCGAGGTCCCGGGCGCCTGGAGTCTGGTTCGTCTGCCGTACACCCGCTGTTGCATCGCCTGTCCTGTGCCTTCTCCCGGCGGCGCCGGCTGTGCTGTTGCCCATTCGCCCGTGCTGTTTCCCACTTCCCGCGCGCCGGTTGCGCTGGAAGGAGTGACGCGTGAGAAACGAGTGTTCGAGGGGCACACAACGTTTCTCACGCCTCTTCCCGAGGAGTGAGCTTTCATCCCAGACACGCGGCTCGCACCCGCCGCCCGGCGATTGCGGGCACACGGGACGTTCGAGCAGCGGGCTCCGCCGCGAGTGGGAAGCGGCGAGGGGGGACCGCTGCTCGTGCTGCTGCCCTACAGCGTGGAGGGCGTCAGTTTCAAGCCGCCGGTGTGCTTCTCGATCCCATCGTTGTTCCAGCGAAACCCGAGGCCGGGACCGTCGGGAATTGTCAGGAGGCCGTCGGCGTCCAGTTGCGGCGGCGTTTCGCAGAGATCCTCAATGTACGGGGCGGGCGTGATGTATTCGACCCAGCGGGCATTGCCGGCGGCCGCCACCAACTGGAGATCGGCGGCGAGACCCACTGCGGTATTCCACCCGTGCGGCACGAAGAGGATGGAGTGCTCGTCGGCGTACTGGGCGATGCGGTGTTCCTCGCTCAGCCCACCGACCTTGGTGACATCCGGCTGGATGTAGTCCACCGCACGCCGCTGGATCCACGGGAGAAACGCCTGCCGCCGCGTCAGCACCTCGCAGCCCGCAATCGGCACCGGAGAGTGTTCGGTGAGGCGCACATGGCCTTCCAGATCGTCCGGGCGCAGGGCTTCCTCAAACCAGGTGACGTCATAGTTCGCCAGCATCCGCGCGGTCCGGATCGCCCACTTGTAGCCGTGCGGCCAGAAGGCGTCGGAGCCCCCGGCATCCACCATCAACTCGACGTCCGGCCCGACCGCAGCGCGGGAAGCCGCGATGATCGCTTCATCCGTCTGCGCGTCGCGCCGTCCGAAGGGACCCCACCCGATCTTGAACGCCCGGAAGCCGCGCTCCAGACCTGCCTCCAGGCGCTCGCGCATCCCCTCGGGTTCCGTCATCAGCAGCGAGCCGTAGGGCTTAATCTTCTCCCGGTGGCGCCCGCCCAGCAGGCGGCTGATCGGTTGCTGGGCGACCTTGCCGAAGATGTCCCAGAGGGCGATATCAATGCCCGAGATGGCGTGGGTGATTGCCCCGCCCCGTCCCTGCCAGAAGGTGTTCTGGTGCAGGCGCTCGGAGACCGCGGCCGGATCGAGGGCCGACCCCCCGATCAGAAACGGGTGCAGCACTCCCAGAGCGCCTTCCACCAGACGCAATGAGGTGTAGATGCTGCCCAGTCCCGTCACACCCTCGTCGGTGATGACTTCGACCAGGGTGTGCAGGTTTTCATCGGCGGACCAACCGGAGGTCCAACCGCCGTCCGGAGTACTGCCGCGCAGGGGCAGCAGGCGAACTTCGCGTACTTTCATGGTACTGTAGGTCTATCACGGGATTCCGCACCGTTCCGAAGGAGGAAGAGCGAATGGCGAATGGCGAATGGCGAATGGCGACTCGCAAATGGCGAATAGTACGCCGTACCCGAGCCACGCGGGTGCCCTCCGGGCGCAGCAAGGGATCCCACGAGGCGCACGGCAACCGCTCCGCCGTACCCGAGCCGCGCCGGGTGCCGGGTGCCCCGTGGGCGCGGGCGCAGCAAGTGGTCCCGTGAGATGAAGAGCACGCCGTACCCGGGCCACGCGCGTAACCGAGCGGCCCCGCGAGACGAAAGATGATGCGCGAACGGCGATTCGCGCCTGAGGGAGAAAAATGATCGCTAGCCCCGCCTCCATTGCGGAGGGAGGAATGGCCCGTGTGGAGGATCGGCCCCGTTGGGACCTGACCCCGCTGTTTCCGTCTCTCACTTCCCCCGAACTCCGCGCGGCCCTTGATGCCGTGAGGACGGAGTCGGACGCCCTCCTGGCGTTCTTCGAGCAGCGTGGCATCCGCCGTCGCCCGCAAGAGGCTCTCGATCCGGGGGAGAGTGAGCTGTTCGACGAGGTGCTCGATCGGGTCAATACCCTGTTCGAAGCGCAGATTCCGGTGCGGTCATTCATTTCTTGCTCCGTCTCCGTGAATGCGGCCGATGACGTGGCGCAGGCGCTGGCTGGGGAATTGCGCACGCTCAGTGTGCAGACAAATCAGATCTGGACTCGCTTCATTGCCTGGATCGGCACACTGGATCACGCGGCTCTCGGCCGGCAATCCGCGGCGGCGGCTGCGCATGCGCACCCGCTCCGGGTGGCGGCCGAACAGGCGCGCCGGCAGCTCTCCGAGGAGGAGGAATTACTCTGCGCAGAGTTGCAGCCCGCCGGGCTGAGCGGCTGGGCCCGGCTGCACAGCGACCTTACTTCGCTGCTGGAAGCGCCGGTGGAGTACCCGGACGGCGCGCGGATGCTGCCGATGAGTGTGATCCGGGCACTGGCGAACGATCCGGATCGCGCGGTCCGCCGCGCGGCCTACACGGCGGAACTGGCGGCCTGGGAGCGGGTTTCGGTGCCTCTCGCTGCCGCGTTGAACGGCGTGAAGGGGTGGCAAAGCGTGCTCAACCGCAAACGGGGCTATGCGGATGACGTCAAGCCGACCCTCCTGACGAACGGCATTGATGCTGCTACATTGGCTGCGATGCAAGAGGCCGTGATCGAGTCGTTTCCGCGGTTCCGCGGCTACTTCCGGGCGAAGGCCCGCTGTCTGGGCGTCGAGGCGCTCGCCTGGTACGATCTGAGCGCGCCGGTGGGGCGACTGGGGCGCACCTACTCCTGGGACGAGGCCACAGAGTTTGTGGCGGAGCAGTTCGGCCGCTACTCGGCACGGATGCGGGATTTCGCGTTGTCTTCGTTCCGATCGCGGTGGACCGACGCAGAGCCGCGTGCCGGAAAGGAAGGGGGCGCCTATTGCATCGGAGTGGGCGGCGGCAATTCGCGCATCCTGATGAACTTCGATGGCTCCATCAACGCCGTGTCAACTCTCGCACACGAATTGGGCCATGCCTACCACAATCGGAACCTGCAGGACCGCCTCTACTGTCAGCGGCGCACGCCCAGCACGCTGGCGGAAACGGCTTCCATTTTCTGCGAGACCCTCGTCTACGACGCTGTGCTGAAAGCCGCCGCCGGAGAGCAGCGACTGGGTCTTGTGGAAGCCTCGCTCCAGCGCGATGCGCTCGTGGTGGTGGACATCCACTCCCGGTTCTTGTTCGAAAAGGCAGTGTTTGCGCGACGGCGGCAGCGAGAACTCACCCCCCGCGAGTTCTGCGAACTGATGCTGGACGCGCAGCGAGCGACGTTTGGGGACGGGCTCGACCCGGAGTGCCTGCACCCGTACATGTGGGCGGTGAAGGGTCACTATTACGGGCCGCTGTTCTATAACTACCCGTATACGTTTGGCCTGCTCTTCGGGTTGGGGCTCTACGCCCGTTACCTGGAAGATGCAGACGCCTTCCGAGATGGATACGACGACCTCCTGTCGGCGACCGGCCTGGCCGATGCGGCCACTCTGGGCGCCCGGTTTGGGATCAACACCCGGTCGCCGGATTTCTGGCGGCAGAGTCTCGCCGTGCTGGGCCGCTCGGTGGATGAGTTTGTACGATTGGCGGCACCCTGATGATTGAACGCTACGCCCTTCCGGAGATGCGGGAGCTCTGGTCGCTCCAGCACAAGTACGACACCTGGCTGCGGGTGGAACTCGCCGTGGTAGCGGCCCAGGCGGAGGTCGGACGCATCCCCGCCGCGGACGCAGAGGCAATTGCCCGTCACGCCCGGTTCGAACTGGCCCGCGCGCTGGAAATCGAGCAGACGACCCGGCACGATATGCTCGGCTTTGTCGGCGCCGTCCTTGAGAATCTGGGGCCGGAAGGGCGGTTCTTCCACTTCGGCATCACCTCCTACGACGTGGAGGATCCGGCACTCTCCCTGCAACTCTGCCGGGCGCTGGATCTGATCCTGGCGGAGCTCGACGCGCTGATCGAAGCGGTCCGGGAGCGCGCGCGGGAGCACAAATACACGGTGATGATCGGGCGCACCCACGGCATCCATGCCGAGCCGATCACGCTCGGGTTCAAACTGGCGGTCTGGCTCGCCGAGTTCCTGCGCAACCGGGAACGCGTGGTGCGGGCGCGCGAGAACATTGCGTGGGGAAAGATCTCCGGGGCCGTCGGGACGCACGCCAACATTCCGCCCGCGGTGGAGGCGCTCGTCTGCGCGAAACTCGGGCTCCAACCCGCCCCGGCCTCCACGCAGATCCTCCAAAGGGACCGCCACGCTGAGGTGCTGTTCACCCTGGCGCTCCTTTCCGCATCCATTGAGAAATACGCCACGGAAATCCGCAACCTTCAGCGCACCGAGATCCGCGAACTCGAAGAGGGCTTTGCGAAGGGGCAGCGCGGCTCCTCGGCCATGCCGCACAAGCGGAATCCATCCGTGTGTGAACAACTCTCCGGTCTGGCGCGGGTGGTGCGCGGCAACGTCATTCCCGCCCTCGAGAACGTGGTCACCTGGCACGAGCGCGATCTCGCCAATTCATCCGTCGAGCGCGTCATCATCCCGGACAGCACGACGCTGGTGCATTACCAGCTCCGGACGTTCTCGCGTATCGTGCGGGAGATGACGGTCTACCCGGAGAACATGGCCGCCAATCTGGAGCAGATGCACGGGCTGGTTTTCTCACAGCAGGTGATGCTGGCGCTGGCCCAGAAGGGCGTCTCCCGCGAAGAGGCGTACCAGTTGTCCCAGCAACTGGCGATGCAGGGCTGGGAAGGAAAGGATTTCCGCCAGGCCACGAGACAAAATGAGGCTGTGCGCCGTTATCTTTCGGTGGAGGAGATCGAACGGTGCTTCGATGTCCAGTACCATCTGCAGCACCTGGAGCACACGTTTCAGGCGCTCGGCATCTAAAAGGGCGGGGTGCCCAGCGGGGGAGGGGCGTCCAGCGGGGGAGGGGCAACCACGAGGGGTTGCCCCGACCGGAGGCGGGTACGGGGGGGCCACGTAGCCGCTTCGGGGGCAACGACGCGGAATAGCTCCACACTTTGTCATCGCTGCCGGGGCAACCAGGAGGGAATGGGTTGCCCGTGCGCCTTGTCTTGGGGTGATCGAACATGATTGCTCGTACCTGTCCACATTGCGGGGGTTTGTCCACCCGGGCGCACTTCGGTCCGCTCGAACTTGAAGTTTGCGCCGCCTGCCCCGGAGCCTGGTTTGACTTCGGAGAACTCCGGACGCTGATCGGCGCCGGCCCGGCGCCGATCCAGCGGCTTGCGCAGCGCCTGCTGGCTGCAACGGGAGGGGTGACGCGCGCTCCGAGCGTAGTGCCGAAGTGCCCCCACTGCACGATTCCGCTTTCCGGCGGCGTGCCCGGCTCGCTCGGTGTTCGAGTATTCAGTTGCCTGGCCTGCAAAGGGGATTGGGTGCTGGCCGTGGATCTGGCCCGCATTGCCGAGCGCTTGCAGGCGGCCGCAGGCGCTGTCCCCGGCACTCAACCAGGACAGCCTGCGTCCGGCAGTGCTCCCTCGCGCGCGCCGGCGGGCGCGCCCGAGCCGGCCGGCGGGGACCTCCGGCCGGCACGGGAGGAGGTGGGAGGCTCCTCTTACTTCGCGACTCCGCCGGCCCCTGGCCCCTCGGCCCCTGGGTCGTTTTTCGTCCCCCCGCCGGCCGATCTCCGCGCTTCCACCCCCGGGGAGGAACGGGCCCGCCCGCCGGCTTCTCCCCCGCCCGTCGCTTGGTACGCGGCGCCGCCTCCGGAAGTGGCCGCCACGCCTACCGCCGCACCCCGGCAGGAAGCGCTCCCGCCGGACGAAGACGCAGCCGTCATCGCCCCGGGCGCCCGTGCCGCGGTGGACCCCGATCATCGCGTCTGTCGCAAATGCGGAGAACAGAGCAGCAAGCGGGACGAGGTCTGCTGGGCCTGCGGGCATGTCTTTCGCGGCACCATCGCCGGCACCTGCCCGCGGTGCCGTTCGTACCTTCGGCGGGCCGAGGTTCAGGGAGTGCGGATTGGTGGGTGCGAGGGCTGCGGCGGCGCCTGGCTGGAAAGCGGTCGCCTCTCTGCACTGGCGGCCCGCAGCGTCGAGGAGCAGCAGGACCTGATTGCCCAGATAGAGGAATGCCGCACCGGAGTCTTGAAAGCCTTCCAGCGCCAGCTTTACTGCACCAAATGCGAGTTGATGCTCTTTCCTACCACCTTGATG
>SXGS01717324.1_pt1 | contig 14166 bp, 12 predicted proteins | sample 3174681 | NCBI WGS metagenome assembly SXGS01 (sample SAMN11356861, study PRJNA531348) | freshwater metagenome | isolation source: freshwater sample F1-80 | place: China: Fuxian Lake, Yuxi | collected 2017-12-25
AAGTCTGGAATAGTTCTTACCCGCAGATTGCAAAGTCGTGGACCACGCATTGGCCGAATCTGCGCACACTGTTTGAATATCCGCCGGAAATCCGAAAAGCCATCTACACGACCAATGCAGTCGAATCCTTAAACAGCGTCATTCGGGCTGCAACGAACCGTCGCAAGGTCTTCCCTAATGATGATTCGGCACGTAAGGTAATCTATCTGGCGATCGAGCAGGCATCAAGAAAATGGACAATGCCGATCCAAAACTGGAGAATGGCATTGAATCGATTTACTATCGAATTTGGTGATCGGATAACCAATCACCAATAAGTGTTCCGTCGTTATTTACACAGAATAATTTACAGGCTCGATTGGCGCGACGACTATAACGGTATTCGTGGTAACGAGTCCCTTGGCAACCGGTCGCCTGCGACCTATTTGCCAAGGTTTGTTAAAACCGAAAACTCTATTTATGACTTGTCTCAAGTTTGGGAAAGTCTACGGCTGGATTTTATGCCTGATCAGTTGACCGATCGCCGGTCATTCCGATTGCTGAACGTGATCGATGACTCCAATCGGGAACCGCTATGTATCGAAGCAGATTTCTCACTCCAGTTCATCACCAGTCATATTTAAATCTTTTTTAGCAAATCTCAGCTAAATATTTAACCTCTTCTAAAGTGTTTCAATTCGAGCTCTACCAAAATTCCGTTTTCTTCCAAACCAAAAATTCTCTAGAAACATTTGATCACTCATATTTTTATCCTCTGTAGTGTCAAATATAACTTGAGTTGGTCTATGCAAATCTGATTTAAAATTAAGAAAACCATTAAAGTCGTGTTTTTGCAAAAGTTTAACAGGCATTTTTTTCAAATCAGTATGTTCTATGATCGAGCACCTCTGAAATTCAATTAATTCTTCAGTGAATCCAAAACTATAATTTTTTCGAAAATATTCTTTTAGAAGGTCAAAAATATAATTAATTTTGTTTTGGTGTTGAATCATATACGTCAAACGATTATGTAAATTCCATCCAAAGATTTGTAATTTACCTAAATTTGGATGTGAAATCGACCCTTTATCTGTCCATTCTTTGTAGTAATATTTTGTTTGTTCAATTTCACTTAATATCCAATCATCTTTAATTAGATGATTATATAAATTTTCGTAAAACAAAGAATAGTCAGTTCCGAATGCATATGCAACTCTAGCGAAATAAGTGGATAAACCATTTATATGAAACGCTTGAATGAAGCTATTCCACGTCATTATTTCTAGCATTTCTGCTCGTGGCATGTCTTTAGTTGATATAACTATTTCCATTCCTTCATTAATCTCTGTTGCAGAAGAATTGCCACCCATGTAATCATACATAACAGTACTTTCTAGTTTAAAAAGCCGTCTTTGTAGCAAATTCATTTCGGCATTTTCTAAAAGTGCTGCATGAAGTATGTTAATTCCATAGTGATTTCCAGCTCGTAATATAGTCCAAATTGTATTCTTCCACGTCTGGATATTATCACCAGGAAGACCTAGAATTAATTCAGTATAGACCGGAATATTTTCTTTTCCACAGATAGAAAATATTTCATCAATTTTATGCTGATCTAAATTCTTTCGTTTAATTAAGTCTAAAACATTGTCGTCCATACTTTGAACACTAACAGTGAGTCCTGCGCCATAAAAAGGACTTTTCTCAACTAGCTTTTTAACAATTTGAACGACTTCATTTTTTTGATTTTTTGCCCAGGTAATGGAGAAATTTTTCAATTTTCTCCATTTTTTTTGAACTTCTATTAGTTTATCAATTATTAAATTATCTCTTTCAACAAACATACCAAAATTAGCGTCCGTTATTGTTATATATCCACAGTATTCTCCCATCCAGTCAAGTTCTAAAAAGACTTTATCTATATCAAATTTTTTTACTTTGTTATAGGTAAGACTTCCCCAGTCGCAAAAAGTACATTGATATGGACACCCCCTATTTGTTTCTAGAGTTCCATGCCATTCGATATTTGGGTAACTATTTATAAGTTTTTCAAATATTCCTGTTAAGTAGGGTGATTTTATATAATCTAAGTTTTCGATTCGTTCGGAATCTCCTGTATCTATTAATTTGCCATCTGAATTTATCAACAATCCTTTTACTGAAAGTAATCCTTCTATTTTATTTTTTAGTCTTTCTTTGCATTCAATGTTTTGAATTTTAATATTTTCAAGAATTTCTGTAAAAACTTTTTCGCCTTCAGACTTTACTGTAATATCTATATAGGGATGTATTTCGTAAAGCCTCGTATTTGTAATTGCCATCTCAGGCCCTCCAAATACTATTATTATTTCAGGGTATTTTTTTTTGATTTCTTTAGCTAATGTATAGTTATAGCTTTTGTTCCATATATATGTGCTAAATGCAATTAAATTACAATCTGCGAGCCTATTTACAGCAATATCTATATCTTCTCTTTTCCAAATAAATTCTTTGAATTGCCATTGACTATTTACTTTCTCCGAATTTAATGCCGTTGCAACAAGTACTCCAGCACTGTAAGGTAAATAATATGCATTTAATTCTTTAGGCCCTTGTTGAAAGTTCGGGTCTACAAATGAGAACGTATTCATATTGTCTTTCGTATTGACTTCATAATTTTTTCTGAGAGCTAAAATTTGCTTATTTTCTTATTGCAATACTTATATCAGGATATTCAACCTGTTTATTTTGTTTTAAATAACGTCCTGTGGCGTCACAATACATATTTTCAAATCATTGGTCGGATTATCATATTTCCGTAAAAGTTGATTAATCCTATATCGAGCTTCTTCATATCATTTTCATCAAGCTATGTAAATTTATAGAAACTTCAAATCTTTAATTTTTTTACATATCGTTGTGTAACGTTTTTCTATTTTTCATGAATGTAAATTAAGAGAACGACTACCAATTGCGTCATAAACAGAGGGAGAATCTGATCCAGGCATGTAGGTTTTTTTCATATTTCTTCCTTTTTGATTCGGTAGCAAAAGGTCAGGCATGTCGAACCACATTTGTGCATTATTTTTGTTACGTGGAGTGGGTTGGTCCGAAATTGGCTCTCATTCCTGCCCCGAAACCGCCTGAAAAGCTTAGTTGGTAGCGTGGCATGTGATAAAGGTGTGCTGGGGTTGCGGGTGTCGGAAAAAGGTCTTTTGCTAAATCTTTTCGTACGAATATCGCATTGATTCCGCTAATACTGGTTCCGACAAGTTGGTAGCCCTTATTTTCAGCAAGCTCCGACAGAGACTGCAAAGATGCCCCAATATAAGTCTGATCTGAATAACTGTAGTTTGAATCATACGCGCCAACGAGGCGCATTGGTGGGGGGTAAAGCGGGTTGAATTCAAGTACGACGACCCTCGCGCGGACGCGAGACATGCGTTCAAAAACATGATAATCATTGCCGTCAATATCGATTGACAACAAGTCGATTTCATGGGGGATTTTGAGTTTTTCGCAAACGGCATCTATGTTTTCGGCATCGATGTGCGAGTCGTCTATTACCAAATGACCATTTTTTATTGCATCAAAAAAATACTGACGCATGAACGCAAGCTTAGGCTGATTAATTTCGATCCACCAGCCCTGCCAACCATTAAGAAGCATGTGAAAGGTAATGTTCTGTAATCCATTACCAACTCCAAATTCAAAGAAAACTCGGTTGGTTTCTCCGATACGCCGAAATACCTCAGCTAGCATACCGTCCTCCTCATTCTGCGAGGCCACACAGTATCCATAGCGTTCGAGACGCTTTGGATCATCGTATTTAGGATCCTTCAGGATATCTCGCACCAGCATCTGCGATTGTGTCTGCGTGGTTCGGCGGAGTGTTTGAGCCGCGTCAGCGATGAGTTCGTTGGTTCGGCCAACAATCAGCTCCTGTCTTAACGAGCTTAACAAATTGAATAGCGTGATGTCCCCAGAAAATTTTGAAGAGGCCTCGGTTGCAAGCTGGAGTGCCTCTCCTACCCGTTGTGCGGCGTGTAAAGCAACGATTGCCTTAATCAGTCTCTCATGCTCAGTGGCCTGTATGGACCCGTCATTTGTTGAAATTTTCATTAAACTATCCTCACCGCAGATAATTACCGCCATTAACATCAACAACACAGCCAGTCATATAGGCTCCGGCTTTTCCTAGTATCGCAACTGTGAGCTCTGCAATTTCCTCAACATTTGCAAAACGCTTTAAGGGAATGGTTCCCCTGATCCTTTCAAGATCGTTCTCGCGTCTCCCTTTTGTCATTCGCGTATCTTCAGTGATTCCCGGTGCGATACCTATGACCCGTATATCCGGAGCCATCTTTATCGAAAATGATTTGATGAAAGCATTTATCCCGCCTTTTGACGCATTGTAGACATCATCCCAGCCACCCCGGTACGCTGATTGGGAAGTGAACAATAGAATCGCGCCACCTTTGCGGAGCTTCGATCGAAGTGAACCGCAAGCTGCCATCGGGCTTGTAAGATTTATGTTTAATAATTGACTCGCTTCGGTCAGTTCGGTATCCCAAATTGGCTTACCAATCGCAGTGCCGGCAGCATTGATAAACGTATCCACCTCCACTTCCAGATTATTACAGGCTGCGCGAACCTCATCGGGATAAGAAAAGTCACACAATATCCAACGCTTCGCATTGAGTGCTTCGGCATCTGATTTACGGCGTACGATGGGTATTACCTCATCGCCATTCTGCTGAAGGTGTGAGGCGATTGCTGCGCCAATACCTGAAGTTGCACCTGAGACAATGTGAATGCGGCTCATACAGCACCTCCTGTTTGCGCAAGTTCACCGTGTATGCGGAAATATTGATGAACCGCCGCGCGACCGAATCGAACCTCGTCGAGGAAAGGCGGTGAGCCTGCCATGGCTTTACGAATAAGCGCTGATACCTCTTTTCGTAATTCCGGTTGTTTTGCAAGTGTTACTGCCAACTCTATGTACTCAGGTAAATGGTAGGCGACAAGATTTTCTGCACCGACGGAGAAGAGGACAGCCGCGCCCTGTGCGCTACGCAGAGTGTGACCAGCTAGCGTTACTGTCGGTAAATACGACTCGACAGAGTCCACCATGGTGGTGACGCCAGGATAGGGGAAGGAATCAAGTCCAATATCCATTTGTAAAAGCAGTGACTTGACTGCAGATCGACCGGGTAGCTGTGGCAGTATAATCAAGCGGGAAAGAGCTATCCCACGTCTTTCAAATCGGCTGCGGACTCGCTCTACAACGGCTTGCTTAGCGGAACCGAAATGAGGTGGAAACGGATATAAAAAAAGTACTGAATCTTGTGTGCGGCGAAGTATCTCAGCCCAGGTATCCAGGAGGTGATTATGCAATTTAGTGTGATTAGCGCCAGAAACGAATAGTACAGTTCGTTCACCGAGGCCGAGCTGATCCCGGTTAATTGTGACTTGGGATGGTGATTTTTCATCATCAAAGCAAAACGCAAATCCTGGTCCTGGTAGGGACACAAAGCGCTCAAAATATTCCTTCGCTGCGCCTCTATTTGCATGAAAAGCACAGCCAAAATATTCGTCAATATAAGGGGACGCGGTAGTAACCAGGGTAGAAACTGTACAAACCGAACGACGAGCAATTTTATGGAAAGACAGACATGCGCGAAGTGAAAGCTTGGCTGTAATGTCGTTTGCGAAAACAAGAACGTCAAGATCTGCGTCGCGTAACTGGCTTACTGCAGTTGGAAGATTTTGAGAAATTCTGACTACTTTGTCGCAAATATTAACTATACCATTGCTGGTTGGATCTGTAGGTTTGCCCTCGGCTATAAAAAGAATTAATTCAATTCCATTTTTTTTTGCCTGCGATATAAATGGCAGGAGCGAGGCGGTTTCCGGATCAGCATGTAGATGACGAAATAGTATTCCCACTCGCGGTCGCCATTGGTTCGCTACCGGTGTCGAGAAAGTGTAGTCATGATTTGGAAGCACAAAACTACTTTGAAAAAAAAGGCGGGCTCGCAAAGCCATAAGTTCTTTCACATCTACGTCGCTGTGAGCCGTTAGACGGAACTGCGCGCCTTGAAGGAAGGCATCGATAACACCTTTCGCTAATGTAGAATCCACTTCATCACCCAATTCGCAGAGCATCAGCATCACAGCTGTTACAAACAGTACATTAGATTCATGCTCGTGAGCTTGGTCAAATGAAATTGGCTGATTAATCAGTAAATTCCAAGTGGACGCATCAAGAAAATCCTCGGGCGTGTCCCTCAGCGCCTCGGATAACATTTCTGCTGCGCAAGCAAAGTCGCCGGCGAGCTTCCGAGCAGCGATGTCGTGGAGGCTTACTTTGGTAATTTCCTGTACCATGATGAGTTACCAGTTGAGGTTGATAGGTTTGCCGCCTTGGCGAGCTGAAAGATCTGCTGCTTCAGCCATCTGCATGACGCGGGTTGCCGAGTTGCCGTCAGAGCGCGGTTGACGGTTTTCCCTGATACTTGCTATGAAATCGTCGACCTCGCTTGCCAACGCTTCTTTCGTAAGGAGTTCTACTGGCCGTGGTTCACCAGATCTGTAGTTGAGTGGTGCACGACCAACAACCACAGGTTCCAGGCTCTCGAATACGCCGCTGTTATATACACATAAAGTATTGTTAAGCTGTGCATCATCCCAGCACAGCATTTGCTCACTCCCTGCGATGATAATTTTGCGCTGCTTGATGGGGGAAATCCAATTTGCTGCCATATGCACGTGAAAACCGCTTGAGTAGTTAAAATTTACATATGCAAGACTCGGTAATTGTCCGGGTATACTCGCTGCGGAGACTGCTGATACAGTTGCAGGACTTTCATCAAACAGAAAATCAACGATAGCCATGTCGTGCACTGCAAGATCTGCGATCACATCTACGTCATTTTTAATTATTCCGAGACCAGTTCGTGTAGCATCGTAATAAAGTGGCTTTCCCAAAACGCCGCTATCAAGTATTTCTTTTAGGGACTCAACGGCATTGGAATATAGGAAGGTATGATCAACCAACAGCGTTCTTTTATTGCATGCAGCCAAAGCAGTCATCGAGCGTGCCGATGTCGACGTGGTAGAAACAGGTTTGGTAACAAGTACGTGCTTCCCAGCGATAAGCGCCGCTTTAACCAAAAAATCGTGGGTGCCCGCCGATGTAGCAATTACTACGGCGTCAATTTCATCGTCTGCCAGAATTGAACTTGAGTTTTCAGTCACTCGAACACCTGGGTACTGCATCGCAGCTCGTTTGCGATTGCTTTCGTCTACATCGCAAATGAAAGCAAGCTGCGCTTCCGGATGTCTGGCGATATTTCTTGCGAGATTTGGCCCCCAGTATCCGAAACCTATAAATCCGACACGTATTTTCGTAGAATCAGCCATAGATTTTTTTGATGTAATCCAGTGCACGCGTTAGATTCGAAGCTTCATACCCTGCTTTTGCGGTCATTTCTATGGCGACGGTACCCTTATATCCAATACAGTTTAGCGCTGACCTAACAGCCCCATGATCCACTTTTGGCTGATCGAAATTTCCAAGAGCGGGTTCGCTCGCATGCACATGGCCAATGAGAGCAGCACATTGCTCGATCGTTTTTGAAATGTTTACCTTTTCGTAGAGTAATACTGCAGTATCAAGATTGAGTCTGATCGATGAGTGATCAATTTTCCTAATAAAGTCCGCTGTTTCTAAAGTTGAAGTCAAAAACTTTCCTCCAATTGCTTCCGGAACTGGCTCCAGGCAAAGCTGAATGCCTCTGATTTTATAGAGGTCTCCAACGGCCTGTAGTCGCTTGAATGCCAGCTCCCATGCTGACTTATCGTTCATATCGCCCGGATCGCGATTGGCAGGCGCGCCAAAGACAATTCGTGTTGCGCCGGTTCCTTTTGCGATATCCGCTAATGTGTTCATATGCGAGAAAAAGGCATTCCAGCCTTTTGCGTGTCTCGAAAACAAGTTAAGTGGCCCCGCGCCGAAGAAAAGTGATTGCATGCCAACCACAGTTAATCCATAGTTTTCAAGACGTCTTCGGATGTCTACGCCACTGTCCTCAGGTAGCTGCCATCCAGGCCATATTTTTGTCGGCGCTAGATCGATACCGTCGAATCCCGCGGCAGCAACCATGTCAAAAAAAGCAGGATCGGCCCCGTCGTGCCATGCTATGTTTGAGACAGTAAGCATAAATCAGCGACGTGTGAGTACAAAAAAGCCATTGCCATGTGGCCAGGCCGCAGTCCATGCGTCTTTGACTCCGCGAAAGCTGTGGTTTGCCGAGTCAACGTTCCACCCAGTGGACTGAAAAAGATCCATCCACCACACTAACGGACGTTTGGTGACGTGGGTTACATCTCTGTCATACTCGGGAACGATGTAACCGGAACCATCATCTAGACCAAGAGGAATCGCAGCAAAGATATGCTTTATACGTTCACGGCTCCGCTGAAGAAGTTCGCGCAATTGAAATTCGCTCATGTGTTCGAAGACGTCTTTCGATACCATCCAATCATAATCTCGGCTAATACAAAGCGGATCACTTGGGCCAGTTACCAGGGTACATAATCCGCGGACAGCGGGATCAACCCGGTCGATTGCATAACTTGATATATCGACGCCATAAGCGTCGACATCCAACAGACGAAGCGCCTTGACCAAAAAGCCTTTTGCACAACCGAAATCAAGGACTCGCTCTCCATGCCGGATTGGTAAGCTCTGAATTAGGTGATGCGCCATTTTGATAGTCAACTCAGGAAGCCATGTATAGTTCTGATAGCCCGACTTTCCAGTCTGAACGCCACGCTCAAAATAGTCTTCATCGTAGATTTCAGCATTGATGAATTGCGTAGGGTCATTTAGATTCATGTGTTCTCCAAGTAAAAATCAGGGAAAGTTTATATGCTTGATACGTGAGGGTATCCGTGACACCTTTGACGGAGGCGACGAAATGATATCTTTTACAACCTGGTTGTTTTTCATGAACAAGCAGGAGGTACAAACTTTGCGAGGATCGAAAAATGGGTGTACAGGTTCCGAGAATAGGCAGTTGACCTCAGTGTTTTTTACTGTTCCCCATTTTTGATGATTAAATTTTCTTTCAGCGGTGGTGATTGATCCATCTTCTGAATTATCGGTAAGCACTGTTACCGAGTCACACGGATAACAAAATGAATGTCCGTTTTCTTCATGTCCTGTTGTATCCCAGAATACACTGTAGGTTTGCAGATAGCATTGACCATTTTCCCAAATAATATCTGCCTCAGCCTTGGTGCCATGGTATTTAAGTTGGTGAAAAATTTTTCCAGTTGGATTTCCATCTTCATCGATTAATCCAAGTCGAAAAAGACGTTCGGCCAGCTCTCGGTGTGCAGTAAGTTGTGCATCGCGAGTCAAATTGCAATCAGCCAAAGTGCGACAGTATTCAAATCCGTACTGATCTATCGATTCAGCAATACGCCTTAGAATATCGTCATTTGTCCAAGGGCCAAAAACGTACGAATATCCGACCGTAAGATCTGGATTGCGTATGATGGTTGGAGGAATATACTGCCGGTCAAAGCGGCCGCCTGGGTAAAAAGGCGATGCGCTCTCAGGTGTAATCGAAATGCGAATCCAGTCGAAATGTCGATATATTTCGTCTGGTACTTTTTTCGGGAAGCCGTTGGTAATAAGGCCAAGGCTTATGTCGAGGCCTGAGAGGTAATCGACGAACTCGGTAAAGTGAGGCCAGAGATTTGGTTGCCCTCCACCAGAAAGTATCAGGCCACGCAGTCGTATGTCGCTACCGGTCGCTTTCTTGTAGGCCTCATTGTATTCGGGGAAGTGCGTCCGATTGTATTCGGCCTGACCGAAATAGAGCTGGTCCACGAAATCTTTGGCTTCCTGAAGGCTGACGCTGTCCTTGCGGTTGCGCGAGATTGTCGAGCAAAACTGGCAATTGGATGAGCACACCTGATGATTAGTAAGCGTCGCGCGAATGATGCTACCGAATCCGGTAGCTGCATATTTCTCGAAGATTGGCTGGTGAAGCCATAGTTTCTCGCCATTTGCAGTGAAGCTACGCTCGGCATCTGTCAGTTGATGGCGGACTTGTTTTGCCGTGGTCGCCAAGGCTTTTCGGGGAAGTAATTTTCCCGACTCTAGGTCGCTTTGGAAGATTTGGAAGGATTCCGTATCGCCACGCTGAAGGAAATTATCGAAAACAAAATTTGCGATGCGATCATCTATTTTGCGTGACTCAAGTAACCGCCCATCCTCGTCCAGTATATTCACTTGTTGGTGACGAGCTAAGTGTCTGCCGGCTGTTTTTCCTTCAAGGCTAATCTCAGTTTCTCCTGTAGTTTGGCTTCTCATAAAGGTAACAACGAAACGCGGCGTGTCCATCTGCCGAATTATTTCGATTTCTCTTTGCGCGATCATGGTATTTGGGCAGTTGAGTTAGAGATATTTCTGCTGAATTGGCAGATTGAATGTTGAGTGCTCTGTACGTCGGGCGATCGCCATTAGCACAGCTTCCGATGGAGCCAGCTGTCGCTTGTTTGGTGAGATTTCTATTTGCTTCAACCCAACCTTATCTTTGTAGAAGGCACCTAGGAAAATCGAATCAAATCTATTTTGCCGAAAGTAATTATCGTAGGCGCAAGGCGAGAAATTCCAGAATCCATGATTTACTTTAGACATCGGGGCTGCCGAGACGATGTATCCTCCAATGCGCGCCATTCGACACATATTCTCGAACGCAGTACCTACGTTGAAGCAATGCTCCAAAGTTCCGGTATCTATCACGACGTCATATTTTCCATGATGGTTCACGCAAAGAGGCATGTTCAGATCAGCAATTATTTCTCCCCCACGTACCTCGGCAAAATCAAAGAAATCGGTCTCACATCCGAGCTTGTCGAAAAGATCGGATGTCTCGATGATCTCGGTTAGATGAGGCATTGAGTGCCATTTACATATTTTTTCTGCGTCATCGCGAAGGCGATAGCTAGCGGTTGCTAAGTGTGGGTAGTGCTTTGATATCTGCCCCCGAGTTACTAGAACATCTGGATATGAAAGACATCCGACGCGCATAACAGCTGTTGGATCTGGTAGCGTGCGGCGCGCCGTATCCATGGCCGAACACATAACACCAAAATAAAGATCGTCTATGGCCATTTCAAGCGGTCCTTTTACTAAGTTGTTGTATCAAACATTCTGATACCCGTTCCGCTTCCTTTAGGGTCATGGTAGGTCCAATCGGCAGGCTAAGAACTTCGGTTTGCATTCGCTCTGCTATTGATAGTGAGCTCATAGTTGCCATGTGTCCGGCATACGCTTTTTGTTGGTGGGGAGCGATCGGATAGTGGATCAATGAGCCAATACCTGCATCCGAAAGTGAAGCGGCAATTTGATTACGTTCTGGGTGACGTACCACGAAAAGGTGCCAGGAACTATTACAGCTTGGTAGAACCTTCGGCAGGCTGATTCCAAAAACCTTGCTTAAAGCTGAAAGGTAATGCTTAGCTATTTCATTGCGATGCGCGTTGTCGTTATCAAGCATTTTCAACTTTTCGGTTAACAGGGCGGCTTGAAATTCGTCAAGGCGCGAATTGAATCCTAAAACGTCATTAACATATTTTTTTCGCGATCCGTAGTTGCGCAGTGTCCTAATCTTATCTGCAAGCATGTCGTCATTTGTCGTGACGCCACCAGCATCGCCAAGTGCGCCCAAGTTCTTCCCGGGGTAGAAACTAAACCCAGCTGCATGGCCAAGGGAGCCGGTACGATGGCCTTCGTAGGTCGCTCCATGCGCCTGCGCTGCATCCTCAAGCACTTTTAGGCCGTGTTTATCGGCAATCGCCATGATTGGTGCCATGTCACATGGTTGACCGTACAGGTGCACCGCTATAATTGCCCGCGTACGTGGTGTAATCGCTCGCTCAATTCGGTTTGGATCGAGATTGTAGGTCTCTGGGTCTGGCTCCACCGGAACTGGTAGGGCACCGGCGTGGCTAACAGCCAGCCAAGTAGCGATATAAGTATTGCTAGGTACAATTACTTCATCACCAGGTCCAATATTCCATGCACGCAAAACGAGATGGAGCGCATCGAGCCCATTGCCAACACCAATGCAGTGACGAACGCCACAATAAGAGGCGAAGGCCTCCTCGAAAAACGAGACTCCCTGTCCAAGTATTGCCCACCCGCTGTCAAGCACACGGTCCAATGCCGCATGCATTTGATCCCGATGCCGGAGATTAATTGCCTTCAGGTCAAGAAATGGTATGCACGATGTCATGCTACCCTCAAATCTTGGACATGTTGAAGGAAAATGTCGTAGTCGCGGATATAGTCGTTAGCGTCATATAAGTGTGATGAGAATACAATCAAAACAGCATCAGCTGAATATTTGTACTGTACGCCCCATTTCATCGGGGGGAGATGGACGCCAAGTGAGGGGCGGTCCAAGCTGATTTGGGCCCTCTCGTAGCCATTGTCGAGTACGAGTTGTACAGAGCCAGCGACACACATTACGAATTGATGGCACTTGAAGTGAGCGTGCTCCCCTCGGACCTCACGACCTGGCACGCCATAGACCCAAAAACATCGCTTGACTTCAAAAGGTACGTCTTTTTGAAACTCGACTACCGAGAGGTTGCCCCGGAGGTCCTCGATCCGTGGAAGTTCGTGTATGAAGCACCCGGCTAGCTCGGTTATTTTGTTCCCTGCAGTTGAAAGTGAGTGAGGATTGGCTTTCAATCGATGAGTGTTATCGGTGTCGACGTAGCCAGTAATGACTGCAGGATTGCCAATCACGATTCCGTATGCTGGAACATTTCGAGTCACCACGGCACCGGCGGCGACCATCGCATGCTCGCCTATAGTGACGCCTGGTAAGATGGTTGCATTGGCGCCGATGCTTGCGCCTTTACGCACCACAGTTCTTGAGTATTCGCGTGGCCTCTGTAGGCTTCGTGGAAATGGATCGTTGGAGAAGGTGACGTTGGGGCCGATGAAGACATCGTCTTCAACTTCTAAGCCATCCCAAAGCTGAACGCCAGATTTGATTGTAACGCCATCGCCAATAGTTACGTCGTTCTCGATAAGGACATGAGCGCACAGGTTGCAGTTTCTACCGATGACGGCACCAGGGAGTACAACACAATATTGCCAGATACGCGTGTTCGAGCCTATTTTCCTGCTCTGTACGTCAGATTGTGGGTGAATTTTCATTTTTACGATCCAGTCACTAGCTTGAAAAATTGCTCATATTTTGGACTGTCAAGAAATATGATTTTTTCTCGTGATGTTGGCGTTCGCTTCTCACCTCTTGTCCAACGCCTAAAGCAATCAGTTGCCGCATCAACATAGTCCGTCTCTGTGTTAGATATGAGCCAATTCTTGTCGAAGCGATTCGCTTGTTCTGAGTCCTGAAAATAAAACGTTGGTAAGGTATTTTTATCCCAAAGAGATATGACGGGTGTGCCATGCGAGAGGGCTTGCATGCCTGTAATCCCGCAGCCAAAGGGAAAGGTTTCAAGAAAACAGTCAATCAAGTTCGTGTAGAGTTCTGTGTCCACCCAGCCTATGAACATTGCTTGGTCAGTCACGCCGTAATCGGTAAATATTTTTTCGATGACGGGGGATATCTCCCTACCTGTGAACATGAATATACTATCTGGACATCTTTTGAGTATCTGGGCTACCGCAGTTACAAATTTAGGTGAATTGAATTTTTCGTCTCGTGCAATTGAAGCAAATAGGAATTTATCATCGTATATTCCCCGAAGGTTTGCGCGAGTATTTGAATCACGCTCCTTGATCTGAACTGCCAGTGGTGGTTGGAAAGCTAGCCAAGGCTTGCCATGAATTTTTACGATTCCATCGCACTGTTTCGTCATACCAATATGGGTAACTTCTTTACCCAGATGTACTGCATGGAATTTCACCGACCAGAATACCTGTCGAATTGCGATGCGATAACCAAAGATAAAGTGAGCCCATATCGGCGACGATAGCCATATAGCCGTACCAGTATTTTCTGAAATTAATGTTTTTCGCAACCATGATGTAAGTGACAGAGGCTGTGATTTATCTGCGGGTGTAATAGCCTCGATACCAATATCAGAGAGGCGGCGTAAGAGGTCGGGTTGGCAGGGTGTCAAACCCACAAATATCAGCCGTAGATG
>SXGS01197761.1_pt1 | contig 14161 bp, 11 predicted proteins | sample 3174681 | NCBI WGS metagenome assembly SXGS01 (sample SAMN11356861, study PRJNA531348) | freshwater metagenome | isolation source: freshwater sample F1-80 | place: China: Fuxian Lake, Yuxi | collected 2017-12-25
ATCGACAGGAACACCCTCTAAGGTGACGTTCGAACCTTCGCCCGACCACTCACCGTCAGCCGCGCATTTGGCCTCACCTCCACCCGGAGCACGCCACCGCGGTCGGATGCTTGGAGGGCGGTGAGCTGGGTTTTGCCGAGTCGCTCCGCCCAGAACGGTCCAAGGCGCGGTCCCAAGACGCGTGCCGATGTGCCGCCCCAGCCGCTCGAATGCTGCTCCACAACGACGCCAGAGCCTTTTTCGCCAGTCACCGACCCCTGCCGCCATTCGCCGAAAACTCGGCACCGCGTTCCGCCCAGCGGGTGAGACTTGAAATGAGGATTGCGGATGTCATCTGTCGCTTGGCCACCACCACGGTATTGGCGCCTTCACACCATCGGTTGGGTGATTTTCGGCTGTGTGTTCGCCGCAGCCTCCTGGCCCTTCATGCATCTGGAGCCTCAGTTCAGTCTTTGGCGGGCCGTGGTCCACTGGGGACTTTGGACCGTCACGGGTGCAGGGGTGTCGGGACTCTTGGTGATCCCGTACGGCAAATTGGTTCTTTATGGCGTTCGGCCGAGCACGACCGCGTGGGTGTTGGCGCTTTCGGTTCTTGGGGCATGCGTATGGGCGGGATTGTTGGTCGTATTGAATAGCCCATTTCTACCGTTGCATATGCCGCCGCCCCCGCCTCCCGACTGGCATCCGCAGGGCCCGCCACCCGTGGGTTTGCCCGTGGCGATGAGCGCGGTGTTGCTGTTTGCAGCCGGTTGGCTGGCGATTTCGTTTGGCGTTGCGGAAGTACGGGCCAAGGAACGTGAAGAGTTATTGACGTCGAAAAATCTGGCGACCGAAGCTCGACTTGAGGCTCTCCACCGAGAGTTAAACCCCCACTTCCTGTTCAATGCATTGAATACTCTCGTGGGTCTAGCGGATGAACATCCGGAGGCGGTCAAGAGCACCGGTCGTGCGTTGGCAAAAATCCTCCGGTACACCCTCTCGCATGAAGGCAACTTTGCTGCTTTGCAGGAAGAATTGGACATCGCGGCCACTTTTGTAGAAATTCAAAAGACCCGATTTGCGGAGAATCTTGACGTAAGATGGAATATTGAAGCGGATATCTTGACGGCTGAGGTACCCGTCATGTTGGTGCAGCCGCTGCTGGAAAACGCGATCAAACACGGAATGTCGAGCAGTGACATGCCGTTACGAGTGATCGTTACCGTTAAGAAGACGACGGATGGCGTCTATCTTGCCGTTGAAAATTCTGGAAAGTTGGCGATTCAGGAAGGGGGAAGCGGATTACGAAATCTGGCGGAGCGTCTGCAACATTTGTATCCCGATCGGCACACCCTGCAATTGAATGAACAGCTTGGAATGGTCTGTTGTTCCATTGCTCTCGTGGGAAAACCATGAATGGACTTCATGTATTGATGGTGGACGATGAGCGACCCGCAAGATTGGCTCTACGGGCCCTGCTTCAAGAGTTGGATTGCATACGATCCATTCGAGAAGCAGATTCCATTCACATGGCCATGGAAATGATAAGGGAAAAGCAGCCCGATTTATTGTTTTTGGACGTCGTAATGCCCGGTGGGTCGGGCTTTGATATCACCGAAGATTTACCTTCTTCTACCCACGTTGTATTCGTTTCTGCATGGCAACACTACGCCGTTGATGCATTTGATGTGGAAGCGATCGGGTATTTGCTGAAACCCGTGGAACCGGAGCGCCTCCAGAGAGTCATCGAACGTGTGTTAAGGTTGGCCGCCGAAAATTCCGAGGAGCCGGGAACTCTCACTCTCGATAGCCGTCTCTGTCTGTCGGTTCAGGGTGGAGCTCGATTTTTCCTGGTTCGCGAGATCGCCTGGATTGGCGGCGCCGATGATTATTCCAATATTTACCTGCTGGACGGCACCTCGATTTTATCGTCGACGTTGTTGAGAGATTGGGAACGCCAATTGCCGGCGGCGTTTATGCGGATCCATCGGTCGACCATCGTCCAAATCGATCTCGCCGACCGGCTCAACCGCCTCGCTGGAGATCGATTTGAGCTCCTTCTCCGGGGAGGGATTTCCAAACTTCAGGTGAGTCGCCGAAATGCGGCTGCTTTACTAAAACGCATCGCTCACGATTGACACAGAACTTAGTTCAATAGGAGGTAGGCCATGAATCTGTCGAGTATTTCTTCTACAACGTCTACGGATTGGAGCGCCATGCGCCAAAATCTCGTCGAAAAAATGACCAAGCAACTGGACAGTGATGGAAATGGCAGCATTTCCAAAGCCGAACTTCAACAGGCCAAAGATGCGGCCGACAAAAGAGCATCAGGCAGTCAAGTCAGCGCCAATTCCAATGTGCCACCTTCAAATGCTCCGACGGTGGACCAACTGTTTCAGAAATTCGACGCGAATTCTGATGATGAGCTTTCCTCGGACGAGTTGCTAACCTTTGCAGATGCGATCATGTCAGGCAGGCCACAAAAACCGGGAGGAGCCGATGGACCTGAGGGCGCGGGCGGCCCACCGCCCGGAGGCCCACCGCCCGGAGGGGCTGCCCCCGGCGCAGCCGAAAACTCAACAGGTGAGGGAGCATCGACATCTTCGAGCGATGATTCAGACTCGGATTCGAACGCTGAGCCCGCGGATGCGAACAAGGACGGCAAGGTTACCATGGCGGAGTTGATTGCCTATGATCTTAAACAATTGACGGAGCTCACCAAGTTGGCGACGGGCAAGTCGAGCACCCCGACCGCTTGACGCGCGACGCGTCCGAACGCCGGAACGCACATTTGCCTGCAGGGTTGAGCGGCACTGAAGCGAACTTGGTGCACTCCGTTACAGTGGTTCGTCGTGGCTCGTGTATAGTGTGAAATACGGGTGTGCCGCCCTCCTCGTGGGTACGCAAATGAGTAAGAGCCTTCCGCGTCAGACTTCCCCAGAGCCGCTCGCCCCGGCGACATCTACCGCGGTGGAACCGTCTTTCGGCGGCGATGAAGCCTCGATGTGCTCCCTCTTCGGTCCCGGTGGACTGGCGTCGGCCGGTGGTCCGCCGGACGCGGTGGACCCCGCCAGCTTCTTCTCCCAGTTTGGCGAGGTTTTGGGGGCTACGCCTCGGATCGCCGTGGGTGACCGCGCCGCCCAGCAGGGGGCAGCTGCTTTTACGCAGGGTGGGATCATCAATGTCGATCCTCGGTTTGCGGCGGGTGGTAAGGTTTCGGAGAGTGTTTTGGCGCATGAGGCGGTTCATGTTGCCCAGCAGCGCAGCGACGGACCGGTTGCGGGACGAACAGCCCTGGAAGCGCAGGCCCACCGCGGTCTTCAGGGGGGCGCACCGCTCGCGGCGGATCCGAGCCTAAGTCTTCAGATGACGCTGGAAGAGGGATTTAACGCCGCGTATCAAGGTGACCAGGCGGCAACAAACACGGCTGTTGCCGAAACGCCGGCAGCTGCCACCGAGACCGCGAGCGCCTCAGCGACGCCCGAGACCGCCGCTTACGTTACGACCGACGCTCAGTCGGGAACGACCACCAGCTATTCGGCGACGGGCACCACGCTGCAGGTGGATCAGAGCATCACCCAGATCGATGGGGCGACGCTCACATACACCAGCACCACCACCACATTCGAGATCAAGGCCGACGCCACCGACGCCGAACGTCGTAAGGTCGCGGCCGACGGGATCAAGGAGGTCGCGGCGGAGATCGGCGTTCGGGTGACGGACTTCCAGTCCGAGCTGGACTCCAACGCGATATTGCGGGAGTCGTTGCTCGCACAAAAGGAGCAAGAGGAGGCCGCAGCCGCGACCACGGAGCCAGCGATGAGTACGGATCCGGCAATGAGTACGGATCCGGCGATGACGACGGATCCGGCGATGACGACGGACCCGGCGATAACTACGACGGCCACCGAAGTGGCTCCCACATCGGCGTCGCCCGTCCTGAGCGATATCGATCAAATGCTGACCGACCTCGACGCGCGTGATGCAGCGTTGGAAGAAGCGATCACCAAAGCGAGTGAAGAAAAGACGCGGTTGGAGCAGACCGCCGCGGACGTCGAGAGCGGAGCCGTGGACATCGAAACCGCTTTGGCGAGTTCGGGTGTCTCGGTGGAGGAGCCGCGCGAAGAAAAAGTCGTGGGTATGGAAGCCAGTGTTGGCCCGACAGGTGCTTCCGCCTCCTATTCGGACGGCACAGGAAAGACGTCCGTCGCCTTGAGCGCGTCCGAATTCTCGGTCACCGACGTCCAGAAAAATGAGGACGATTCTACGACCACCACGTCGGGGGCCGTCGACCTGTCGAGCGGAGTTGGCGCAAAGGGGTCTAGCTCGGTTGAGAATGCCGACGGTTCAACCGCGAGTGTGGAAGGGGGCGCCACGCTTGCCACCGACGAAGCGGGAAACATCAACGGGGTTTCGGGCAGTGGCACAGTATCCACCAAGGACGCCGATAATAATACGGCGACCATCAGCGGCACCGGAACCATTTCCGGGGACGAGGTCAGCGGTGGCGTGACGGTGGGATCGGGCAAAGACAACACGAACGATAAGGGCGTTGGCGACAAGTACGAAACCCACTTCGGTGTCGACGGTGGCATCAAGTTGGCCGTGGCGAACAACAACGATGGTACCTACACCCTTACGGCGACGGTGTACGGCTCTGGAAAGGTGGGGGGTTCTGCGAGCGATACCAACGCCACCGCTGCTGGCAACGCCTCAGTTGGCGTGACCGGCGGGGTTTCCGGATCGATCTCGTCCACTTACACCCACACCTTGACGTTCGAGGAAGCGAAACCGTATTTAGGGTCCCTCGAACGCGGTGAAGATGGGTCATACCCGGAGTTTAGCGAATCCGCCGCCGTTCAGGCCTATTATGAACTGGAGACCGCGCCGGAAGGTGGGCTGGATGCCGCGGAGGCGGCGGCTCTGGCGGCTGGTGATACCTTTACCAACGAGGCATCGATCGCGTGGAATGCCGGCATCAGTGGAGGCTTTAGGTGGGCGTCGGCGAAGTTGGCGGCCACCGGAAATGGCACCACGGTATTTAAGGCGGTTGCCACCGACAGTGCCGTCGCGGTGTCTCGGAGCTTTACGAACAAGTTGGGCCTCACCGCCGGCGGACAGTTGACCATTGGGGGAACGGTATCCTTGGGAGGCGAGATCACGGACGTCACCACGGTCGGTGGTACGGTTTCGCTTAGCATGAGCCAGACCGATGAGCGCTTCCAGGGGATGTATCAGGCGATCCTCAATGCGGATACCCTGGACGAGGCGATCCAGGCGGGCGAAGCCTACGGCGCTTCGGTCGTGTTGCAGGAAGGCGAAAGCGTTTCGGAGAAAGTGACACTGGGCGTCGGGGGCGTGGCGAGCGCGAGCATCACCGAGACCTCCACTGGTCAGGAATCCCTGGTTCAAGGCGATTCCCATGTCGGCTCCACCGTCACTGGTGGCAGCACGCTTGGCGCTACCGCCAATGTTGGCGATCAGACCGTGCTGTCGCAGTCGGACACCGGCACCGCAAGCCTTGCGCTGGGGGAGGGCGGCACTACCTCGTTGACGTTGACCGACACTTCTACGACCCAAAGTTTGGACGCTTCCGAAGGAGATCTTGCGACGGATACGCTGACGTCCGGCCTGCCCGCTGCGTTGGTCAACCAGTTGACCGAAACGCGATCCACATTGACCACGATGAAGGTATCGGACTCGGACTTGGCGAAGGTGGTGGGGATCGCCGCAGACAGCGATCGGTGGATGAGCGCCGCAACGACCACGGGGATGGACACCTTGGTCAGCTTGGAAGATCAACTGGCGTGGGAGAACTATGGAAGGTTTCTTCGCAGTCCCACCCCAGACCCCGAGTGGGCGGAATACCCTGACGACGCGCTTTGGCTGGCGTTCGCCCGAGCCACCGTCGATTTCATGCAGGTTTCGGGGTCGGCGGGATACGAGATTTGGTACAACTGCTTGCGTGGAGTGAGCGACGAACGCCTGGGCGAGCAGACGGTATGGCCGCCGGGCACCGACGAAATCAAGACCGAGTACCTGGACTGTGAGGCGCGGTACGGGCAATTGCCCAACGATCTTGACGTTCATCTCTCTTTGGGCGATCAAACGGGAGGTGAGCTCACGCTCGACTTGCTGAGCGAGGCGGTGAGGGCCCTGTTCCTGGACATGAACAACTCAGACGCGTGGGAGGGCAACGAGGTCGCCCACTCGGAAATGTTGTACCGGATATCGGAATGGGAAGAAGGGATCGCGACCGTGCGCGAGCAATTCACCCAGCAATGTTTCGAGTTTACCACTGTCGATCAGGGCGAAGCCGCCAATGATCTGGACACCAGCGATTCGACGTGCCCGGAGTCGGAAGAGTCGGATTTTGAGGACGTTCTTGCGGAAGCGCCGACGAGCGACAACTCGGCCGATGCCTTGGATATGGGGCCCGTGGAGAGTCGACTGTTCACACTGCTCAACAACGCCAGCGTCGAAGATGATCTGATTGTAGACCTTTCCGACGCACTTTCGGGTAGCTCGACGAATGGGGGGACGGTGGACCAGGTCTGGGCCTGGATGAGCGGGCCGGACGTGGTCGAAGGGACTGAGATCATCGATCAGTTGGACGACCACTATTCCCAGTGGCTCCCGCAGATCCTAGCGTACCGAGAGTTGGTGAAGCCGTGGTTGGCGGCCGACTCGGATACCTATTCCTATGAGTACTTTTCGGTGAGTGCGCCGGGGGTTTCCCCCAAGATGGGTGCGGCTGACATTCACGTCAATCGGGCGCTGGCGCCGCTGTTTGAATACGACGCGGGCGACGCGCACAGCGAGCTGAGCGCGAATTACTCGCAGCGGTGGGGCGCCCGGTACGGCCGGTATTGAGGTCTGGGGTCTGAGGCGTCGCAACCGGTCGCAATCGAGGCGCTGCCGCCCAAATCCCCACCACAGACGGATAACGGACCATCGCTGCCTGCGGAGTTGGCGATGCAAACCCCTGGTCGAGTATTCTGGTGTATGTTTGCCTTGTTCGGATGTGTGCCCCGAGCGGCGAGGATGTCCGAGCCTTTGCCTTCGACCAGGTCGGTCGCGGAGGGACTGGAAAAGTGTGAGCAGCCGGCGGTTTCGGGAACCGACGCCGGCGCTGACACCCTGTGGTGCGAAAAGGGTGGGAGTACCCACTGGTTCGGCTACGACCGAGCCAGCCAGGTGCTTTCGGCCCGGGAGGAGGTGAGTGTGCAAGCGACTTGGCACGTGGGCATTCCGTCGGATTCTACGCGCGAGATCTGGTGGTGCCCCCGGGCACCGAACTTTTGGGTGGCGTTCTCGGCGGATCAAATCTTGGTGAAACCGGTTGAAATGGCTGAAATGTCTTGGGAGCGGGTCACGTTAGAGGAGCCGTTTTCGTTCGTGTTGTACACAAATGAAATCGCCCCTCCTCGAGATGTGACACTGGATGGAACGCTGTCCGTGGGAGTGGGTCGGATTCCGGAGGGTGTGGGGAAGGCACACCTTCCTGAGTTTGACGGGGATTTGGGGGTGACCTGGCGAAGAGGAGGGACGGACGGTATTCCGACCCAAGCCAGCTGTAAACGTTGGTTTGTGGCTGTACAATAGCGCGGTCGTTGCCGCCCCCACTCGTCGGCCGATGGATTCCGCGCCGGTCGCAACAGAAACTGCGCGACGCGTCTGGCTCGGGTGCTCCTTTCGAAGTATGCCATTGATCGTCTTTGGAACGCCGAAATACGAAGGACACGGTCGTGTCTGATGTTGGCGTCGGTCGAATGTGGCAGAAGGAAGAATGCGCGCTCCACAACTGGCGATCTGGTCGGCACAGGAAGTCTTGGTGGCTCGAGGTGAGGAGATTCGGGCGGCGGCGCACGCCGAATGGTGCACCGGGGCTCATTCTCCGACATTGATCCTCGTCGATCTGCAGTCGCTTCGGGAACATCGCGACCGACTGGCTTCCCTGCAAGAGGGAGGGGAGCCGCCAAAGGTGCTGCTTTGGGCGAAGCGCGCGCCCGACACGCTGGAGGAGTTGTCGGCGATCGATGGAATCGTCGATCCTGATTTGTCTGCCTCCGAACTTCGCCTTTGCCTGAGTCGGCCATCGGTCCCCAAGCGCCTGTGGATCGACGGTGGAGTCATTTTCCCGCGGATTCGTGAGGTACAGCGCGATCAAAAGGTCTGGCGGCTGACGACCCTTGAGGCGCGGCTGTTGGCGTATCTGGGTGGTCGCCCTGGCGAGATGGTCGAGGACAGCGAAATCTTACGCGAGGTCTGGGGTTACCACGGCGCGGTGCAATCGCGGGCGGTCATCCATTCCGTCAGCCGACTGCGGCAAAAAATTGAGCGAGATCCGGCGAATCCACGTCACCTTCTGCGCGACGTCGCGTCAGGGTATCGGTTTGTGCCCGCCGCCCCCGAAGCGACCCCGATGGCGCTGGTTCCGGCGCCGGCGGCGGATTTCTTTGGTCGGGAGGGGGAGATCGAGCGCTTGGAAGGCTTCGTCACCCAACACCGGCTGGTGTCGCTCGTGGGCCCTCCGGGAGTGGGCAAGACGGCTTTGGTACGTCGATGGCTCGCACAGTCTCGATCGGCGCATCGTGTGCAAACCATGGACCTCGCTTCCAGCGAGGAACCGAGCGCCGTCATACAGGCGTTCGTCGAGCTTTTTGGCGCTGGCGGTGAAGTGGAGGTCGTGGAGGCGCTTCCGGATCCCTCCCGGATCGTGCTGATCGAGCACGCTGACGCAATGATGGATACGGTCGCCGATGTCGTGCAGGCGTTGTGGAACCGTTGGCCTCGGAGTCGTTGGGTGGTGGTCGCCCGGGTACCGCTCAAACTGACTCAGGAGACGTTGTTTCGCGTCGCTCCGTTGTCGGAACTCAGCTCGATCGACTTATTGAAGCACAGTGTGTCCCGCTATCGTCCGGACTACGCTTTTCCTGAGGATTCGACGCTTTCCACCTTGGTCGGGGTGCTGTCACATCTTCCGCTGGCGATCGAGCTGGTCGCGCCTCGGATAGCCTCTTTTGGGGTGGAGGACGTGCTGGTTCGCTTGCAACAGCCGTCGTCGATACTCACCAGCACCGACCGCGACCGCGGCCCACGCCACCGGTCCGTGTTTGCTGCGCTCGATTCCTTTTGGGCGGTGTTGTCCGAGCCCCAGCGTTCGGTCTTGGCGCAGAGTTCCGTGTTTCGAGAAGGATTTTCGTATGGTGCGGCGGCGGCTGTGCTGGTTTCGCCGGGCGCGCCGTTGATGGATGTTCTCCAGGAGCTGACGGAATTTGGCGTACTTCAGGTGCTGGAATCCGCCCGGGGGTTGCGGTTCCGACATTTGAGTTTGATCCGACAGTACGCTTGGTCAAAGCGCGGAAAGGACGAGGACCTGCGGGAGCGCTTTTTTCGTTACTATGCCCGGTTTGGAACTCCCGAACGTTATTTTGAATTGACGGACGGGTCTCAAGCTGAAGGGCCGGTCAGTCTCGATCGACCGAACTTCGAGCATGGACTGCGGTGGGCGTTGGCCTGCGGCCGGGGGGACGCCGCGGTGGGGATCGCGATCGCGTGTTTGGTCGATCGCATTTTGGCGCAGCAAACCACGGCTGCGGTGCGAATCGCGTCACAGGTGGCGGGGTGCGAAGCCGATCCGGCGGCGCGTGCGCTGTTGCTGATGTTGACCGGCATCGCGGAAAATGCGCGGTTTGGAGCGCTACCTTCGGACGCCTACGAGAGGGCCGTGGCGCTTGCTGAGGGCGTTTCGTCGACGTCGCTCCAGGCCTATTGTCTGGCGTCCTCGGCGGTGTTTTCGATTCGAACGGTGGAACAACGCCCGGCCTCCGATCGCGACGTGCAACGTTTGGAACGGGCCTACGGATTGGTCAAAGGCGCGGATGAGGCGAAGATTCGCCCGTGGATCGTGGCTCGTTTGGCGCTCGCCTACGCCAGTCGGCGGGAACGAGCTTTGGCGCTGGAGATGTTAGGGGCGGCGGACCGCGAATTGGCGTTGGTGGAAGGGGCGCGTTTGCTCGATTTGGCGCTGTTGAACTTGAGCGAAACGGCATTCATCTTGGGGGAGTTCGCGCGGGCGATTGCCTATGGCGAGCGCGCGGTAGCAAGGTTCGACAGGCACAGCTCCTCAAAAGCTTGGGTGACGGCCGCGCATATGCTGTCGACGAAGTACCTCAAACTGGGCCAGTTGGCGGACGCTGAGCGATTGTCAGCGGACGTGGCCGCGTTTACCGCCGCACATCGCTTCGAGGCCGGGGCACAATACCTTACCGCGATGGTTGGGTTGGCTCGCGTATACACGGCGGCAAATCGAGTGGACGACGCGACTGCTGTCCGAACACAGGCCCACGAGTTCGCTCTCCAGTATCGGCCATCGGCGTTGCCTTGGCTGGAGTCAGCCCTCTCCGCTCCGGGGGGCGAATCGTAAGGATACTTGACTAATTGCTCCAGACGGGACCGACCGCGATTGGGCGGGGCCTCTTCTTAGAACTCCCCTTGATAAGCCACCATCGCCGCCGACACCCCAAAGGCGACCGTTAGACCCGTTGCCAGGTACGCTCGGGTGCGGTGCGGCACGACGGTATCCGAATAGTCCCTGCCGGTGGTACGATATTCGCGGTAGGCAGATGAGGTTTGCGCCCACTCCGCCGTGGCCCAGGCCCCGCCGCCCACCGCCAGGGTTCCAAGCACCACGGGCGCTACCCATCGGGGGACTCTGCGAGGTGTGGGTTCATCCCAGGCTATGGCGGGCGTGGAGTGTTCGGACAGCACCACGCTGGTCACCGTAATGTCGTTGGGAGCGATCGTGATCGGGATGGATACCGCATGGTATCCTGCAGCGGTCGCCGATAACGTCTTGTCGCCGACCGGGATCCGCTCGACGGTGCGCGGACCCGTTCCCACCGACTCCCCGTCCACGAAGAGTTCAGCGGAACGGGGGAGTACATCGATGGTGAGCGCTCCATACTGGACGCGTTCCAGAGCGATCTCAATTTCCACAGTTTCAAAACCGCGTAACTCAACCTCCCTCTGTTGTGGATGGTAACCTTCCTTTACTACTTCGATCACATGCGTCCCGCAGTCGCCCGTCCATCGATCGTTCAACGCGACCACCTCCCCATCCACGCGGGCGGTGGCGTCCTGAGGGGACAGGTGCCACACGACGACGCCATTACCGACTTTGGCCTCAATTTCCACGCGCTCGATGTGTTCGTCTTCCAGGTGAACTTTCGCGGTTCCCCGTCGGCACCGGTCGCGGACCTCCACCTGGTGAGCGCCAGGTGGCAGGTCGTACAGCATCACCGGCGCAATTTTGCCGGTGGCGTGCCCGTCCAACCAAACCTCCAGCCCCGGGGGTTCGCTGATGACGTAGATCTCGCCCGGTTCACCGGCGAGAGCGCTGCTTATCCAGTTGAGGAACACCAACATGATCGACCCCCGAAGTTTATTCACAGCCCCAGTGCGGTGTGGTGAGGCCCGAACCTCCCCCCGATCCGGAGCTCGTCCCGCCGACCCCGCCTACGCCTGGAAACAGCGCTAGTCCCTCCAAGGAGGGCGATGCATTGAGGCAGACGAGCGGAATCGAAGGACCACCGCCGCCACCGCCGCCGTGGCCACCCCGACCGCCGGCGGCGCCCGAGGTCCCATTCAAACCTGACCCCGAGTCGTCTTGGCCTCCGCCGCCGACGCCGCCAGAACCGCCCGCGCCGCCCGCGCCGCCCGCACCGCCCGCACCGCCCGCACCGCCGGTTCCGGTCCAAACCGAAACGCCCACCAGCGCGATCGCGGAGTCGATCACCACCAGGCCAAAACTCCCGCCTCCCCCGGTGCCGCCGGTGGCGCCGCCGCCGCCGCAACCCCCCGCGCCGCCGCCACCGCCGCCGCCTCCGTAAGAGTCGCAGTAGTCATCGCCTCCGTAGCCGCCCAAACCACCAGCGCCTCCCGACCCGTAGCCTCCGGGCAAGCCCGCAGTCCCGTGGGCGGGAAGGTAGGTCGCAACGGAGAATTCGCCGATCGACGCCCCGCCGACTCCCGCGGCTCCGACGGCGCTGGTGCCGACGCCCCCGGCAGTGCCATATTGGCCCGAGGAGGTTCCGTAGCCCGCGTACCCGCCATTGCCGCCATAGGCACCAGGGCAGGAAGCATTGGTCCCACCCAAGGCCTGCCCAGGCCCCGAACAGTGATCGCACCACGCCTCGCCCGAACTCTCGCAGCCTTGCCCCCCCGGGCTCCCACTTGATCCCGAGTGGCCGGCCGTCCCATTCGATCCCGCCGTTCCCGCTCCGCCGTTGCCGGCCCGAATCGCCACGTCGATCCAGGTCAGCTGCTCGACGTTTCGAACCACCACCCCGTACGCCGACTGCCCCGGATTGGCGTTCGCGGATTCGAAAGCGAGATGGAGCCAGGTCGTTGGTTGGTTCCAATTGTAGACTTCGACCCCCGACGCCGGGAGCACCAAGATCGTTGGATCGGCGCCCATCGCCCCGGTGGCCCAGTCGTAGCCGCCGGCGATGTTCACCCCTTCCGCAGGCGTGGAGAACGCCAGTTCTCCGCCTCTCACCAAAACCCAGGTGCGTTCACCGTCGGTCGCCCGTTGAAACGCCCTTTCCATCGTACGAACGGCATCCTCGGGGCTCCCACCGTCCAGGGCGTCGTCGCCAAAGGAGGGGTCCACGAAGACAGAATCGGCGAGGTCGCCGTCCCATCCGTCGCAGTTGGAATCTTGGCCGATGCTGTCCGGTGAATCGAATGCGCCGGGGTATATTTCATCGGAGGTATCGTCACAATCCCCATTGCCGATGGTGACGCCGTCGCCATCGAAGTCCGGGTCGACGGGAAGGTCCGAATCGTCCGTGTCCATCCCGCTATCGTCGGAATCCCCGGTGTTAGCCGAGTCCGGTGCACTGTCGTTGGAGTCACTCGAATCCCACGTGCCGCTTTCAGAGTCGCCCGCGGACTCCTCCACGACGGGTAGATCCGATTCCGACAGCTCGGGAAAACAGGCCACCAAACCCAACGTCCAAGGTAGTAAGCGCATCGCACCCCAAGCCCGTCTTGCCATGTTGCCCTCCGTTGTTGCATCGATTTGCGCTGAAAACTGGCGCTGCGGATGAATGTGGCGTTCGAAAAAAGGTAATGTAAAAAGTAACTATGCAGCGCCTGCCGGTGTTCGCGGGCGACAACGGCAACGCAAGTCGTACTGCACACCAACATTGCAGCTGAGGCCCAGGCGGCCGCAGCTGGGGGCATTGTTGCTCGCTTACGCTTGAGCTGCCACCGGTGCTGGCGGAGACTACTTATCGCAGTGTTTTAAGCTATCTGGCGTTTGTATTGATTAATATTGCTTGCATGCATTTTGGGGCTGTGCGGTCGCAAAGCATCGCAAAATGGCGAAAGAAGGAGTCGGCGACATCCGCCGTGTTGGGGCCGAGGGGCTCGGGTCGCAACGAGTCGCAGAATTCGTTCGTCGACCTTTCCTACCGTCTCTGGTGCGAATCGACGGACCCGCTCGGCGACGCCGTCACGACCCCGCAGGTGAGGATCTCCAGCAGGGTATCGACATGACGCTCGCGGTCCAGAGTCATCCCACGTAACCAGGCTTGGGACGAGGGCTCACGCAACATTCCGATCAACAACAGGGCCATCATCGGTGGATCGCCGGGACGCACGATGCCGAGAGTCTGCCCCAGCGCTAACGTGCCCGCCAAGCGTGATTCTGCCGCCTGATAGAACTCACGCAACGCCTCTGCACTTTCCGCGTCGACCCCCGCGGCGTCGGTGAACAGAATCCGGCCAACGCCACCCTCCTCGAGAACGTCAAGCAGGTTGACTAAATTGGCCCGCACCTGCGGCACCACGTCGCGTCCGACGTCGATGGGGGTAAACGCCGCGGTGATCGCCACGATCAACTCCTCGAGCACGGCCTGGAATATGGCGCGTTTGCTGTCGAAGTAGTTGTAGAACGTGCCGCGGGCGACGCCGGCCATCTCGATGATGTCTGAGACTCCGGTCGCATGGTAGCCGCGAACAGCAAAAACCTGGCGTGCCACCGACAGTAACTGCAAACGCCGAGCGTCGGGATCCAGGGAACGGGCGCGCGACACAGTGCCTCCGGACGACGACTAACGCGGGCGCCAGGGTTCGAGTACGCGAACTTCGCGCCATCGTACTAGACTGACAT
>SXGS01618570.1_pt1 | contig 14160 bp, 10 predicted proteins | sample 3174681 | NCBI WGS metagenome assembly SXGS01 (sample SAMN11356861, study PRJNA531348) | freshwater metagenome | isolation source: freshwater sample F1-80 | place: China: Fuxian Lake, Yuxi | collected 2017-12-25
AGTTACATCTAATGAAGAAGTGTATAATCCAGGGCCACCATCAATGTACAGAGTTACTGTTGCTACCATATAGTTAGTAGCATCATATCTTATCAATACTGTTTCACCAGCTGAGTAGCCAAGTCCTCCAGATACAGCGAATGAACCAGCTGTAGATGCCATAGAGAAACTTGTATTAGATAGGGTGTAATAACCAGCGCCAGTAACTCCTTTGAGTCCTTGCGGGCCTTGAGCTCCTACCGCGCCGGTTGGACCTGCTGTACCCTGTGGGCCTGTAGAACCAACTACACCTTGTGGACCAATAGATCCAGTAGGACCAACAGATCCAGTAGGACCTGCTACTCCTTGTGGGCCAGCAGAACCAGTTGTACCCATAACTCCTTGTGGTCCCTGAGCACCTGCTGGCCCAGTATTACCTTGGAATCCTTGATTACCTTGCGATATTTTATCTACATAGAAAGATGAACACTGTAGCTCATTTGCAGCGGCTATAGCTAGTTGGCCAGTTAATTCTATATCTAGATTAGTAGTAAAGTCAGCCGATAATGTATAATCAACTGTTTCTTCAATAGTCGTACCAGATATTGGACTAGAGAAAGAGAATGTTATCATTGCTCTAGCTTGGTTAAAAGCAGTTCTTATGACTTTACCTTCTATTTTCCAAGTCTGATCATTTGGCGATGCATTGAAACTTGTATTATCGATGATAGTATTACCATCTATCTTAAAACGAATAGTCTTAACTGTAGCAGTTGCAGCTACAGTTCCAACGATAGAAACAGTTATTGCATCTGATGTTGCACCAAGAGTATCAGCTAGAAGAGTGTAAGTCTCTAGAACATTCTCTGAAGTATTATTTAAGTTAACAGATACTACACCATCATATACTAGAACGCCTTCAAAACCTGATTCACCGTGTATACCCTGTAATCCTTGAGGTCCCATTGCACCAGTTACTCCTATACCCATTGCGCCTTGCGGACCAACTATACCAGATGTTGCACCTGGAGGACCAGTGGGTCCTGTTGAACCTGAACCAGCCGGACCTTGGGGTCCCATTGCACCTGTTCCACCTGGAACCAATAGAACATAGGTAGCACCCATATTGTCCCATCTATATACTTGATCAGTTGAATCGTCAATATACAACTTATTAGCGGTACCACCAACAGGAAAAGCACTAAATAATGCATAATCTTCAACATTAGGATCAAAATTATCTATAAATCCTTTGTAAGTATTATCGAAATCATTAGTTGATAGTCCTTTACCTACTTCTTTATCCTGTTTAGCTCCAGAAGCACCTGCTGCAGCATCTGATTCAACTTTTGTGTAATGAGATTCATTAGGTGCTGATACGCCGTGTGCTAATAAAACAGCATTATCTATTTGAGATGGAGATGATGTAGGTCCTGCTGTAATAGATGACCAAGCTACAGAAGCAGTAGTAGATAATTGAACATATACACCACCATCCCATCTGTACATAAGTTCAGTTGATTCATCTATATAGATAGTGTCAATGTAACCAGTTAATGGAAATGATGCAAAGTTAGCGTAGGATTGAACACCAGATGAAGCTGTGCCGCCTGGATACAAATCTATTATACCAATAGATGTTCTAGTTTGAATTATGTTATCAATTTCATTGACAAATAATTCACCAATATAAATATCGGTTTCTGACCAAGTACCATCAGTATGATCTAATGAAGGCGCAATAGTTGCGGTTGCTCCAGGTACATCACTTAATTTAAAAATTAACCTGGAATTCTGTACTATTAAATTTGACATATTAGCTTTATTGTTTTCTTATTTATCTTTTTCTGTACTAGTCAATATCTTGAATCAGATTAACCTCTGAATATGATCCCATTTCTCTTACAGAATTTTTACCACTTGATACAACATTTGGTATTTTTGCACTGAATGGGTCAATAGTGACATTCTTTCCACCATTCACGATATGTACAGGTGCATATATTCTACCATCTTTAAATTTTACATTGTTGATGTAAGTTACACCAGATTCTCTTATTTTTAGATCAGAAGAGTTTAGTATGACTACTCTAGTGATATTTGGATCAAATATGATATTATGTGAAGATATTATTGAACTGTCTGAAGAGTTCAATCCTACTGTAACACTACTACTGCCTAAAATTGTAACATCTGTTACATTACTTAACAAAGTAATATCATCACCTCTTATAATATTATTTCTAGATAGACCAGAAGTATGTATATTCTTTTCAGATCCAATTCCAGGAGGCTGCATACCAGGACCTTCATTTCTTCCAATTGGACCAGCAAACATAAAACCATTGGTTCCTGTTCCAGGACTCGGTATATAGTCAGATAAGAATTGTCTAACTTTAAGTAATTCTACTGAAGTGACAGTATTAGGAGAATAATTAGAGATTTTATTTAATCTATAGAAATTTTCATCAATTTGAATAGTATCATTAAATCGTATATTCTTTATATCTGAACCAGTTAAGTATATCCAAGCAGTTACCATTTTAGAATCAACGTCTAGATATTCATCTATCATACGACCATAATAGTCGTTATATAGATTTTTATAAGTCACCCAAGTTGAGATAGGTTCAAATGATTGAAAATACCATTGACATTGACCAAAGTTTAGATCAAAATCTTCATCACCAAATGGTTTATTAAGATGTCCTGCATATGGATAGAAATTGCAATTATTTAATTTTGAATATGTTATACTTTGTCCAACGTGATCAGACATTAATCTCCATACACCATTATCAGAAGTCCAGTACTGGATACCACCCCAGAAAAGTATACGAGGTTTATATTTTTGATCAGTCTTTACTGTACCATCTTCATTAGTAAGATAGATTTTTGGAGTAATTATACTACCATTATTAGCAGGAACTACAAAATCATCTTGTGGAGTAGGAGCAAATAACGGTTGAATCTTTACTGTACTTGTTGTTAGTACATCTGCATCTAAAAATTTCTGTCCCCAGGTATCACCAGTGGCATCTGTATAGTATTTATTTATACCATCTACATCTGGTGTATATGAAAATAGTAAATTTTTATGTCTTAAATCACTTGCTTCTTCTATGATAAAGTTCCTTGATAGATCACGTTTAAGTGTCCAGTCTTTTACTGTAGTTGTAGAGTAATAGATATCACGTGGTTCTATGTATAGCAAAAACGGATTATTCTTATCTGGTTCTACATAGAGATTAAACATCTTTATGATAGAAGTTACAAAATCTGATTGTTTAACATCATTTTGAAGTAATTGATTACACTCTACATAATCATCTTCGTATATAGGAGAACCAACTATTCTATTAACAGTGAAATCTACACCATCTATGAATATTGATACAGATGTAACAGTTGGATTTCCTAGAAATAGTATAGGTGCTATTAATCCCGATGCTTTTAAATATATTGCATCCCCTGCTTGTAGAAATATATCTTCTACATAAATGCTTTGAGGCAATTCAGGTGGCGTGACATTATCAACTATAGTGAAATCTCTATAATCTATAACTGTCTCTATACCTCCTGAAAATTTACATATTGAAATTGTAAATACACCTTGAGTATTTACTGTACCACTTAGATTATCTATAGTGACATTTAATGAATAATTACCATTTAACAATACATCATATTGATTACCAGTGCCTAATGCTGAATCTCCTGATGATTGCTGAATAGTATTAATAATAGTAGGTGGAAAATTAAATGTTACACATATTCCACCCGGACCACACGATGTAGATGTATTAACAGTAAATAATGATGTATTGTTATATCCTGCATTTAAAATCTCAGCCGCATACTGAGATACTGTAATAGGTTCTATTGCTGGATACAATAATCTCTTAAAACGATCACTATTTAAAAATGTAGATGAATAAGTAAAACCTGTTTTATTAAATATCTTATCCCATATCTCTTTCACATAGATAGCAGGACGCATCAACCTATTAGGTATACTAGTTTGTGTAAATCCCCAGTCTATAAGAGGATAAGTGTATCCTGTACCTAACACATTATTACCAGATGCAACTGGTTCAACTGGAAGATTAGAATAACCACCTTGTAGAATAGATCCTTTCCACCAAGAGCTAGTTATATTAGAACTAGTTAATTTATGATCCCATTCTGAAAAATCAAGATCTCTTGTTTGAAAATCATTACCGATAAGGAAATAATCTCCGATGTTCTTGTAAAAATCTATGAAATGTGTATAAACAGTCAATTCATATTTTACTATTGAATCTGTCTGTGATAAAATTATCTTCTGTAACTTTGAGTATCCTTGTAAAATAACATTATCATCATCAGTTATTTGTATTCGTACAGGGTACTCAAGAGGGAAGCTATTCTTAGTAGTTACTAAGTAAGATGTTCTAAATATTCTATGATTATTTGGTGTACCAGGTAGTGTTATAGTTTTACTATACGCGGAATTGCGTTTAGATATATCACTATTTTCTGCTATAGAGTAATTTAACTTTAGATCAAAATCATCGTATGTATCTAGTACATATTCATCAACTTCATAAAGATTAATAAAAGAGAAAGAAGCACCATTCTTTGCTGGAATAACTGCACCACCACTTATGTATCCAGCAGTATACGGGTTTCCACCATATCTAAATGAAAGAATTACATTATTTGCAACTTGTGGTGTTATTATAGTTGAGAATATTCCATTACCAGTCTTTTCTTCTGTTCTTATCTGTTGAACAGCTGCATAGTGTACTACATCTGAATCTGCAAATTCTACACCATATTCAAGTCTATATTTTCTACCAGGTATTATTGATGAAGTAGAACACTGTATGTTCACGTTAGTAGTAGCAGAAGTTATCAACTCTGCTCTACCATCTCTCCAAGCAAAGTTCACACCAGTCCAATCGTTTAAGTTAGAAGTGAACTCATTATTGGGTATAAGAGTAGATACATCCTTTTCAGGGAATATCTTAATAAAAGATTTTAGATTGTCCATCATATCTTACTGTCTCTGAACATTTTTAGGAAGTGCAGCTATAACTTCAATAGTGTATTGCACTAGATTTACTGTATTTTTCTTTAATATAGTATACGTGGAGTCTGAGATACTCACAGGAATAACATCGTTGATCACCTCATCATTTCCTAAATTGTTAATAGGTTTTAACATAAAGACACTTGGTGATACGATCAGTTCTTCGAAGAAATCTTGTTCAGATACATTAGCGTACTCAGAATTTAGAGTATACTTTTCTTGAATATCATTGCCAACTGAAGTATCACCCCTTAAGTACTTACCACCTGAAGTAAGCATCTTCTTGAAATCAACTTTCTTTTGATACTGTTCTTTTACAACTTTTACTGATTTATACATCTTAGCTTCAAACTTCAACCAAGAGTAACCTCCTAGTTTGTTCTTGTAAACTAACCAATACTTATCATTACCTCTGTAAGTACACCAATCTTGATCAAACATTACTGTTATAGTTGGTACTGCAAGAGTAGTATCGTCTTGAAGATAGAACTCAACTGTGTAATACACAACCTGATCATCAAATACGGGGAATGCACCATAGTTTATAGACCAACCTTGTGATTCTGAAACGTTTGGTCCTATACCTAAAGCTGTTAAATTAGCAGGTCCTATGCCAACTGCCATAAATTGCTTCGATACATCGGTATCATTAGTCCTAGTCTTGATAAATATCTTTTGCAGACCGTTAATGTCATAAGTTGTTACTACCATAGTCTTTATCCATAGTGAACCTCCGAATATTGGATGATATGGCATCAACTGTAAAGTATACCATTCATTCCTGTTCAACTTTAGACCAGTTGGTACATTAGAGATAGGTCTCTTTATCTGTACAGGGAATCCTGTCATTATATCGTCTGTGATGATGTCCCATTGATTATACTCATTTAATGATACAGCAGCATCAAACACTTTTGCTCCATCAGGGAATGTTGTAAGAAATTCATAATGTCTTACACCAGTTTGAACATAATCTCTATATAGATTAACTTTGTACTGGATACACTGTTGAGGATTCACTGTATCAAATCCCGAAACATTGTATCTGAAATCAGATTCCATAAAATTCTGAAGTATTCTTGAAACATCAAAATAAGCAGTACCTGTGGTATCAGGATATAATTGAAATATACCAGTAGAAACATATGCATCATTAGAATCTACTCTATAGAATACTTCAAATTCAAATTTATAGTCAGTGAGGTTGTAAGTAGTTATGTCACTGTCTGTCCAAGCGAACACAACAGGGTTCCATACTGCTGCCATAACTGTTTGAGGAAGTTCTTGAACTGAAAGAGCCATATTAGAAAGTTTGTTTTATGTATTCTATCTCATCATCACTGAAAAAAGATAGGGATTGTTTATTTGATACAGGTTCAGCTCTTGACAGAAATATTCTAAAATCCCATATGTTCTGTGATGATTTAACGTCAGTAACAAGAGTATCTGTGTCAACTAGAGTAGGTGGAAATCCACTAAATAATAAGTTCATCTCGCTACAGTTATCTAGACCCTTATCAATTCCATCGTGCCACATTTGAAATTTACTGTCTTCTGTTATATTTATCAAACCCATAGCATTTAGATATCTAGCTTGATAAGTAGGTATGGTATAGATTCTGTCCCTTACAAAGGAAGCATTGAGATATGAAAATGGTTTGCGTGCTTTTATCTTTGATTGATAACCCGTGTTAATTATAGCTTTTTTGCTCAGCATTCTGCAACATCCCATCAACTTATCAGTATCATATTGATATTTGAAATGTAGTGATTTCTTTGTAGATGTATCAAAGTAGTATATCTTGTTAACACCGAAATGATCAACTTTATCATCTATGTGTTTCTTGTACACTTCAAATACTGAACTAGAAACAATGTCATCATCACCCATTATCATAACATAGTCAAATTCAAAATTGTCTACGATGTACTCTAAACCCTTATTGAATTTTCTACCAACAGGTTTGTTCTCAGCAACATTATAAGATATGTTGAATTTTTCACAAACTTCTTTGCTAGAATCATCACTTATGACAGCGTGAACCTTTATATTGTAAATTCCTGTGTAATGTTTTATCAATCTATCCATAGACATACCAAACAATGTACTGATCTTTGGACGATTGTACATTGCAGTGAATATTATGATCTTAATTCTATTGTCCATACTGATAAATATAGAGAATGATAGAATGTATTTATCAGGTGCTGAATTGAGATTGCATCTCCTGTATCATTGTTCTAATATCATTAGCTACTACAGTTGATGCTTGTTGAGCTATCAATTTACTCAATAGTCTCATAGGATCCATAAAATTAGTAGCTGGTATACCGTTCTTTCCTATGTTTCTAGCTATAGGAAAAGCAGCTTTCTGATCAATATTCTTTCGTTTACACCAATCAATTATAGCATCTAATGGTGGTTGTTTACCTGGACGTCTTCCTTTATCTACAAATACAGCGTATGAAGGTAGATCAGTGGATACTGTTATTGTACCTGATGACTCTTCAACATTTACACGTAAACTAGCAAATATTCTTGAGTTAGTTTTACCATTAGCAGCTAGAATAGCTTTCATACGATTCTCAGTTTCAAGACTGAGTTTCTTTACAAGCTGTGTTAAAGATGATTGTGATGCCATTAGCTTATTCTCTTGTAAGGGTACAGTTGTGGCTTCTCACGAAGTTCCCAATAGAAAGTAGAACCAACTGATGAAGCATTCAGGATACTCAAATACAGATCCTCGGGCACATTCTCGTACTCATAGATGGATCCACTGTTAAACTCCACTCTAAGTTTAGAAGTAGATCGTGTGTACTTTAGTGCTGCTACATTAGAGCTTTGTGTAGATTGCCATTTTAGGAAAGCTAACCATCTAGATAATTTAATTCCTCTTTCTATCATCTTATAAAATAACTTATTCTCTTTTTAAATTTAGCAAGCAGGTAGCATTACTACTGTAACAATGTTCGATACTATTTCAGATATTGTCTGGTGTTGATATCTGAAATCTAAAGTATTTCCTGCTTGTGCATTTCCAACCCCAACACTGAATTGAGTGTCAGGTATAACACTAGTTACACTTACTACAGTTCCTAAAGTAGTCCAAGTATTCATTCCTGTTGGTGACCACTGAACTTCATAAGTTTCATCGGTAAAAAATGATGAATCGCTACCACCAACAATTATTTCTTGTTGATTAGCAAAACATCCTGGAATTGTTTTACTTAAAACAGGTAGAACTGGCAAAATCTGTAGTGAATTTGAATAGACATCATTTTCGTGGTAATCTACACCGAAAATTCTTATCCATCTTCCAACTATATACTGAGCATCATTTAAGTTGAATACGATGTTTGAATTATCTGGATTGGTTGCGAGCACGCCGGTCACATTGTACCTGGAGCTCCAAGGATCATTACCGTCAAGTGAGAACTGTGTCATCACATCCAGATTTCCATTTGAGTATTCGTACAGATTAGTGGCGTTAGCATCATAGTCCAGAAGCGGCCCATTAATGTCTATACTAAATACTATATCATTCAAGATTACAGATGACGGGTAGTCTAAGTAATACTCATTAGAGTAAACTGTATTATTGCAACTGTTTGTCACAGCTACACGCCAGTAAGTTCCATAAGCAGGACTGGCTGGCTGGATGATAGTGCCAGTATAAGGTGAAGATGGTATACTAAATGTTGCATTAGGAGTCCAGATAATTCCATCATTCGATACTTCCACTGATACATTAAGTAGTCCAGGCGTATACTCATATGCGTTTATGTATTGTATTGCGAAAGCGCTTGCTGTTACTGATTCAAGTATAACTACTGTACGATTGAACTGGATGATGTTAGATTCTACTGCATCACCATTTACATCCTCGCCTATAATTCTAAAGTAGTATCCATCTAACCCAGGACCTACTCCAGCAAATGTATTTACAACATTACCAGATGATGGAGATGAGGTTACATTAAAACAAGTTCCAGTATTCCAAGGTCCCGCAATATCAGTAGAGTATGCAATTAAAATATTATTTGCCATACATATAAATCTTCTCTCAAAAAGAGTATCAAAGCTAAAATTTAATACTATATCGTCACCAGAAGAACAAAGACTATTTAAAGTTGCAGATGAAGGATAAACATATTGAACTGGATTTGAATATACTGGCAGTAAATCTTGATCATATCCTATGATTCTATAGAAATAACCGTTAGTGACTCCAGGAAAAGAACCTCCTGCCCACGATAATGAATCTGTTCCAGTCCAAGGACTTGCTCCACCTGGTGTTGCTAGAGTCCAACCACCTAGACTATTCCAAGTATTACCATCTACTGATTCCTGTATCTGAAGCGGTGTGTAGATGTCGGTTGCGGTCGCATTAAAGAACGTGTAGAATACGTCTATATAATTTAAAACAATTGTACTCGGTGTAAAATACTGCAAAGAGTTTGAATAGATCAAATCACCAATTGAATTCTTAGCAATGAGTCTGTAATAATAAGTATCTGTGAAATTAACTGATTGCCAGTAAGTGTCACTAGCTGTTCCAGTAAAAGGTGACGAAGGTAAAACTTGACGATCAGCCATAGGAGACCAACTATTATTATCAGTTGAGTATTCCATCAATAAGTTTAGTGTTTCACCTGGGTTCCATTCACTTCCTGCTTCATAAACATTACTAGCCGTAAATGTTAAGTATTCATCACTAGTGATAGAATCAAATACTAAAGATGAATTATTTGTACAATCAGGTACTGTATAAGATGAGCTGTTGCTTATATCTCCAGTTCCAGTATCTTGAACCTGTATGTACACAGTTTGTCCAACATAGTTATCTGGGTTAAAGAATGGTGAATCATTCAAGTTTATATCATTAACACTCCAGCTACCAGCTGATATGTCTGCAGAGAATGTTAATCCTGTTGTAGTGAAACCGATATCATCAGTACTCCAAAGAATTTCAAAGTTACCAGATTGTTCAGCTACTACACCAGTCATATCTAACATATGGTCTGTACCTGTACAGTCTATCGATATATTTTCAAGAACATTAAATTGACATACATCGAATGTCAATGGGTACGAGTTAGATATGATTAGATTATCATTAAAATCTTGCAATCTTATAAATGTGTTCAATGGAGGATCACCTGGTAACTGTGGAGTAGCAGCATTCCAAGATAGTGATCCAGTTGTGTTTCCACCAACTATACGATCGACATTCTGCCAAGATACTCCATCAGACGATATTGCTACATTATAAGTTCCGCTTCCATTCACAACCGAACCTGAAAGATCTATTGTCCAACCGACAGTGTTTATACAATCTACAACTACTTCATCAACTGATAAAGTTGCACTTGAAGTAGTTCTTATAGGTAGTACACAGATGTTTCCAGAGAAAGGGAATTTAATAGTTATTGTTGCTATCCATCCTGCTAATACATCATCAAATGCTTCTTCGAAAGGATCTAAAGTGAATCCTGAATCTGCTATAAAGAAATCTTCATCTGAATTATTTAATGTAGCAAATAAATCTTGTGCGATTTGTAGTGTATCACTGTATATCTCATCAACATTACTTCTATCCTTGTTAAGAATATCTGCTATCACAATATTGAAAGTTACAAAAGCTTCACCCTTTGCAACATTGGATGATACAGGAAGCATCACTAGTGATGGGTATAAATTCACTTTCGATTGAAAGTTCCATAGTTTACCTGAATAGAAAGTGTTCAACTGAGCGTGATTGTCAGTGAAGTTCTTTACGAAATCAACTATTAGATTATAAGTTACCATATTCAGTTTAAAATTTAAGAAGTGTCATTAACAACACTTTTGTGAACCCTGATGCTATCAAACCAGCTGTTACAACATTAAGTAATGTTATATCTATCATATGTGGTGCTAACCAAGAAAGACCCATACCTACATAAAATGAACAGCAAGTTTCACAATGAATTACTTTGTTTAGCATAGAATAAGGAAACACTCTAGCTACCCAATTTCTTGTCCTCTCGAACACAACTTCTCTTGTTATTGCGTTTGTCAAGCCAAAGCTTGCGAATAAAAAAATAACCAGAGCTGTTATCATACTATGTCTGTAGTATTTCTATTGTAACCCATATATCTTTCACAGTCTATTCCATCATCCAGAACGATACCTGTGAAATAAGATGTTCCAATTGGTTTCATATCATCAATATCATTATTGCTTGTGAACTCTGGGTACAGTGATGATTTATCTAGTAAATAATCAGTCAATCTTTGACTGTAGAACTCTGCTCTATTCTTCATCTGATCAGCTATATACTTCAATTCATTGATATCGGCTGGGATCGTATTATCAGACCCTTGTGATGCAACATTCTTGTTCATCAACTTATACCTGATATACAGAATAGCTTCTGAAAGAACCCATTGTGTAAGAGCTGGAATCACATAATCATCTAGTAATAATTTGTAATTACCAGATATAGTAGTGTTACTTACATCTGTCTTTAATTTATTGTATAGATCTGTACCGAGTATCGGTTGAATGTGTATCTCTTGAGAATCCCATATGCTCATAGTCAATAGTTGATCTTCTATGTTGAAATTCAAAGGGGTATTCTCTTTAAGAGAGACTGTTGATATAAAATATACTTTAGGTGTCATTTCGTTCGTTATTTAAGTTAAGCGGTTGGTTGAACTGCTTTTGGTTCCTGTGATATTGTTACATCTTCAACGGGCATTGGTTCAAGACCTATCCTATTCCTCATCTCATCAACTGTCATAATATTCTGTAAGATAGATTGATCCCACATAAAACTAACTGGTTCAACTGGTTTTATGTATAGTTCTTGTAATCCATTTATAGATCCTATCTTGTTGAATAGTGTCTCTATGATCTTTATATGAGGTTCAAGAACAGTCTTATTGTATATCTCATAAGCGTTCATTAATTCAGTGGAACCGCCAAGTTGACCCTCTGTTTTTATGCCGACAAGCATAGGAGACACAACTCTGTGTCCAGATAAGATATTCTGAAGAACAGTATCCTGTAATTGAAGGAACTGCTTATCTAGTTGCGAAGGTGAAACAGTAGTAACTTGGGGTATCCTTGTTGAATCTTCAGCGAACATCAACATAAATTTACCTGCATTATCAGTTGTTGTAAACTTGTCTCTTATTTGTTTCTCTATTAACTTTCTTTCTTCTTCAAGAGGTATACCGTTTGTGAATGTAAGTATAATTGAAGGGTTCATACCATTTCTAATATGAGCTAAATGGAAGTTTGCTATCTCTGCATCTACATCGATGTAAGTCAATGCACCCACATATGAGGGTAAAGGGTAGTACTCTTGGCCTGGTGCATAAGGTTTAACAAATATCAATTGGCTACCATCACCTGAACCATCAGCTTTAAAAGCTTGAATTCTCTTAATAGTCGATTGTTTGTTTCTTGCTTTTGCCCAGTTATCACAGTAGAAATACTCTGTAACTACTCCTCTCTCATCTGCTTTACCTGATCTGATCTTAGAGAAATCAATATGGTAAGTTTCAGAGATTGTTTTTCTGTCTCTTGACCATATCACATTAGCATAGAATCCACCGTACAGTTCTTGATCAAATGCAAACTTTCTCAATAGATCATCAGCAGTCTCATTTGGATTTGGAGCAGCTAACCAAGAATCAGTCTTTCTATCTGATTTCTTGTCATAAGTCAATCCATTACCCACTATAGATTCCACCTTTGAATAAATAATAGCGTTATGTAATGCACTTCTTTGCATCAATATCTGTAGATATAATGGAAAATCGTTAAATTCCCCAAAGTCTACCCATTCATTTCTTTTGTTCTCTATCGGTCTAGGTAAAACTACTTGAGCTAGAGATACGTTTATAAGTTGATTCTTAGGATCCATTCGTTTGTTTGTTTTATGGTACGTACACTATTGGATTATTAGCAGTAGGTCCGTATGTTACTTGTGGTTGTATATCTGTTGGGTTCACGTAAGCTTTACCAGTTTCAAGAATATTATCGTACGAGAACGTAGAAGTATCTATGACTACAGGATTTCCTGTTGCACCAGAACCAGTGTAACCTATTGAATCTGATGTACCATATACTACATAATCATACCATCCATCTTCAAAATTGGTTGTATCGTATGCAGTCAGTACATAGTTATAATAACGTTCATTACGAACAGTTGGACCAGATGCTCCAGTAGTACCAGATGGATAATCATTTATAGTCACATCTGATGTAGCTCCCTTTGGAACAGTTATCACTTGTTTTGATTGGTAATTCTTGAACCAAAATATTACATTAGAGAACGTGCTTATCTTCTCTGATAAGGTAACTATAACATTGTTACTAGAAGCTTTGTTTAAAAGTATCACTATACGTTTTGATTTTGACTATATATCACTAAATATACGAATCATTTTTTTGTACATTAGTTACGAAAATGTTTCTATTATAGCAATATTTGTTACATTTGTTTAATAAATAATACAAAAAGTTATCCTGTCTAACTAGTATAATAGATACTCTATCGTACACTTGGTGATCATAGACAGCTCCTGTTACGCATCAAAAGGAGGATTCTTTGTCCTCCTTTTGATCTAGCAGTTGTTACGATTATGGTAACAATGCGTTTACTAATGCGTCAGTTGTTGCTTTGTCTGTGTCGAAGATTTCTCTTGCAGGGTAATGTTCATTACCTCCAAGTACCACGTTCCAACCATTTAAGTCAGTCAGTGCTGTACCAGAAGAACTATTTCCACCTGTCAGTTCAACTCCGTTTTCTTCTCCCAATAGGAAATACTTACCGTTATAATCTTCCACGATAGCGTAGACTTCAGCTTGTCCAAGTAACTTAACTTGGTTCCTCTTTGCAGCTTCGTTCTTACCGAATATCATTGTGAGTACTTGTTCGTAACCCATTGTTCCGTTTTGTACATTCGACTGTACATTTTCTACCCAATTTGAAGACATCTTGTTAGGGATGAATTCAAAGAAAGTATCACCAGTAGAACCCAGTGCTATAGCAGTTATAGCTCCAGCGTCAGCTGTTGAACCTATTGCAGGGGAGAATGTTGCTACAGG
>SXGS01774435.1_pt1 | contig 14159 bp, 12 predicted proteins | sample 3174681 | NCBI WGS metagenome assembly SXGS01 (sample SAMN11356861, study PRJNA531348) | freshwater metagenome | isolation source: freshwater sample F1-80 | place: China: Fuxian Lake, Yuxi | collected 2017-12-25
CATCGACAACCACAATGTCAGTCCGAAGCCTCTTCGATGGACAAAATCCGCAGACGATATATTGGCTTCAATCGGAAGATTTTGCCGGCGGACACTCGAAATACATGCATGCGCTGGATAGCAACTTCTGAATCAGGTCATTAGTTGTTGCTGAGGCCTTCGCCGGCGAACTGTTTCAGATCCATTTTTAAGACCGGCTGCAAACATTCAGCCGCGGAGATTGATGAAACCATCGTGAAAATACGCTGCTTACAATTAAGGTGGATGATGTGCGACGAACGCGCACTTGCATTTTATTCGAATTAGATGATATTATTACATCATGTAAGTCGGCCGCAGTGTTGCGGGGCGTGGAGTATCGGAAGTGATGAGTAGCCTCAGATGTATGGGATTCGTTGGCGGCGCATATGATATGCGCGCGCGTCGTCTGGCACCCCATCGTCCGCCGCGGCGCAATGAAGCGATTGGTGACACGTGGCGTAGTTCACATTCGCCTTCTGAAGGTGGCGCGCAAATATTGCGCCCAAGCTCGGAAACGTTGGCGACATCACCGATGATCGAACGACAACAAGCCTCGCAATCGGCGACACATGCGCTCCGTGGCGGGCGTTCGCTCTGGAACTGATAGCGTCGTAAGCGCGAAAGCAATCCAGCGCCAATAAATCTCCCACGCGTTGGACGATGCGGGGAGCTGTATGCGACAGCATCGGGTGAAGACAGCCTTCACCCGATCAGCGGTAGCGTGGCAGAGGGCTAATTGCGTCAGAATTGCTGGCGGTCATTGGCCTGCAATGAATGAGTTCAAGCCTCAGCCATGCCGTCGAGGCGACAGCGGAAATCGCGCTCACGCACGCCATACCGACGTCGCTTCCGTGATCGCTGAGCCGCGCTTCCATCAATGATAGCGCGATTGCTTATAGCGAGCGCCTCAATGTCGGGGACGGGACGAAGCCGAAGAAACTAAGGCGAATTCACGGATACTTTCAGTAGCTGAGAAATCATTTCCGTGTCCCTGAATATTTAGGGGCTTTACTTTTGAAATTAAGCGTAACCGGTTGGATCGCAGTTGTTCACCGACGTGACAGCGATCAAATGAGCGACGTCCCACGAAGCCGGCTAGGACGCTTATGTGGCTAGTTGAACGGCGCCGCCTCAGCAGAGTGTAAACAGCGGGCGCGACGCTTTACATGATTCTCAAAAACACAGGCGATTTTGCCGGGACGTAGCGGTGGTTGGAAACCTCAAATGAAAACAAGTTGTGTGAAACATTGAGGCCGATAGGCGCGGCCATCCGCGTGGTGATCGCCGCGGCAGAAGTGATAAATATATTAAAAATAGTTACTTACGCGAAGAATAAGGCGATATTGATTTTTCCCCCGGGGGGGGGGGCGACCGGGGGCGTAAGAATATAATTCCTCGCAGTGAGGGTGTAATTATATTGACTTGATGCGCGCCGTCGATGTAACGTGGTGAAGAAATTAGGAGTGATCCGTTATGTTGCCGAAAAATTTTGACATTCAGCGTCATGTTGCTGTGATCGCCATCGCTCTTGCCGCCGCGCTGAATACGGCGGCAGCCGCCAATTCGAATAATCAGTCGGATCAAACCTCCGAAGCGCAACGTCAGTTGCAGTTGCAGCAGCAGCTGCTCCAGCAACAGCAGCAACAGGCTCTGATGCGCTTTCAGAGTGGTAGCCAAGGCGCATTGCTGAGCAACGCCCTTGCTGCAACGCAAGCTAGCGCCAACGCGCCAGTTGGCGCCGCTTCGACGATTTCGGCGCAAACCTTCGCCCAGTTGGCAATCAATCCGCTCGATATCATCAAGTCGTTCAATATTCAGAGCATCAATTACACCGCATCCGGCAATATGGCGAACCTTTCGGAAGTGATCGGGCAACCCGTCGGAGACGCGCAGGCGCAGCAGCTTCAGTTGCAATATGTAGCCACGCAGCAGGCGGTCACTAATCCTGACCGTAGCTGCACGACGAATTGCCCCGATGATCCCAAGCCGCCGCCGCCGCCGCCTTCTCTGAACTAAGGTTTACTGCCCGCTCGATAGGCGGCGGGTTGAGTAGATAATCGTCGTAAATCGTGTGTCCAAGGAATTCCCTGGGCGCTTCTTCTAAGCGACGCAACCTAGAGTGATAAAAATGGCTACTTACGCTTCGAGCTTTATCGGGAATAACGTTAACTTCGGCTGGTATGGCACCTATGGGACTGGCACCTCGGGTTCGTCTGGTAGCGACTTCACGATTACCTACAATGACGGCACACAGTCCGGGTCTCTTGTCGTCACCGGCACAGGCTTCACTTATAGCGGTGGTAAGCTGACGGGCGGCACGGTCACTTTTATTTCGGATCTGCAGAATATCATTGGCGGCACCTCGGTCGTTTATTACGACAATGGTGTCAGCATTCCGGCTGTAGCTTTCCAGGCTCAGGTCGATAGCAAGTCGTCAACGGCCGACCTGAACTTCACTAATCTCCTCTTCTCGGGGCGAGACACTGTTCAGGGCGGGCCGGCAGATCAAACGCTTTACGGCGCTGCACTGAATGATCTTGTGCTTCCGGCGTCTGGAAATGACGTGGTATGGGGTGGAACTGGTGTAAATATTGCGCAATATGACGCGCCGCGCTCCGCTGTAACCAGTGTTCAGATCGTGTCGGAGACACAAGTGTTGATTTCGGGCGACCCGACCTCAATTGGCAACGACACGCTGAATAATATTTCGCAGATCAATCTCTCCGACGGGCAACTTGTGTATAATATTCCCTTTGCGCCTGTTGATCAGTCGATTTATCGTCTCTATAGCGCGGCCTTCGCTCGTACGCCCGATCAGGAGGGTTTTACCTATTGGTATAACCAAAACGCCAACAATGGCGTGTCGCTCAATGCGATCGCCAATGATTTTGTGAACTCCGCCGAGTTCATTGCCACGTATGGTTATACGACAAACAAACAATATGTGGATCTTCTTTATATAAATACGCTTGGTCGCCCCGCGGATCCGGCGGGTGAGGCGTTCTGGGTTGGTCTACTCGACACGGGAAAGGCGACTAGGTCTCAAGAACTCATTGCATTTGCTGATAGCCAGGAGAATATTTCCAATCAGGCGGCCAATATCAACAATGGTTATTGGCTGGTCTAATCCTAGGCGTGCTCTCCAGTATTTAACCGGCACTTATTGAATCACTCGCGGAAACTTCCGCGAGTGATTTTTTTTGATGATGTTCCATTGGTATGGTTTTTATAAATGCGTATCTGGGGGCGATCAGGACGCTACGTTTGCAAAAAACGGGACGCGTCTCCCTCGATAACGACTGCGGTTAATTTATCTGAGAGGTAGGCCCCAGTGTCGATGTTAATTCGATTGGGGAGCGCTTCCGGCACTATTACGGGGGTGTGACCGTGAATGATGAATTTTTCGAAAGGCGCCTCTTGATCAAGAAAGTCGTCGCGGATCCATAAGAGGTCCTTTTCTGACTGGAGATCGAGTGCGACGCCTAATCGGACGCCAGCGTGGCAAAAGAAGAAATCACCAATTGTTGCTGACTTCTTGGTCGATTCGAGAAAAGCTTTATGGTGTTTAGGGAGATTTTCGAGAAGGCTCAGTCTCGCATCCTCAAACCCTCTTCCTCGCATGGCGTCACTGACGTCGACCCCGTAAGAGGAAAGTGTGGCGAGCCCCCCAAACCTGCGCCAGCTACCAAAAACTTCCGGGTTACTGAGAAAATCGAGAAATACGGCCTCGTGGTTGCCGCGTAAGGGAAGGATCTCACCGGGAAACTGACCGGTCGCCAGACGCTCAATCACCTCGGCTGAATTTGGACCCCGGTCGACGTAGTCGCCCAAAAATATCGTTATGACGCGTTCACAGTCTGCCACGGCCAGATCGGCCTGAATCTTCTCATTGAGTTGATCGAGAAGATCAACTCGACCGTGAATATCGCCAATGGCGTAAACGCGAAGGCCCTGAGGCAATTGCGGTAAATGTGGCATATCGATCATTTAACCAATCTTGTCCTCGCCAAAATCGCTCATTGGCGTGTTTGAGCCCCGCAACGCCCTTAGATAAAGATCGGGTCTATGTTTTCAAGCGAATTTAGATCCGCAGCGGCGTCCGATCGTGTGTCGACGTAAGACATTCAGCGACCCAAGGTAATTATTTATATGGTGTTAGCGTTTTAGATGATACAAGTTCGATCAGTTTGGATGTGCTTGATCGCAATGCGATAAGTGTGCCTGTGAGTGTAGAGAGCGTATGATTTCTCGGATCCTTTTAAGATTGGTCATGTCTCTCGTGGCCTCAATGCTATTGGCTGGATGCCAGAGCACTGAAAATATTATCGGGTCCTGCGTAGAAACAGAGGGACCAAAACTCGGTCCCGGGGGCGCCCTCCCGGAAATGCGTCTCCAGGCGGGCGATAAAATCAAGGTCACGGTCTTTGGAGAGGATCAACTCTCCGGGGTATATTCGATTGATCCAAGTGGAAGCCTTTCTCTTCCGTTGGTCGGAACGATGCGCGCCTCTGGATTGACGCGTCCAAGTCTCGAGCGAATTTTGGAAAAGAAGCTCGAGAGCCAACAGTTTCTGATCCAACCCAAGGTGACTGTTGAAATAGCCTCCTTCCGCCCCTTCTACGTTCTTGGAGAGGTCGAGAAGCCTGGGGAATATCCTTACCAGAGCAGCCTGAACGTTGAGAGCGCCGTAGCAGTCGCCGGAGGTCATACCTACCGCGCGAGCAATAGTCATATATTGGTGCAGCGTGTCGGCGAAGACGGCTACCGCGAGTGCCCGATGTCGACAAAGGTTATCGTATATCCTGGTGACATTGTGCGGGTGCCAGAACGCTATTTTTGACAACTTGAGCCTCCCCTAGTCCGTATGAACATGCGTCTGGGGCCCCGGCTTCCTGAAAGAGGTCAAGACGACATCATTTTTGACGTGAGTGAAATATGTGTGGCCGTGCGTATTAAGTGACCATGTCCGTGTTGCGTTATATCGTATTGGTCGCGATCCTCTTCTTGGGGATGTGGCGTCCGGCTGCTTCTCAAGCGGTTAGTGTTCCTGGCGTCGCCTCGGGCATGGGCTATGGCTTATATAATTACACCGACGATAATGCTGGCTGGCTCTCTCCAAAGACATTTCGACGCCGGGCGTTGCTAAAACGTGCTTCGCGTGATTATCACGGTCCGTATTTTGGCAGTTGGCTGATTAATTCGCAGCTCACTGTTGGTCCGACATTTACAGATAACCTCTACTTCTCGAGCACCAACCGCCGTTCAGGATTTGGTTCGCGCATCGTCCCAAATTTCACCGCGACGCGTGACTCTGGAATACATCGCACAAAAATTTATGGGATCGGTGATCTCAGTATCTTTCCCAGTGAGTCAAAATATAATCTTGTCAATGCGTCATTTGGCTTCTCCCATCTGTGGGAGGCGCGCCGAGACTTGCTAGTCAAACTGAATGGTCAGGCTGACCGCATCACGACTGTTTATGGAATTAATGGGCCGAGCAGCAGTCTGGTTAATGGCGTCACGGCCGCCAGTTCTGGCGGCAGCGGGTCTGTTGTCGCGCCGACGACAAGCATTCCATTGTTTGGCTTTTCAACGAGCACAAACGGACAATTTCAGCGTTGGAGCGTTTTTGGTGGCTCAGCGTCTATCCTGAAATCTTTCGACCGCTTGTTCACCGGCACGACAGTCGGGTCATTTTACGCGCAATATGAACCAGTAGATATTGATAATACTAATTTCTACGAACCAATCGCACGCAATGACCAGATTACCTACGCCGTAAACCGCGTCGGCTACGCGTTGACGCCCGCGATTTACGCTTACACGGATAACTCTGGCAATATTCGCAATATGGGCTCATACGGCGTTTCCTATTATGGAAATCTCGTTTATTCGTTGCTCAATAATTACAACGTGGGCGTGTATAATACGAGCGGCTTTCGTAGTGTGGGCGGGCTAGGCTACGACAGGGGCGGCGGTAGCGGCGAGAGCCTTTGGAAGGGCGAAATTTATGCCGGCTATCAGCAGCAATATTATCACGACACGCGTTCGGGGTCGACGTCCATGCCGGTTTTTGGGGGGCGGCTGTCATGGAGGCCAAATCCTGCCTGGGCGGCCTTCGTGTCTCTCGATCGCTTTTATCAGGACTTTTATGTTCCTCCGGGAACGGGCAATCAACTCGGCAGTCCGTTTCGAGTGCTTTCAGGCCAACTCGGCCTGTCGCATGCATTTTCGCGGACTTTGTCGGCGTCGCTTTCGCAGGGCTACTTCCGCTACGCCTATATAACTGGAAATAATACGCCCAATACGATGCTCTCGACGACGGCCACGGTGAATTACGAATTACAGCGTAATCTCTCTTTGACGTTCCAATATCAGTTTTGGACAAATATGACTGGTTACAATAATAGTTCGACAAGCTTGGCGAGCCTTTATTCGACAAATAGTTACAATGGAACCTGGACCCGCAATCAAGTGACGCTGGGTCTGACCTATAAATATTAGTGGTATATTTCCCACCGCGTGACCAAGGCGCTCGCTGCGTGTCGCTGCTGATGCGGGCGACTGAATGCCTGCGTCGCGGTATAAAAATTGAGCAAAACAGAGCGTAAATCTTTGAATTATTCTAAAAATTAGCCGATAAAACTCGCTGGAATACCGCGCGTCATGTGGATTGAGTTTAACTGTCAATGACCTTTGTAGATCAACCAAAAAACCTCAATCAGGAAACTGAGGAGGATTCCGGCCTTCGGCTCCACGAGTTGCGTGAATTTTTTCTACGCCACTGGCGGCGGATCCTCGTTACCGGCGGCGTTTTCGGCGTCATCTCGCTTGCAATCACCTTTCTGATAACGCCGAAATTCACGGCCTCCGCAGATGTTCTGCTCGAGCAGAAGAAGGACAAGATTTTTGAGCAGAATATGATGGCGCCGGGTCTAGCGCTGGATACGTCATATATCGACTCGCAAATACCCGTCATTCAGTCGATCAATGTTTTGAAGCGCGTTGTTGTTTCCGAGAAGCTTGACGAAGATCCTGAATTTAATGGCAGCGAAGGCAATCTCTTCTCTTTCATCAGTTCGAACCGCAGCCTTTTTGATTTTTCAGACAGCAAGGATGAAAATGAAAAAGACGCCGATATTCCGCGGAAGGTCTTGGTCGCAATAAACAATCTGCGTAATGCGCTTGATGTGCGTCGCGTGCAAAAAAGCTACGTCATTTCGATTTCGGTCACGTTGCGGGACAAGCTCAAGGCCGTCAAATTGGCCAATGCGGTCGCCGGCGGCTATGTCCTGGACCAGGTCCAGGGTCGTTTTGACGCGGCAAAGCAGGCTTCCGTATGGTTGGCCGACAGCATTCACGAATTGCGTGAGCAGGTCAGGCAGTCGGAAGAAGCCGTTGTTGAATTCCGGCGCAATAATGATCTGCTGGCCGCTTCCAGCGGGGGGCAGACCACCGTCACGGAGCAACAGCTTTCGGAGCTGAATGAAAAGCTCGTCTTGGTGCAGGCTGAGGCCGCCGAGAAAAAGGCTAAATATGAACAGGCGAAGGACGTTTTAGGGCACGGAGGGGACCCACAATCAATCCCGGACGTGGTTCGCTCGGCGACGATCCAGAACCTGCGTGAGCAGCAGGCGGAAGTCTCTCGTAAGGAGGCTGATCTGTCGGCGCGTCTAAGCGCCCGTCATCCCACGCTCATCAATACGCGGGCCGAAAAGCGGGATATTGACCGCTCCATCACGCTTGAAACCCAGCGCATTCTTGTCAACCTCAAGAATGACTATGATGTCGCCGCCGCCCGCGAGAAGTCGCTGAGAAGCTCTCTCGACGAAATCACCGGAAAGACCGGCGCGAATACTGCTGTCGGCGTAAAATTGCACGAACTTGAACGCATGAACGCCGCCAATAAGACGATTTTCGAAAACTTTCTCTCTCACGCCAAGGTGACGCAAGAGCAGAGCAAGTTCGAAGAACATGAGGCGCGCATCATATCACCGGCGACAAAGCCTCAGTTTCGGTCCTCGCCCAAGAGGTTCCTGACATTTGCGATTGGCACGGTTCTTGGTCTTTGTCTTGGGACTGCTGGGATTGTCGCCTTCGACAAGCTTAACCCCGGCTTTATCTCCGCCGGCGAAATCGAGCGCAAACTGAATATGCCCGTTCTTGGGCTCATTACTCGCAATTTCGAATACGGCGAGCGTTCGGAAAAAACCGGGCTTAAGAAACTCGAAAAGGCGGTCGACAAGAACAAAAAAGAAGAGGTTGTTAAGTCACAAGAACCCTCCGCCGTCATCATCGAGAAACCATTTTCTCGTCTGGCGGAGATATTCCGCTCCGTTCGTCATGACATTAATCTGATTAATGTCGACGCGCCGCCGAAGATTATCATAGTGACCTCGGCCTTGCCGGGCGAGGGTAAGTCGAGCATCGCGCGCGCGATAACTTATTCAGCAGCATTGACGAAGCAGAAAGTTTTGTTGATCGATTGCGATCTTCGCAATCCCGTCAATTCCAAGTTTCATGAGTGTGGAAAACGCGTAGGCCTGACAGACTTTCTTGGCAATGACGCCGATCTCGACAGTGTGAAGCATAAGCTCGAAAATATCGACTTCATACCTACAGGGAAAAGGTCGCATCTCACCACAGAATTACTCAGCTCTCAGAAAATGAAGCATCTGCTGGATGACCTGAGGGCGCAGTATGATCTAATCGTGCTCGACACGCCGCCTATGGAATTGATCATCGACGCAAAAGTTCTCGCGAATATCGCGGATACGAGCGTCTTCGTGGTTCAATGGAATGCGACGCCCAGGCAAATAGTTGAGCGTCACGTTCACAGCCTGGAGCGGATTGATAAAATCGCCGGCCTCATCCTAAATAAGGTCGACGAAAAATCAGCCAGCCGCTATGGCGCCTATGGCTATGGCAAATACGGCAAAAACGGCTACGGCTACGGCAACTACGGAAAATATTATAACTCATGAGCCGAATTGGCCATTTGCGAAAAGTCGCGACTTTCGCGCCGACGTTTGTTCTGTCGTTGGGTGTCGCCATTTGGGCCGGCTATCTGCTCAAATATGAATTAGGCGCCTTGAATGTCTTTCGCTACGCCGTCGCCTCTGCGAAGAAGGCGGAGGATGCGGGCCAATTCGTCGATGTCGCCGCCACGCAGCAGGAGCTCGACCGCTTTCGCAATATTCCAGGCGCCGCAACCTGGGCGAGGGGAGATCTGATCACCCTGCTCAAGACGCGCCGCGACAACCCGAAGGCTTTGGAAGAGGCGACGAGAGATTATTTAAAACGCGCGCCGACATCGGGGCGCGCCTGGCTCGAACTCGCAATCCTCACGCGATATAATGGCAAGCCCATGAAAGAGACCCTGGCCGCGCTCGCCATGTCGCGCATGACCAATCCGCGCGAGATTTTCGAAATCGGCGCGAGGCTGACCTTTTCATTTTCGATCTGGCCCTTTTTGCCGGAAGACGAACGCAGAGCGACAATTTCGGAAATTGTGAGCGCCAATCCCTATTTGGGCTCGGAGATGCGGGGCGCTATCAAGGCGGCCATTTCGAGCCTGCCTGAGGGAGAGAGGGCGTCGATTAAGGCGCAAATGGAGCAGGCGGGGCTGCAGCCCGCCGCCACGGCGCTTTTTTAAGAACCCGTTGAAGCCCGATCAATTGCGCGCGCGCATTTTCAGGCTTCAATAGTGGGAATAGGACGAGCGTCTCCTTCGTCTGGGTTCAGACGCCTCGTTCGATGCGGAGATCGTCAGAGAGCGGGAGAGGCCAGCGCCGACAAGCGCGGCCCAAGTCAGCGCAATCGCCTCGATCTGCATGCTGAAATCAACCAAAGCGTGGACGCCGACGAGGACGCAGGCGGCCGATGCCGTCAGCGGCAAAGCCGCGCCCTCCACTTTGGAAATGGCGGCCGAAGTGACGCAGATAAAGAGCGAGAGAAAGCTGACCATCAGGGCCGCGCCGACGATAAGCCCCAATCCCTGGAAGACTTCGAGATAGCTATTGTGCGCCTTGTCCCAGAAAAAAGGCGGGGGCAGGGTCGCGTCCCGATACATTTTGAGAACGGAACTGAATGTTCCGTCGCCATAGCCGAGCAACGGCGCATCGAACAGGGACTTGCTCGTCAGTGTGTAGACGGCGAGCCTGACTTCATCTGACAGGCTTTGGATCCGCGTCAGAAACAGGCCGCCATTGATCGAGAGCACGAAGAAGATGACCGCCGCGAGGATGGAGAAGGGAATGAGCGCCATTATCGTCTGAGACGCCGAGACCTGACCACTGCTGCGCGTGCGGATCATTTTGAGGGCGATAAAAAACAAAAAGGCGAAGAGTGTGGCGCTGATCCCACCCCGCGAGCCTGTCATCAGCAGCGCGGAGGTGATGACGCAGAAGGCGAAGAGCCAGAGTGCGCCCGCGCTACTGGCCAGCGTGACGAAGCGATAGAGCGCGTGCTCAAAATTATCTTCACTTGCGACGGATCCGAAATAGTCGCTGATGACGGAAAGCACGCAGAGGAAACCAAGGCCCGCATAAGTCGCGTAGCTGTTTCGGTTCATGAAGGTCGCGCGCAGCTCGCTAAAACCCGTGGCGCTATTCGCGCTGAAGACGGTCGCAAGGCCATAGATTGCGTAAAGCGTTCCAACGAATGAGAGCCAGTAAAGAAAACTCCGCCCTCTCCCTTTGACGGCGCAGAGCTGCATCGCGAGATAAAGCGCGAACAGGCAGCTCAGGAACCGCAAAAGCGCATAGGCGCCGTCATCTGGGTTGACGCTGACGTAGCCTTGGACGTTTTGACTGAGCGCCTCGGCGGCGAGCGACCAAATTGGATGGCGCCAGGCTTCGGGCGCCCAGGGCGAGATCTGAAACATCGACCAGACGATCACGATCACGGCGCCAATGAGGGGAATGCGCAATAGCGGCTGGGTCAGCGCAATGGGGCGATCCCGGTTAGAAAGCAGCAGCCAGGCTTCGTGCAAAAGCGCGAGCAAGGCGAAATAGACGCCATTGAAGGCCCAGGCGACGGCGCGGTTGGAGCCGAAGGTGATCGCGGGCGCGAGGGCGACGCCGAGCGCCAGCGCCCAGAAGAAAGCGGCCCCGACGTAATCCTTCGTCTCGCCGCGCCGGGCGCGGCTGTTGGCGGGGCGTTGATGGTCAAATTCTTCAATGGCCGTCATCAGTCGTCTCTGGGCTTTCAGGCGATGGATTTTAAAGACGTTGTCGCGCATCTCCTCGCTGCTGACAATCTCCGCAAAGAAAATGCGTCAAATATCTTCTCCCGCTAACTTGCGCGCAGATCGAAAACTGACAGTTCGATGAGAAACGTCCTCGTGACCGGCGGCGCCGGCTACATCGGTTCGCATGTCTGCAAGGCGCCGGCGAAGGCTGGCTACCAGCCGGTCGTCTATGATAATTTAAGCGCCGGTCACGCCGCGGCCGTGAAGTGGGGGCCGCTTGAAGTCGGCGACATCCTCGACGCAAAGCGGCTGCATCAAGTGTTTTAAAGTATGCGCCCCACGCCGTCTTGCACTTTGCGGCGTTGATATCAGTGGCGGAATCTATCGCCTTTCCGCAGAAATTTTACCAAAACAATGTCGAAGGCAGCCTGAGGCTATTCGACGTGATCAGTCGTCATAACGTCAAAAAACTGATCTTTTCGAGCACAGCCGCCGTATATGGGCTGCCGGAGGTCTCGCCGATTTCAGAGCAGACGTCGGTCGCGCCGATCAATCCCTATGGGCGCACAAAACTTGCCGTCGAATTTTCGGTTGAGGATTTGATGAGCCAGACCGGCGGGCAGTGGGCCATTTTGCGTTACTTCAACGCCGCCGGCGCCGACCCAGAGGGGGAAATTGGCGAAGCGCATGACCCCGAGACGCATCTCATCCCGCTGGTGATTGAAGCTATCCTTGGGGAACGATCAAAATGGACAGTGTTTGGGACGGATTACGACACCGTCGACGGGACCTGCGTGCGCGATTATGTGCATGTGAGCGACTTGGCGAGCGCGCATGTTCTGGCCTTGCGCCATTTGGAGCGCGGCGGTCGATCCGGCGTCTTTAATCTTGGCAATGGCTCCGGCTTCTCGGTGAGGGAAATCATTCAAGCGGCGCAGCGCGTGACGCGTCGCGCCGTACCCGTTGAACTCGGGCCGCGTCGTGTTGGTGACCCGGCGACGCTTGTCGCCTCGTCAAGGCGCGCGCGAGAGATTTTGAATTGGACGCCGGCGCATGGCTCGATTGAGGAGATGATTGAGACGGCGTGGCGCTGGCGTCAGGTGCGGGATGGGGTTTTGGGGCGCGGCGCGGTGCTGTCGGTTTGATGTGCGGGAAACGACGTTATCGGGCGTGGGGCGTGGATTTAGGCCGCCGGCCGCGCGGTGCGCTTTCAGGCCAACAGTTAACCACCTCGCAACGCAGCAGGTTTCATAGCGATCTTTCCATGGCTATTAATCAGTCCATAAGTAACAGCACATTTTTCTTGACGCAGCGTGTTGCACGCGATTCTAACTACTTGTGAGAAAAGACGACGCACGCAACTTAGATCATACAACTTTGGAAGCGATGCGGATACGCGCGCGGTTCAGCGCGTTCAGGACGGCGAGAGTCTTTAATTCGTCGCTCACTTCGGTGTCGGCCGCACGAAAATCTATCGTTGGCTGGCTGATTATCGCCTTGGCGGTTGGGGCGCGTTGAAGGCGAAGCCACTTTTCTGAACGCCGCCAAAACTCGACGCCAAAAATCTGCAGTGGATTTGCGATACAGTCACGCAAAAGAATCCGCTACAATTGAAGTTCACGTTTGTGTTGTGGAAGAACGAAATGATCGCGAAGCTTATTTACGACAAGTTCGGCGTGAGGCTGGCGGCAATCTCCGTGGGTTGACTTCTCGCTCAGCTTGGGATCGCCGCGCAAAAGCCGTTGCATCAGGCCATGGAGCGTGACGAGGCGCTGGTGCAAAAAGTGGCTGAAGGAAGAATACCCGAAGATCAGGAAAATTGCGGAAGAGCAAGGGGCCGACATCTATTTCGGCGACGCGACGCACATGCGTTCCGATCATCACACCGGCACAACGTAGGGCGAAAAAGAAAACGCTGATCGTGAAGGCGATTGGCGCGCGCCATTCTTTAAGCCTCATTTCCGCGATTACCTCGAAAGGACACATGCGTTTCATAATATAGGAATAAGGTGGAGTTAATGCCGATGTTTTCATTGAGTTTTTGACGCTGCTTCTTGATTGTCGTGACCGATAAAGCAGACTTCAAACGCAAGGTGAACTCATGCATGCGAAGCTTGCAAAAGAACCTGGAAAAAATCTGTTCCTTCTATCAGAAGCCTCCGCTCAAATACGCCGCATGAGTGTTCTCATACTTATGGACCGATTAATAGTGTTAGAATATCTGATTCAATTCATGTTTTCTCCCTTCCTGCCATCCATGATTTGAGAGTGTCCAAAAAGCCGTGTCGACCAGTTCTGGTAATGTGAGTGATACGACAGAGAGGTAACAATTGAGCTCCCATCAAGACAAAATCGCAGTGATTGGCCTCGGCTACGTCGGTCTGCCCTTAGCGGTTGAGTTCGGCAAGAAGCGCCCTACACTCGGCTTCGATGTCCGTCTCGATCGGATCGCGGAACTGCGCGCCGGGCGGGACGGCACGCGAGAGGTAAGCGCCGACGAACTAGCTGCCGCGAGACATCTCACCTACTCATCGTTTGTCGAGGATATAAAGGATTGCAGTGTCTTCGTCGTCGCGGTTCCAACGCCGATCGACCGCGCTAAACGGCCCGACCTTACTCTTTTGGAAAAAGCCTCGGAGACCGTAGGGCGTGCTATGGCGAAGGGAGCCCTCGTCGTCTATGAATCCACGGTTTATCCGGGGTGTACGCGCGAAGTTTGCGTGCCGGTGCTCGAACGCGTCTCGGGACTGAAATTCAACCAGGATTTTTTTGTCGGCTACAGCCCCGAACGGATCAACCCCGGCGATCACGTTCATCGGCTTCCGACCATCGCCAAGGTCACCAGTGGATCCACCAACGAAGCGGCCGATGCCGTGGACGCTCTTTACAGCGAAATCATCGTCGCCGGCACTCACAAGGCCGCCTCGATCGAGGTGGCCGAAGCAGC
>SXGS01159057.1_pt1 | contig 14158 bp, 15 predicted proteins | sample 3174681 | NCBI WGS metagenome assembly SXGS01 (sample SAMN11356861, study PRJNA531348) | freshwater metagenome | isolation source: freshwater sample F1-80 | place: China: Fuxian Lake, Yuxi | collected 2017-12-25
ACTCCCACTGCTCGTCCGTCAGGTCACTCGGGTACGCCTTCCGCTTCGCGACTTCGTCCATGACTACGCTCCTCAGGTCGGGAGCGCGTATCATGTTCGTGGACTGCCGTTTACTTCAACGCCACTTTTCGGATAGCCTCTGAGCGGCGGGCGAACCGCACGTCGCCGGTGACACCGAGTCAGGCGGCGCGAAAGCCAAAGGTCAATCCGAAACGGCCGAAGCGGGAGCGGTATGATGAGACCAGCTACCGCAACGCGATCTACCGCGCCTGCGACCGGGCGTTCCCGCCGCAGGGCGAATTGGCGCGTCGGCCGAAAGAGTCGAAAGCAAAGTGGCTCGCAAGGCTGACAGTCGAGCAGCGCGGGGTGCTCACCAGGTGGCGCGGCGACCACCGCTGGCACCCGAACCGGCTGCGGCACACCGCGGCGACGCTCATCCGGCGCGAGCACGGGATCGAGGCGGCGCGGGTCATCCTCGGTCACTCGAAGCTGACCACGACGGAGATCTACGCCGAGGCCGACCAGGTAAAGGCCGCTGAGGTCATGGCCCGGATCGGGTAGTCAGAAGCACACAAGCCACTTGGTCCTGACACCATGGAAAGACAACGGCCCCGAACGGACGAGGGACAACTCCCCCACAAGCTGCGCGAGCGACAGATGCTCGCCCGGCAAGTTCAGGGGGCGATCATGCACTCGTTGAGGTGTCTGGAGTTGCTGGGTCTGGTAGAGGTGACGTACCCACGCCCCAAAATCGCCGTCGTGTGGCTGGCGCAACCGCGCGGACTCCTGGAGATCTACGCTGACCTGCCGTGCCCTTATCTTCCGGTTAAGGAGTTACCGGAGCCGGAGTCACCCGAACCCGCCCGCGAGTGGAGGTTCACATCGTACCAAGAGATACTGAACAAGAACCTTCCGGCTCTCGCTCGCAGTCTGATGCCCGTGAGTGAGGTGTTGTCGAGCCTGAAGATCGACGTCGCGCCCTGGGCCGAGTTAAGTGGAATGGACGTACCGGCCCACCGGTCACGGGGGCGAAAGGCGGGCCTTGACCTGCTCCTGGAGAACGACGGTTACTTGGGGATCTTTCCCCGCAAGGATGCGGACGAAACCCTGAGGAGGAGGAACGCCGAGAGAATTGAGCGCCTCGCCGGTGTCGTTCGAGATTTGTACCGCGCGTTGAACCATATCGAGCGTGCTGTTGGGCCTGGTGCTGTGGCCGAGAGGGTACGGGTCACGCGCGAGGATCAGAGGGACTACGTCACGGTGGACGGCATGAGATACGACGTTACCGGCGTATACGGGGCCGACAAAGTCTTTGGTCTGCTCCGCGAGGCGGACGGTGATTTCGTCCCCGGCTCGGTGATCGGGCAAGAGACCGGGCAAAAGCAGTTCAAGCCGAAGGCATTCAAGGAGGCGGTTACCAAGATCAGCCACCGGCTTGGCTCGGTGATCGACTCTGTAACCTCCGCAGGCACCCGCATAGTTCTTCCACTTCCTCCGCACTAACCCTGCCCCCCGTTCTGCCTCCTGGCGCGTGGATCTGGCGAGTGCTCGATCCGCCGTGGTTTTCCCGTACTCCCATACACATCCTCGCTGCGCCGCCGCGCAGATCAGCATTTTGTTAATGCTGCAACGGCTCGCATGATCACATACGGGTTCGCAACCGTTGGCGTGATTCTGCGAGGGCCTCATGGGCACCTTTTTCGGGCTGATCCTGATAGTGGCGTTCTTCGCTCCGTTCTGCGGCGTCATTAGCGTCGCCAACGAGCAACTCCTGACTCTCTCCCAACTTGCCAAGCGGTTGCCCCGGCACCGCAACGACCGCCCCGTTCACCCCTCGACCTGTCACCGCTGGCGCAGTCCGGGCGTTCGCGGCGTCCGCCTCGAATGCTTGCGCATCGGGGGCATCTGGCATACCTCCTGGCAGGCGTTCCAGAGGTTCTGTGAGCGACTGACCGCTCTGGAGGACGGCACCTCCGCGTCTGCATCCCCGGTCGCGACTGAACGGGTCGGAGACGAAGGCCACCAGGACCGCGTGGAACGCGACCTCCGCGAACGGGGCGCTTGACAGTTCGGCGCACGCAAGCGCCCTCAGGTACTCGTACTTTCCAAACGCACATTCGGAGGTTTGCAACATGTCCACGAAGAAGACCGTCACGAAATGGAAGATCAGCAAACTCAAGGACCACCCGCGACAGGCCGAGGTGTTCGGCGACGTCGATGACGCTGAACTGAAGGCGCTGGCCGAGAACATGAACAGGCGCGGTCAGCGCGACCCGGTTGAGATCACTCCGAACGGGACCGTCATCGCGGGGCATCAGCGGGTCCGCGCCGCCAAACTGCTCGGCTGGACAGAGATCGACGTGGTGCTCCGCCACGACCTCGCGGCCGAGGGCGACAGTGCGGTCGAAGAACTCTTCATCGAAGACAACTATTTCCGCCGGCACCTCTCCCCTCTCACACGGGCGAAGTGCATCCGTCGCATGATGGAGTTGGAGGAGGGCCGGGAACGGGCCCGGTTCGGCTTCGTCAAGAAGGAGGAGTTGAAGGCCCGGATCGCGGCCCGCATGGGGCTCGCGCCACGCTCGGTGTCTCGGTACTTGCTGCTGCTCGACGCGCCGGTAGCGGTCCAGCGGGCCCACGACACGGGCGCGATCGCACTGATCGCCGCCGGCCAAGTCGCCCTCCTCCCGAAGAAGGTGCAGGCCGAGGTGGCCCGCCGGATCGAGGCCGGGGAGAAGCCGAAGGTCGTACTCGCCGACTGCGGAGGCGGGCAAGCCGTCGCCGGGCCGGGGAAGGCGTTCGGTCGGCTCTTGGCGACGCTCCGGCGCGAGATCCCGCTCGTCCGCGGACAACGAGACCGGATTCACGCGGGCCGGCTCCAGAAGGCCGAGGCGAGCATCCGGGAAGCGATCGAAGTGCTGAGCGAGTTCGCGTCCGTGTCGGCGCGCCGGCGCTGATCGGGCGGGGCATCTGGCTATGCACGGAGATCCCGGCCAAGGCCGACCGGCTCGACCGTCGTGCCTGGTGCGCCGAGGAGTGGTGACCGCTTTCGCGGCTGGGATGATGTCCCGGACACGGTGTCCGGGTCTGTCGTCCGAGTCAAAAACTGGAAATGGGGTCACAGATGACCGCGAACAAGCCGACCGCGATGATCGAACTCCGTCCGACCCACTGGGCGGTCCTCACGCCCCCGGTACTGGAGGTGGGGGAACTCTTGCGCTATCCGGTGGTGGAGTTCGAGCCCGGAGGACCGCAGGGGCACCGAATGGAAGTGGTCGATTCGGACTGGCTCGCGCCGACACTGATCCGCCAGCGCTGGATCGAGGACGAGGAGAGAGCCGACGTCCGCGAGGTCCAGATTGTGCCGCAGGGGCTCGTCCCCCAGGTGGCCGGGGTGCTCGATAAGCTCGGCCACGCGGTCGAGGTGCGTGACCTGCGCGAGGACTCGCCGCGGTGGGTCCGGCGGGTCGACTGGCAGATGCACGTTCCTCGTCAACACCGCGACGCGGTCGAGGCTGTGGGGCGGCACCGTGCGCTTCGTGTGACCGGCTTCGACAGCGACCGCGTGGTCGGCACGATCGCGGCCGTGGCCCGCGCCTACCCGGAGGCCCGGATCGCGGTCGCGGTGCCCACCTACAAGATGCTCTGGTCGGTCCTGCGGTGGCTGCGCCCGCGGCTCGACGAACCCGTGGGGCTGTACACGGCGAAGGAGAAGACCTTCGGTCGGGTGAGTGTCGGGTTGGTGGGCCAGTTGCCCCGCGGGAAGGGCGAGTGGGACTTGCTGGCACTGCCCTTCGCGGAGCACACGGTCAACGACAACGCCCTCCGCGTGATCATGTCGGAGCAGTATGGGCGGGTGCTGTCCTTCAGCCGGGTACGAGAAACGGGCGACGACGACCTCGACCGGCGCGTCCAGGTGATCGCGGGACACACTTGGCCGGAAGTAAAGGTGCCCGTGCCGGTCACGGTCGTGGTGCTTCCGACGCGGGGAACCCGGCCGGAAGAGATGAACGACGCGTTCGAGCAGAAGAAACAGTTCTACTGGAACAACGCACGCCGCAACCGGCGGATCGCCGCAGTCGCGAAGGGACTGGTGCGGGCGAAGAAGAAGTCCGTGTGGGCGATCCTCGGTGACCACGAGCAACTCGTCGAGCAGGTCACGAGGGCGGCGAAGACGGGCGTCGCGATCCTGGTCGAAAGTCTGGTTCATGCACGCGAACTGGCGGTGCTCCTACCGGGATGGGCGGTCTGGTCGGCCAACGAACTGGAGGCCGCGAAGCCCGAACCCGGTTGCGGAATCATTACGACCGAACGTGCCGCCAAGGAGACCGTCCTGCGCGCCGAAGTCCTGATCCGCGCCACGGGGACGAGGTGGAAGTTGCCGAAGATCGACTGGCCGTACCCGGAGTTCGCCAGGAGCGGAATCCTGATCGACTTCGCGGACGACTTCCACCCGCTCGCAAAGAAGAACGCCGCGGCGCGGATCGAGGGCTACGAGAAGGCCGTGATGACGGTACACGCTTCGCAAGAAGCAACCACAAACAACAACGGAACCACGGGGGCGTCAGGATGACCCCTCCTGGACGGGCCTGACGAGTAAAGCCGTCACCCGTTCCTACGGACGTGGAGTCAAATCCACCCGTACGACCGCCACGGAACAGGTCGTTAAACGCGTTCCCAGGACGTGCCCGCTGTACGAGATAGTACCGGACCACCCGGAACACCCTCGTACACGCCGACGCGACCGGCCCTACGCAACCGGACGGGTGCAACCCGCCGGCCGTGGACCTCGCCACGAACCCGTACGGACCGTGCTACACGGACCATACGAACCCACCGGGACGACGCCCTCTTGCGGATGGCTTCGCCGATCCCTGGCGAAATGCGGCGCAGGCCGAATGTGGGCGGCTCGGACACGGATGTCCGGCCTCACCCCTTGTTGAACACGAACTTCGGGAGACACCGTGAGTGACCGCATTAGCGCTGAATTGCCGCCGACGCACGATCCCTGCGACCTCGCGTGGGTGCGGGGGCACGTCGGCACACCCGGCGAGATGTTGGGCCGCTGGCGACAAAAGTTGCACGCGGTCGCGGCAGGCGGATGGGACGCTGTGGAGGAACACGCGGGCGACGTGGTGACCATGATCGCCGAGCCGAAGGTGCTGTTCGAGGCCGCGACGCAACTCCGCGCCCGCGGCCCCAAGGCACCGGGGCCGAATCGACTGCCACTGGAGGTGCTGGGCGCGCGGGAGTTGTGGCGGATGTGCACGGCCCACGGTGTTGCCCTCCGTACCGACAATTACCGGCCGGGCAAGGAACTCCTCCGGTGGGTGCCGAAGGCATCGGGTACGGGTAAGCGGCCGATCATCCTGATGGAGCTGGAGGACCGGGTCGTGCAGAAGGCGGCGTCACTTGTTCTCCGTCCGATGCTCGACGGCCTCTTCGACCCGTTGAGCTTCGCCAACCGGCCGATGCGCGGGCGGTTCGAGGCGGTCGCCGTGGCCGAGCAACTCGCCCTCGGCGGACACCCGGTCTGGGTGGCGCACGACCTGATCGACGCCTACCGGCGTGTGCCGGTGTCGCGCCTCCTGGACGTGTTCTCGAAGCTCCTGCCGTGCCCTCGGCTGCGAACATTTCTGGGCCGCGTGCTGCCCCCGCGGGCGCGGTCGGTGGGAGGCATCAAGCAGGGCGGGCCGCTCTCGGCGCTGGCACTGGAAGTCTATCTCACGCACTTCTTGCATGGGCTGTGGCGCGAGGCGGGTCTCAGGGTCTGGCTCCTCCGCTACGCCGACGACCTCCTGCTCGTCGCGGCCGACGAGGAGACCGCCCGCGCCGCCGACGCACTCCTGCGGGAACTGCTCGCGCCCGCCGGGATGTTCCTGAAGCAGTCGTTCGAGGAGGCCGTCTGCGATGTCAGAACGGCCCCCGCCGAGTGGCTGGGGTTTCGGTTCCGGCTTGACGGGTCCAAGTTCCGCACCGAACTCGGCGGGCGCGCCTTCGAGAAGCTCGGCCGGCGATTCGTACTGGCGCACGCCAAGGACCGCCCCGCGGACCGGGCCGTCGCCGTGCTGCGGCAGTGGGTCTCCCAACTGGGACCGTGCTTTCGCCAGAAGGAGGCCGTGGCCCTGTGCACGAAGGCGATCCTGACGGCGCAGAAGTACGGCTTCGAGGAAACGGTGCCGGTGATCGAATTGGTCGAGCGGTGGGGGGACGCGGCGCGGGCGTGGAAGAAGATCAGGCGTCGAGTACGGCACAACCCCGGCTTCCTCACCGAGGGGCCGCTGGCGTACCCGACTCCGACGTCGGTGGTGTGGTAACGAACGGCGGGATCAAACAACGGGAGGATCGAAGATGCCTCCCAAGTGGGAGCCGTGGGTGCGGCGAGAACTCAAGCCGCAAGTCATTACCCAGAAGCAGTGGCGGTTGAGTCGATCCGCCGGCCAGATGCTCTCGCACCTGGAAGCTACACGGCGCGTGTATGGAACTCGGAGCGGCCAGCGGAAGCTCCGGCTGTTCCACCTTGCCTGTTGCCGGCGCGGCCGAAAACTGCTCGAACGCGACCCCGTGCAGCCCGTGCTCGAAGCGGCCGAGCAGCACGCGGACGGGGCGTATCGACGTGACCGGCTCGTGCGTCTCATCGAGCGCGTCCGGGCCGAGGTCCACGACTCGCTGCCGGACTCGATCTGCGTATCGGAGGAGGCTTTCTACTCGCGGCGCATGTACGAGCATCTGCGGCGTCAGATCGGCTTCCTGAGAGGTGGCGTTCTGTGGTCCGCCGGCCCGGAGCGTCTCTACCATCTGGACGTGTACTACCTCACGATCGCCTACGGCGTTGCCGGGTTGGAGTTGGTCCGCGAACTGTCGGCCCAGTGCGCCATCCTGCGTGACATCTTTGGTGATCCGTTCCGCCCGATTCGGTTCTCGCCGGCGTGGCGCACCGACACCGCAGTCCTGCTGGCGAAGCAGATGTACGAGTCCCGCGACTTCGGCGCAATGCCCATCCTCGCGGATGCACTCCAGGACGCTGACTGTACCGACTACGCGATCCTCTCCCACTGCCGCGACCGGAAGCAGAAACACGTCCGCGGTTGCTGGGTCGTCGACGCGGTGTTGGGCAAGGAGTGAGTGGAGTTCCGCGGGGCGTGGTGACCGCAACGTGTACGACAACAAGGAGAACCCGATGACGAAGGCGAGCGAAAAGACGAACACGCAGGCCGAGAAGAAGCCGCGGCTGTCTCTGGTCAGCATGGCGGACCTGTGCGACGAGGGCACCGCGCCTGACTGGCTGGTCGAGCGGGTGCTGGTCCGCGACCAGCCGATGGTGATCGGCGGGCCGCACAAGGCGCTCAAGACGTCGCTGGCGCTCGACCTGGCCGTCTCGCTGGCAACCGGCACCAAGTTCCTGAACACGTTCGCCGTGCCCAAGGCGTGCAAGGTGGCGGTGTTCAGCGGCGAGAGCGGTCGGCAGACGATCAACGAGACGCTCCGACGCATCTGTCGCTCCAAGGACGAAGAGCCGGAGGATTGCGACGTCCTGTGCGGCTTCCAGTTGCCGCGATTCGGCAGCGCTGCGGACCGCACGGAACTCCGGCACCTCATCCGCGCCAAGGGGGTCGAGGTGGTGATCGTCGATCCGCTCTCCTTGTGCCTGGGCGACGACCGGCCGGCGGCGAACCCGTACGAGGTCGGCCCGGTGCTCGCCCGGTTCGCGGACACGTGCCAGCGGGCTGGGGCGACCCCGGTCTTCGTCCACCACGCGAACAAGACCAGCAGTTCCAAGCGGATCGCGATCGCTCTCGGCGACCTAGCCTACTCTGGGATCGCCGAGTTCGCGCGCCAGTGGCTGCTGGTCGGGCGCACCGCCGAGTACGAGCCCGGCAGCGGCGTCCACGACCTGAGTCTGTCGATCGGCGGCAGTGCGGGCCACTCGTCCCGGTGGTCGGTTCGCATCGACGAGGGCCGCGAGGTCGGCAAGCGCCGGTGGTCGCTGCGGGTTCGACCCGATGAAGCGGTCGGGGTCAAGGTGGTGCCGCCGAGTCCGAAGTCGGGTTCCCTGGCGGGCACGAGCGAGTTGTAACCGACAGGCCGCGGGTCGCCTCTGCTCCGGCCGACCACGGGGCAAAACCGGCGCGCGGAAGCCGGGCATTCGGTTCGGGAGCGGGTTCCTGGGTGGTCGATCGGGACTGCTCGACCCTGTCCGGCACCTCAATCGGGGCCGTTCGCTCCCGGCTAACCCCGCTAAGAGGCACCTTGAGGGCGCGTTGGGCACCCGGTTTGAGGCGGATCGAGGGCCGGAGTTGTGCGCGGGGGCACCGCGCACTCGTCTGATCTCGCGGAACAGCCTTGAAAATGCGACACTGAAGCGGTTCGAGTGGTGGGCTCACCGGGTCGTAGTCCAATGGCGGGCGCACGGTAACCAAAGATGGCGTTCGAGACGCGAAGGTCGGGCGGCAACGAGTACCTGTATCTGTCCGAGCGTGACGCGAAGACTGGGCGGGTCGTGAAGCGGTATTGGGGCCGCGGTCCGAAGGCCGACGCCGCTGCCAAGGCCCTGGAAGCACGCCGACAGCAACGAGCCGCCGAGCGCCTGGCGGTGGAGCGTACACGGGCCGAGCTTCATGCTGTAGACGGGATGATGGCCGAACTGGAGACTGTGGCCGTTGCTCTGATGGAAGCGACGCTGCTCGCGGCCGGGTTCCATCGAGCGAATTATTCCCGGTGGCGCAAGCAGAGGAAATGAGATGGTCACGGAAGGCATCGGCGAACCGCCCCCGCCGGAGGTTCTGACCGAGATCCAGGGCGTGATCGCCAAAGCAAAAACGGGCGACACGAGTGTGCTCCCGCAGTTGCGGGCGATCCTCGACCGACACCCCGGTTTGAGCCGGCACTTCGGCGATCTCGGCAAGCACGCCGAATCCGCCTGGATCGCGTTGGCTGCGGGCAACAACGCCTATTTGCGGGAGACACTGACCCGCGAAGCCAAGGCCCGGCGGACGGAGTTGGCCCGGCCCGGTGCGACGCCCGTTGAAGCGTTGCTCGTGCAGCGGGTCGTGGCCTGCGGTCTGCAACTGGACTATTTGACCGCGGCGGAAGCCAACGCACTGGGGGCGGGCGACACCTACCGGCAACTCCAGTACCACTCGAAACGGATCGAACGGGCGCAGCGGATGTACCTCAGCGCCATGGGGGCACTGGTCACGTTCCAGAAACTCATGCCCGTGCCGCAAGTCGTTGCTGAGATCGCGATGGGTGATCCGGTCCGCGCTGACGTCGGCTGCGAATCACGCGCCCAGCCCGCCCGTGTCGCGCCGCCGCGGGCCGCGGAGTACCTGTTCGAGGAAGAACCGGTCGCGACGGAGCGCGACGAGCCAGAGCCGGTTCTGGCACGCGTCCCCTGCTGAACCCTGACCCCACGGAAGGAGTCCCGACGTGAGCGACCTGTCCGCGAAAACGCCCTGGCAAGTGACCATCGACCTGATGTTCCATGCCCTTAAGGTCAAGAACGCCGCCCTCAACGCCCACGCCGCGCACCTACTTTGCCAACTCAAAGGTCCAACGGTCAGCCGGATGGTGCGCGAGGCGGCGCTCCGCCGGAACGGTGCTCCCTACCGGCTGCGGCTCCTCGGCGTGATCGAGCGGGTCGGGTCGGTGCCGACCACGGACGACTGCCTGCTCCTCCACACGCTCGCGGCAGATAAGAACCCGCAGATCCGCCACGCCGCCGCCCGGTGTGTCGTTCGCTGTCCCGTGGCGGGGCCGTGAGCGTGACGTGTGGCCGTCGTCCAGCGGGGAGCGACGCACCACGGGGCACCGGCCGACGACGGGCTGACCCCGAAGGGGGTGTCTCGCCGGACAGCGTGTCCGGTGAGACCCGAATTGTGGGTTTGAGGACGCAAGTGTTGGGGTCGGTTCCGCGTTCCCACGGGACCGCCGCTGGCCCGGAGTGGCACCGCCGCGCCGGGCTCGCATCAGTCCTGCGGCGGGTCACTCAGGCCCTTGAGGATGATGGCCCGGTACTGTCCCCCCACGTGCGGCTCGGAGCCGGGCACGCACCACAGCAACAGGGCGTAGGTGTACCCCTCGTACGGGCCGCGGTCGGGGTGCTCCGCGTAGGCCAGTTCCTCGACGCCCACGTCCACCAGCCACGCCCGGAACTCGTTCAGTTCCCTGTCCCGGCGGGTCGGGAACCCTTCATGCGGTTGGTTGTTGAAGCCGACACACAGGGAGTCGCTTCCCAGAACGCCGGCCAGGACGCGAACCCCCGACCGGGTCTCGAAGTCGCGCGCGAAGGCGGTCTCGGCCGCTTCCCTCGCCATCCGCTTGTACACGTCGTTCAGGTTCGCAACGGCGTCGGCCTCGGCCGTTGCGTCCGACTCGTACTCGTTCCGGCGGATCTGAAGGAGGGCGTCGAACGCCGGCGCGACGACGGCGGCCCACTTCTGCTCGAAGGGTTGCCACGCCACGTCCGACCGCGCCTGTCGGGCCATGTCGAGTTGCTCCATCGTGTCCCGCCAGTCGTCCCGTTCGTTCTCGTTCACCGACATGACAGCCTCCCCGGTTGGTGTGTTGAACAGGGACGCGCCAGCGCCCCTCCACGCTGGGCGGGAGCCGACAATCGGGTTGGTCACGGATTCGCAGGTTTTTCAGCGTTCCGGCCACAAACGCAATTCGTTTCGCATTTGGACCACGTGCGGGAGCGTCGAGGTGCCGGGCGGCGGGAGCTTCGACCCATCCCCGGCGTTCGCGAACGCGACGGCCGCGCCCCGCGAGGCGATCTCCCCTGCCGGCTCGGCGACCGTATCGTACCCGTGGGCCACCTACGCGCACGGGAGACGTGAACGGCATGGGCAAGATCCTGGTCCTGTATCACTCGGCCAGCGGCAACACCGCGAAGATGGCCGCACTCGTGGCCGAAGGTGCCGGACTGATTCCCGACTCCGAGGTCCGCGTTCGCGAGGTCGCCGAGGCCACGCCCGACGACGTGTACTGGTGCGACGGACTGGCGGTCGGGAGCCCCACCAACATGGGCGTGCTGTCCTGGAAGATGAAACGCTTCTGGGACGAGACGATGTTCGACCACTGGGGGAAGGTCGACGGCAAGGTGGCCTGCGCGTTCTCGTCGAGCGGCGGCTGGGGCGGCGGGTCCGAGATCGCCTGCCAGTCGATCCAGATGGTACTCATGAACTTCGGCTTCTTGGTCTTCGGCGTCACCGACTACGCCGGGAAAAGCACGACCTGCCACTACGGGGCCATCGCCGCGAAGGAACCACGCGAGATTGAAGTGCAGGACGCCTGCCGGCTCTTGGGTCGGCGGCTCGCCGAATGGGTCGCGGTAGTCGCAGACGGGCGGAAGGACCAGCACCCGCTCAACAAGCCCGAATCCCGAACGCTCCCCGGTTGAACGCTTCGAGGGCCAAACCATGACGACTGACAACACCCGCCGCGAGTTCCTCCGCACGTCCGCCACCGGGCTGCTCCTGCCCGTGGCCGCGATCGCCGCCGAACCAAAGGCAAAGGCGATTAACGTCGTGGTGTGGGACGAGCAGCAGCCCGCGCAGAAGCAGGCGTATGCCAACTTCCTCGGCAACCAGATTGCGGATCACCTCAAGGACAAGGCCGGCCTTGCGGTGAAGTCGGTGAACATCGAGGACGACGAGAAGGGCCTCTCACCGGGGCACATCCGCAGGTGCGACGTGCTCATCTGGTGGGGTCACGTGCGGCAGGCCGAGATCACACCCAAGATGACGCAGCCGCTGATCCAGCGCATCAAGGAAGGAACGCTGTCGCTCATCGCGTTGCACTCGGCGCACTGGTCCACGCCGTTCATGGAGGCCATGAACGAGCGCACCCGCCTCGACGCGGAGAAGGCACTCAAGCGGGAGGGTGCGAAGGTCGAGATCGCGTACGTTGATCCGCCCAAACGGTACACGCTGCCGAAGTCAACGGACCGGCTTACGCCGTACACTGATCTGCGCAAGTTCCCGGACGGCCCCGACAAGGCCACGGTGTACCTCCCCTATTGCTGCTTCCCGGCGTACCGCACAGACGGCAAGCCGAGCCAGGTGCGGGTGCTGAAGAAAGATCACCCGATCGCCAAGGGTCTGCCGGAGAAGTTCGAGCTTCCCAAGACCGAGATGTACGCCGAGCCCTTCCACGTGCCCGAACCGGACGAGGTGATCTTGGAGGAGCGCTGGGCCACGGGCGACTGGTTCCGCAGCGGGATGGTCTGGACTATCGGCAAGGGTCGGGTGTTTTACTTCCGACCCGGCCACGAGACGTACGCGGTGTTCAAGGAGAAGCCGGTACTGCAACTCTTGGAGAACGCCGTCCGCTGGCTCGCCCCGAAGGGCGAATAACTGCTGTACGCCGCCGATCACTGGCTGCATCTGAGATGTTGTGACCCAACGCAGCAAGGGACGGGAACATGCGGTCCCATGGGCCGGTCGGCACTTGGCCCACCGTGACTACTTCTTCTCCCCGCTCGCGGGCAGCAGTTTCAATTCCTCCAGCCACGCCAGCGACTGTGTTTGCCACGCGTCCCACATCGGCCCCTTGTAACCGTTGAGCCCGTGACCGCCGGACGCCAGTTCCAGGTACTTCGACGGCACCTTCTGTGCTTGCAATGCGTCGTGAAACATCTTGCTGTTCTCCGGCGGCACCGGCTTGTCGTCCTTGGCGTGGGCCATGAAGGCGGGCGGCGTTTTCGCCGTCACCTGCAACTCGTTCGAGAAGAGCTTCACGAGCTTCTCATCGGGCTGTTTCCCCAGCAGGTTGGTCCGGGAGCCGCCGTGTCCCTTCTCGCCCATCGAAATCACCGGGTACACGAGGATCATAAAGTCGGGCCGGCAACCCTGCTTCTCGACGCCATCGGTCGCCTTCGGGTCGCCGTCGTCGAAGTGCGTGCCGGCGGTCGAGGCCAAGTGCCCGCCGGCCGAGAACCCGATGATGCCGACCTTTGCCGGGTCGATGCTCCACGCCTTGCTGTTGGCCCGCACCGTGCGGATCGCACGTTGGGCGTCGAGCAGTGGCACGAACGGCCGGCCCTTCGGGAGGCGGTACTCCAGCACCACCCCGGTGACGCCGTGCTTGTTCAGCCACGCCGCGATCCCGTGCCCCTCCGCTCCGGTCACGAGGCCCCCGTAGCCGCCGCCCGGACAGATCACGGCGGCGGTGCCGTTGGGCTTCTCCGGCCGGTGGACGGTGATCCACGCCTCGGCCTGCTCGAACGTGCCGTCGCCCTGTGGGGCGTTGTTGTTCCAGAGCTTCAGGCGTTCCGGCTCGGCCTTCTTCGGCGGGTCGTCGGCCCGGATCGCACCGGCGACGAAGAACGAGACAGCAATGAAAAGGAGGCGGGTTGCGTGCATGATGGAGGTCTAGGGTTGTGCGGGATGGCGACGTCGAGCCAGTTTCGGTTCGCTCTTGGCCCCGGTCAAGCCGGATTCCCCGCCGGTCCGATCCCGCTCCTGCGGGTTCACTGTCGAAGCCGACCGACCGGCGAACGCCAGAGACTGAACCGCGCAAGTCACTTCTTCGGTTCGAGCGCGTCGGTGAAGAACTTGACCACGGCCGTCACGTCCTTGAGCCCGTGCGGGTGGTGATCCTGGCCGGGTTTCACCACCCGCTCGACCGGCCCGCCGAGCGCTTTGTAGCGGTCGTAGACCAATTCCGAGTTCTCCGCGTGCGGCACAACTGTGTCCTTGTCGCCGTACACGAGCAGTAGCGGGATCTTCGCCTTTGCAAGGGGGGCGAGGTTATCGACCGGGTTGAGCTTGAACGCGACGGCCTCGTCGTCGTTCTTGAACTCGTAGGCCGCGAGCACCTTCTTCCACTCGCCCTCGCTGCCCTTGCCCGTGCCGAGCTTCTTCGGCGTTCCACCGGGCCAACTCTTGAAGTCGCACACCGCGTTGTCGAGGTACACCGCAAGTGTTTTGTCCGGGTGCGATGCGGCCCAGTTCATGCAGTACAACCCGCCGCGGGACAGGCCGATGAAGCCCGGCTTGGCGTGCATGCCGTAGTCCTTGACCATCGCGTCGTGGAACGGCTCCCACTTCTTCACGGCCTTCGGTGCGCCGAAGAGATCCGGTGTTTTCAGGTACGCGAGGTGCCAGCCGGCCTTCACGAGCGCCACATCGGCGTCGGCGAACGCGCCGAAGAACTC
>SXGS01189773.1_pt1 | contig 14157 bp, 8 predicted proteins | sample 3174681 | NCBI WGS metagenome assembly SXGS01 (sample SAMN11356861, study PRJNA531348) | freshwater metagenome | isolation source: freshwater sample F1-80 | place: China: Fuxian Lake, Yuxi | collected 2017-12-25
ATCGTCGCCGATACCCCCGGCCACGTGCAGTACACCCGCAACTTGGTCACGGGTGCCTCCACAGCAAATTTGTCCATTGTGCTGGTCGATGCCCGTCAGGGAGTCATCGAACAATCCCGTCGGCATACCTACATCGCCTCATTGCTGCGCATCCCGCACCTAGTGATCGCGATCAATAAGATGGATTTGGTCGGCTGGTCCGAAGCCCGTTTCAACGAAATCCGCGAAACCTTCGAGAGCTTCCTGCCGCGCCTGGCTATTAAGGACGTAAAGTTCATCCCGCTGAGCGCCCTCAATGGCGACAACGTTGTGGACCCCTCCACGCAGACACCCTGGTACTCCGGCCCCACCCTGCTCGGTCATCTGGAAACCGTGCACATCGCCAGCGATTGGAACCTCCAAGGCCTGCGATTCCCGGTGCAGTGGGTCAACCGCCCCAACAACCCCACCGACGCCCAGCTTCATGATTTCCGCGGACTCAGCGGCCAGATCGCCAGCGGCATCGTTCGCGTCGGCCAGCGCGTGATGGTTCTGCCCAGCGGTCTCAAGAGCACCATCCAGAAAATTTGGACCCTCAACGGCGAACTGGACGAAGCCTTTTGCCCTCAAAGCGTAACGCTTCAATTGGCCCACGACCTCGACGTCAGTCGCGGCGACATGATTGTCGGACTCGATTCTCTGCCGGGCATGTCCAACGACTTGTTGGCTAAGGTGTGCTGGATGAATCCCCGCCCGCTCCAAAAGGGTCGGAAGTACTTCCTCAAGCACGCCACTCAAACCGTGCAGGCGGTGGTCACCTCACTCGAAAGCCGCATCAACATTCAGACCATCGAGGCCGAACCGGAACCGGCCGAATTAGCGATGAACGACATCGGCGAGATTCGCATCAAAACAGCCAAGCCCATCGTCTTCGACGGCTACGGAAGCAACCGACTCACCGGAGCCTTTATTCTCATCGAGCAGGGCACCAATGCGACGGTCGCCGCCGGCATGCTCAATCCTCCGATGGAGGCCGTGAAACCCGAGTACAACGACTTCGCCATCTGAGGAACTCAGCCCAGAGTCTGCTAGGGCGATGGGTTTGAGCGATCAGTTCCAGAAGTGGTTCGTGGGTTCCTCCACGCTTGATCAACCTGCCCGATCGGAGTGCTGTTGGGCAGATCATGACTGCTGCTGAACTCTTCGGCTCGTTTCCGGAAGCCCTGGCCCGTTTGCGCACCCGTGGACCGGGTCCGGCCGGAAAACTCCCCCTCACCGAGGCGATGTTGCGCGAGGCCCCCAGCGGGGATCTCTTCGGAATGACCCAAAATGCGGGCATGGGATGGAACCCCTCCGAATTGGGTCGCAAGCAGTTCCTCATCCTCAGTACCCAAGGCGGCATTCGAGCTGAAGACGGTCGCCCCATCGCGCTGGGTTACCACACGGGTCATTGGGAGATTGGCCTCCTCTCGTGGGCGGCGGCTGAAACCTTTCGCGAGGGCAAGGCGCTGCCCTTCGCTGCCTGTGTTTCCGATCCCTGTGATGGTCGCACCCAAGGCACGGTGGGCATGTTCGATAGCCTGCCGTATCGCAATGACGCGGCCATCGTCTTCCGTCGTTTGATTCGATCCCTTCCGCAGCGGGTGGGGGTGCTCGGTGTGGCCACTTGTGACAAGGGCTTGCCCGCCATGATGATGGCGCTGGCCTCCCAGTTGGACCTGCCAACCGTGCTGGTTCCCGGCGGGGTGACGTTGCCCCCCGAACGCGGCGAAGATGCTGGCACCGTTCAAACTCTCGGAGCCCGATTCTCGCATGGACTCGTCACGTTGGACGAGGCGGCCGACCTAGGATGCCGGGCTTGCGGCACGCCCGGCGGCGGTTGTCAGTTTTTAGGAACGGCGGCCACTTCACAGGTGGTGGCTGAGGCGTTGGGCCTGGCCCTGCCGCATTCGGCGCTCGCACCCAGTGGCGAGCCGATCTGGCTCCAATTAGCCCGTGACTCGGCTCGTGCGCTCATGGCCCGTGAGAAGGTCGGCCTCACCACGCGTGCGGTACTCACCGACTCCGCGTTGCGCAATGCGATGACCGTTCATGCGGCCTTTGGTGGTTCGACCAACTTGTTGCTGCACATCCCGGCCATCGCCCATGCGGCCGGCCTTCGCCGACCCACGGTGGAGGATTGGATCGCCATTAACCGCCGCACGCCCCGCCTCGTGAGCGTGATGCCCAATGGACCCACCCACCATCCCACGGTGCGGGCCTTCTTGGCAGGCGGCGTGCCCGAGGTGATGCTGCACTTGCGAGATCTCGGGTTGCTCGACCTCGAGGCGCTCACGGCCACGGGGGATCGGCTCGGTGAGACCTTGGATGCCTGGGCGCGGTCCGAGCGTCGATCGGTACTCCGCCAACGATTGCAGAAATTGGACGGTGTGGATCCGGATTCGGTGATCCTGCCGCCCGCCTTGGCCCGGGAACGCGGCCTGACGAGCACGGTGACCTTCCCGCGGGGCAACTTGGCTCCCGAGGGGGCTGTCATTAAGAGCACCTCCATCGATCCCTCGGTGCTGTCGCCCGAGGGGGTGTTCTTCTTGGAGGGTCCTGCTCGCGTGTTCACGCGGGAGCGGGAGGCGATCATTGCCATCAAGGCGGGTCACATCCGCGCCGGCGATGTGCTGGTACTGGCGGGGGTCGGCCCCATGGGCACCGGCATGGAGGAGACCTACCAGTTGACCTCGGCCCTCAAGCATTTGCCTTTCGGTAAGTACGTGGCCCTGATTACCGATGCGCGCTTTAGTGGTGTTTCGACCGGTGCCTGCATCGGTCATGTCGGACCCGAAGCCTTGGCCGGCGGTCCTATTGGCAAGATCCGTTCCGGCGACCGCATCCGTGTCCGCGTCGATTGCCGAAATCTCGAAGGGTCACTGGATTTGGTCGGTGATGCCGAGGGCCTTTGGCAACCGGGTCGTGCTGAGGTTGAACTGCAGACTCGCTCCGCCAATCCCGCATTGGCCCCGCACGAAAAACTCCCCGCTGACACCCGGCTCTGGGCCGCGCTAGTGGGTGCCAGCGGCGGAACTTGGGGTGGGTGTGTCTATGATGTTGATTCGATTGTCGCGGCGTTGGAGCGGGCTCATTAATCGTTGAAACTTCCAACAAATACCCTCCAACAAATACCCGCCGATGAATCCGAATTGCTGGCCGAATCACCGATGGGTGACCGGGTTGTTCCCGGCATTCTGTTCCGCAGCGGTCGGCGTGGGGTTCATGGCCGGTGTCGCTGTCCTAGCGGCCGACGGCCCGCAAACTCCAGATGCCGAGCGGGCCCGCTTGCACCTGGCCGATGCGTCATTGGAAATCGATTGGGTGGCCTCTGAACCGCAGGTCATTAGCCCGGTAGCGATGGCTTGGGATGCGGCCGGATTCCTATTTGTTGCGGAGATGCGGGATTATCCCAACGCCGGCGATGGAGGGACAATCCGACGCCTCGAAGACCGGGACGGAGACGGCCGCTATGAACGGGCCACGGTGTTCGCTCAAGGGTTGCCGTTTCCAAATTCTGTAGTGCCCTATCGGGACGGAATTTTGGTCGCCGCGGCCCCCGATTTGCTGTTTTTGCGGGACACCGACGGGGACGGGCGTGCCGATGTCATCGAGGTCCTCTTCACCGGGTTCGGGACAGGCAATCAACAACTCCGGGCCAACGGATTGCGTTGGGGTCTCGATGGGTGGGTTTATGGCGCCAACGGACGCAGTGATGGGGCGATCCAATCCAAGCGCCGTCCTCAAGATCCGGTGCAGTCCCTGAGGGGTCGTGATTTTCGTTTCCGTCCGGACACGGGAGTGTTCGAGACGGTGGCGGGCCGCAGTCAGTTCGGTTTGGCAGGCGACGATTGGGGTAACCGTTTCCTTTCTTGGAACACCATTCCCATCCGGCACGAAGTCATTCCCGATGCGTTCTTGTTTCGCTCGCCGGTGCTGGCAGCGGTGGATCCCTTGGCCGATCTCCTGCCTCCCGGGGACCGGGGAGAGATCTTTCCAAAGACTCCGGCACCTCAGGTCTTCAACAACGAATCCGGTCAGCATTTCAACGCCCTGAGCGGCTTGCACCTCTTCCATGGCAACGCGTTGGGCGAAGGTTATCGGGGCGATGTCTTCGTCGGAGAGAGTTTACGCAACTTGGTGCATCGCCGCGTGCTGGAGCCCGACGGAGCGACCTTCCGGGCGGAACGTCGTGAAGTAGGCTCGGAGTTTCTGGCCGGATCGGACCCTTGGTTCCATCCCGTTCAATTCGCGAGCGGCCCTGATGGGGCGCTGTATGTGGCCGATTTTTACCGTCGGTTTGTGGAACATCCCGATTGGGTGGCCAAGGACACCCGCGCTCAGGTCGATTGGTCTGAGGGCAAGGCGCACGGGCGGATCTGGCGCATCGGGCGAGAAGGTCAACGTCGCGCGTTTCAAGGGCCGCCGTTCCGTGCCGACGCTTCGGTGGCCTCGCTGGTGGCTTCGCTCGATACGGCCAATGGTTGGCGCCGTGACACGGCTCGACGTTTGTTGGGAGAGCGAGGGGGATCCGAGGCCTTGGGGCCGCTTCAATCCGCGGTGAACCGTTGGAATCGACCGGAATCCCGCGTGGCGGCGCTGAAGACTTGGTCATTGCTGGGCGGTGAGGATCCGCGTTGGTTGGCGCGGTTGCTGGCTGATCCCAATGCACGCCTCCGTGGGGCCGCGGCACAAGTGGCTGGAGAAGGGTTGGCCCGGAGGTCGATCGCAGAGCAAGAATCGGCCCCGGCCCGTGCGTTAATTGATGCGATGCTGGGTCGCTGCGACGAGCCCGACGTGGCGGCAGCGATGCAACTCGGTTTGGCTCTGGGAAGCATCGCCTCGGAATCTAACCGAGAGCCGGCCTTGCGTCGATTGGCTGAGCGCCACGAAGACCGCTGGGTTCGTCTGGCCATCGCCAGTAGTTCGCGTTCGACGGTTTTCGCGGCCTCGCTCCGCCTCATGCCAGCGGCCTCGGGACCGATGCGGCCGGTCCCAAGGCCGGCGGTCTCTACGGTGGGTCGCGCGACGGTCCTAGAGTCCTATCGTCCGGCGCTGACCTTGACCGGGCAACCGGGTCGGGGTGCAGCCATCGTGTCGCGCCTGTGTCTGGCCTGTCATTCTCTTCAAGGTCAGGGACAGCGCGTGGGCCCCGACCTAGCGGGGGCCAATGCTCGTTCACCGGAAACCTTGTTGCAGGATATTCTCGATCCCAATCGGCAAATCGCTCCGGATTACGCTGCATATGAAATCATTCCCAAGACCGGGGAACCGGCGGTGGGTTTGATTGCCAGCGAAACCGCCCAGCGCCTGACCTTGCGTCATCCGGGTGCCTCGGATTCGTCCTGGGCCCGCTCCGAGATCCGTGAGATCCGAGCCACGGGACGTTCCCTCATGCCCGAGGGTTTGGAAGAGGGTCTGAACCATCAGGATGTGGCCGATCTCCTCGCCTTCCTCCGAGCACCGAGTGCAGATCTTTTGCCGAAGCAGCCGTGATTCCTGCGCAGCGTGGGCATAAAGAGCCAGACACTTCCTTGAGGTGTCAGAAATGGATGGGGTGAACCGTTCTCAATTCAGGCGGGCGAGCCTTGACGATGGATCCCGGAGATCCTTCGATCCACGAAGTGTCCGGGCATTCCACGGCCGCTACTGCTCCTCCAAACTGCAGGAGTGAGTTTGGTTCATCATCTCGATGAATCTTTATATCGCGGTGTTAGTGGCCCTCCGCCCGTGCCGGCATCGGGCACGCTGGTAAGCGGGCAGGAATGAGTAACTCCTCAGCCAATCGTTCGGAAATTAAAAGACTCCGAGTCGCCTCGGGGCAGCCCACGATTCGCTTGGGATTTGTGCCGCTCAATGACAGTGCGCCGCTGATTGTTGCCCAGGAACTCGGCTTCTTTGCCCGGCAGGGATTGCGGGTTCACCTCAGTCGTGAGCTGGGTTGGGCCTCGGTCCGTAACAAACTCGTCTATGGAGAACTGGAGGGCGCCCATGCTCCGTGCGGCCTGCCCCCGGCCTTGAGTCTGGGTCTCGACGACCGTCCCTCTTCTTGCAGCACCGGGCTCGTGCTCAACCTGAATGGCAACGCGATTACACTGGCGCGCCGATTCCATGAAGAGGGCGTGAGGACCGCTGAGGACCTGGCTCAATGGGTGACGCGCCGCCGGGGTGGCCCGATTATTCTGGGGACGGTCTCCACCTACTCCACGCACTCGCGATTGATTCGGGGTTGGTTGGGATCGGCCAACATGGTCGAGGGACGCGACTACCAGTTGGTGATTGTGCCACCCAAGCAAATTCTCAAGGGACTGAGCTCGGGTCATCTGGATGGTTATTGTGTCGGTGAGCCTTGGAATTCCGAGGCGGTGCTCCGGGGCTTGGGTAGCTGCTTGGCGACCAGTTGCTCGGTGGCCTCCCGTCACCCTGAAAAGGTGCTGGCCGTTCGCGGTGATTGGGCCATGGCGGAGCCGGAGCAACACGAGCGACTTGTGGCTGCCGTGCTGGAGGCTTGCCGCTTCTGCGACCGACCTGAGTCCGCTGACACCGTGATTGAACTCCTGACACGTCCCGAATACTTGCACCTGTCAGCGGAGTTCATCCGCCCGGCTTGGACCGGCCGGGTCCCGATCTCGGAAGGTCAGACATGTCGTCTCCCTGAGTTCAATTGCTTCCACCGCTTCGATGCCAACGAGCCAACCCCGGAAAAGGCCGAATGGATTCTCCGGGAACTCTACGGTGATCACCCAGGTCGGCCGCTAAGGCCCGATTGGATCAAATCGGTCTTTCGCATGGATGTCTATGAGGCAGCCCGCAGCCGTTTGTCCCTTTCCAAGTCTCCACTCAAACCCACTCGACACGTCTATGAACCCCACACCCTGTCGGCCTGAAACATCCCGTCGCAGTTTTCTTCGCACCACCGCCGCCGGAACTCTGCTCGCCGGGCTTCCCGCCGGTTGGATGGGCTCGGTGTATGCCGACGATTCGCCGGAATTACCGAATGTGCGCTTCGGCATCATCGCGCTGACCGATTGCTCGCCCATCGTCATTGCCCACGAGAAGGGCCTCTTCAAGAAACACGGCATCCAGTCTTCGGTTTCCAAGGAAGCCAGTTGGGCGGTGATCCGAGACAAGCTGCAGACCGGGGATAACCAGGCCACGCACATGCTCATTGGCATGCCCATTGCCTCGACGATGGGGCTCCTGGGTTCGGCCAAGAAGCCGATGATCTTTCCGTGGATGCTCAATCGCAACGGTCAGGCGATCACCCTCAAGTCCGAATTCCTGGGCAAGGTGCAAGAGGATCCGAAGGCGCTGAAGCCCTTCGTCGAGAAGGCCAAGTCTTTGGGCGAACCCATGACCTTCGCCATGACATTTCCGCCGGGAACGCATGCCATGTGGTTGCGCTATTACCTCGCGGCCGGAGGCATCAACCCCGACAAGGACGTCAACCTCATCACCATCCCGCCGCCCCAGATGGTTGCCAACATGAAGGTGGGCAAGATGGACGGGTTCTGTGTCGGCGAGCCATGGAACGCCCGCACGGTCAGCGACAAGATCGGTTTTACGGCCATCACCACGCAAAAGATGTGGAAAGATCACCCCGAGAAGGTCTGTGCCTTCCTCGCGGAATACGCCGACAAGAACCCGAAGACCGTGAAGGCCGTGCTCAAGGCCCTGCACGAGGCCTCGGTGTGGCTCGATGATCTGGGCAATCGTCCGGAGCAGTGCGACATCGTCGGCAAACCCAGTTATGTGAACTGCCCGAAGGAATTAATCCTCGGACGGTTGCTGGGAGACTACGACATGGGTGACGGACGGAAGTTCAAGGATCCGTCTCCGATGATCTTCAGCCAGCGCAACTGCAACTACCCGCAGACCAAGTACGTGACCTGGTGGCTGAGCCAGTTCCGTCGCTGGGGCATGGTCACCGGTGCACCCGATTACGCCGGCATCGCCGCGAAGGTGGCGCGCACCGATCTCTACGAGGCAGCGATGAAAGAAATCGGGGTCGTTCACGGCGGTCGTGATGATCGTTCGGAGACACTTTTTGATGGTATCCCCTTCGATCCCGCCCAGCCCGAAGCCTATGCCCAGGCCTTCGCGGTGAAGAACCTCAAGGGTTGATCTGGAATGAAAAAAATCCATTGGGATGCGGTGCTCATGCCGTTGGTGGGCGTCACCCTGACCCTGTTGGCTTGGCAAATGATCTCGGGACGGACTGTGATCCGGAATCTGGCCGATGGGACGGTGGAAGAGGTGCGGCTCGGCTGGGTCCAGGACTTGCCTGGTCCCCTCCAGACTTGGGAAAAGACGCGCAAATATGTCGTCGAGCCCTTCGCCAAGCGCGAGGAACTCGACCAGGGAATCCTGCGGTTCACCTGGTACTCGTTGGTGATCGTCGCCAAGGGATACGCCATCGCCCTCATCCTAGGAACTCCCTTGGGTTTTCTGCTCGGCCTCTCGTCGACCTTTTCCAAAATGTTCGACCCGATCATTCAGGTGCTGAGACCTGTGTCGCCTCTGGCGTGGATGCCCCTGGGAGTCGTGCTCTTCGCCAACAGCGGGAAAAGCGCCAATGAGTTAGCCGCTCTGTTCACCATCGCCGTCTGTGCGATGTGGCCCACGGTGCTCAACACCGCCGTGGGCGTGCGTGCCATCCCGCAGGACTACCTCAATGTGGCCCGTGTTCTGAAGCTCTCGAGGACGCAGACGCTGCTGAAGATCATGATTCCCGCCACCCTGCCGTACATGTTTACAGGCTATCGGCTGAGCCTGGGCATTGCCTGGTTGGTCATCGTGGCGGTGGAGATGCTGACCGGCCGCATCGGCATCGGGAACTTCCTCTGGAACGAATACAACAACGGTCTCTACACGAGCATCGTCCTCTGCATCGTCACCATCGGTCTGGTCGGCTTCTCGCTGGATCGGGCCATGAGCCTCTTGGAACGCCGCTTCAAGAGCATCCTCTGAACCGAACCTATGTCCTTCCTCGTTCTCCAGCAGGTCTCCAAAGGATTCGGGCCGCCCGAGGCCCGCCGAGAGGTCCTTTGCGGAGTGGATCTCTCCGTGAAGCAGGGTGAGATCGTGGCCATTGTGGGCTATTCCGGTGCAGGCAAATCAACCTTGCTGCACTTGGTTTCCGGACTGCTGAAGCCGGACGCGGGTTTCGTGACCCTAGGGGGTCGGGTCATCGAGGGCCCAGGCACCGATCGCGGAGTGGTGTTCCAAAATTACAGCCTACTTCCCTGGATGACCGTGGCCGAGAATATCCGGCTTGCTGTAGACTCGGTTTTCCCGGATTGGACTGAAGAGCGCCGCTCCGAGCAGGTCGATCGGCACATCGACTTGGTTAATTTGACCCACGCCCGGGATCGGCGTCCGAGCGAGTTGTCCGGAGGTATGCGCCAGCGGGTCTCCGTGGCCCGCGCCTTGGCCATGGATCCCCAAATCCTCCTGCTCGATGAACCGCTCGGTGCCCTCGATGCGCTCACGCGAGGGACCCTTCAGGAGGAGATCTCCCGTATTTGCAGGGCTTCAGGTAAGACCGTTGTGCTCATCACCAATGATCCCGACGAAGGGATCTTGATGGCCGACCGGATCCTCCCGATGAGTGCTGGCCCAGGAGCCATCCTGGGGCCCTCGTTCCCGGTTGTTCTAGGCCCCACGCGGGATCGCCGCGCCCTCAATCAGGACCCTCGATTTAAGGCGCTCCGAGCCGAGGTCGTTGCCTGGCTTCTGGGCCCAGGGGCCCGTCCGGCGGTCTCCGTTTCCCGAAAGCTCACTCTACCGGATTTGGAACCCGAAGACCTCGAGATTCCCAGGCCTCTAATCGGGGGACGCCGTCGGCCGCGGCGGCGATCCGAGGAGCGGCGGGAAACGGTGGATCTCACCCCTTAAGTACCCATGGCTGATCACGTCGAAATTTCCCACCTGAGCAAGGTCTTCTCGACCCCTAAGGGCCCCTTGCGAGTGGTCAAGGACTTCAATCTGCGTATCCGGCAGGGGGAGTTTGTCACACTCATCGGGCATTCGGGATGCGGTAAAAGCACTGTGCTCTCGATCTTGGCCGGACTGAGCGACGCCTCGGCGGGCGGCATCGTTCTGGCGGGTCGAGAGCTCACTGGACCGGGTCCGGACCGCGGTGTGGTGTTTCAGTCCCCCAATCTCCTCCCGTGGATGAGCGCTCTGGAGAACGTCCAGCTCGGGGTTGACCAGGTGTTCTACACGGCCTCGCGAGAGGAACGTCGCCAGATCGCCGAGTACTACCTCACGGTGGTCGGATTGGGCGAGGCTCTGCACCAGCGACCCTCAGAACTCAGTCAGGGGATGCGCCAACGGGTGGGCATCGCTCGGGCCTTCGCGTTGTCGCCCAAAATGCTCTTATTAGACGAGCCCTTCGGGATGCTCGATTCGCTCACTCGATTCGAGCTTCAGCAGGTCTTACTCGACCTCTGGAATCGAACTCGCCTGACGGCACTCATGGTCACGCACGATGTCGATGAAGCGCTCTTCTTATCCGACCGCATCGTGATGATGACCAATGGCCCGGAGGCTGAGGTGGGGGAAATTCTCCACGTGCCATTCCCTCGGCCCCGCCGCCGCCAGGAATTGCTAGAAAACCCAGAATACTACCGGCTCCGCGAGCAACTCATCGAGTTCCTCCATGTGCGGGCCTACACCCTCAAGGGACAGACACCCAAGGGGGCAGCATCGGGGGGCGGGCACGGTCCGTCGCCGACAGCTCCAGCACTTTGCGCCGCCTCGCCCGTCACCGTGGGCGCATAACTCCCAGAATAATCCTCTCCACTCTCCGCATCACTAACCCTGACCCAGACATCGAAAACAGCCATGAAACCCTCCGCAGCCGTCTCCTGCCTTGCCGGACTCATTGTGTGCCACGGTGCCGCCTTTGCCGCGGCCCCCAATCTCGACTGGGGTGTGACCACTCCGGTGGCCCCCTCGCCGGCCGGCTTCATTAATGACTGGCTCCGGCAGGACAATCCCTATTTGTCCTCCTGGAACCTGGGGGCCTTGTACTGGAGCCGGTACGAGATGAAGCAAAATGGGGGATTCACCGGCCCGGGCTCACTGGCCGACTTCCGGACCGACACTGACAATGACAACAGTTACCTCCTCCAGCGGGTTCTCCTCCGCGGAGGTTACACCGGGCGTTGGTTCGAGGTGTTTGCGCAAGGTCGCTCGAGCACTGTTACCGGAGACGACCGTTCCAGCACGGGCAACTTCGTCACCCAAGCCAGAACCCTGAATGGAGTCGCCATCCCGGCTTATCCGGTGGGGCCGGCCGGCCGGGGCAGCAGCCCGGAGTCGGATGGACCCATGGACCTCCAACAGGCCTATGTGTCCCTCGGTAACCACAAGGAGTTTCCCGTCTCACTCAAGGTGGGTCGCCAGGAGTTGCTCCTGGGTGATCAGCGCATCGTGGGCCCGTTGGCCTGGAATAATATCGGGCGCCAATGGGATGCGGCCAAGGTGCGCTGGCAGAACCCCTATTTTGCCCTGGAGGGTTGGAGTTCGATGGTGGTGATGCCCGATGACAATGGCTTCAACCGGTCCAACCCGGATGAGATGTTCTCCGGGCTCCACTTGACCACCAAGGCTGTCCCCAAGACGTGGACCGAGTTCTACCTCCTGAGCCGCAATGTGGGTCGTGATGGCAATGCGGGGAATAAGGGGTTGGTCCCGGCACCGTTTCGTCCGCCGGAGGCTCAGGATATTTACACCGCAGGAACGTACATCCGGAGTTCCACCAACGACTGGGTGAATGTCGATTGGGGTGCCCAAGCCTATTACCAGTTCGGCAACTTCGCCGATGCACGGGAGGCCGCCGGAATGGGGCCGCGCCGAGAGCATCGGGCCTGGGCGGGGGTGCTTTCGGGTGGCTACACCTGGAAAGAATCGGAGCTCCAGCCACGCCTGGGTCTCGAATACAGCCTGGCCAGTGGTGACAACAATCCCAACGACGGCACGCACAACACCTTCGTTCACCTGTATCCCACCGGTCATCTCTTCTACGGCTATGCCGATTTCGCCTCGTTCCAGAATTTGCACAACGTGCGCCTCCGGAGCTCGCTCCTGGCCACGCCGCGGGTTCGGGTGCAACTCGAGGGACACATGAAGTGGTTGGCCACGGCCAATGACAATTTTTACAACGTCGCCGGCCTCCCGCGGGGTGGAATGACCTACCAGGGGGCTGCAGCCCGCGGAACCGGTTACGGAATTAATCCCGATGCTGGAACCTTCGTGGGCTCCGAGATCGACCTTGTGGCCACGTGGCAGGCCAACAAGTACCTGGTGCTCGAGGCGGCCTACTGCCGCTTCCTGCGCGGGGACTACATCCAGGATTCGCTCTCCAAGGTAGGCTCGCAAGATGCCGACTACGTTTACATTCAGGCTCAGGTGAATTTCTGAGCGGGCTCTTCCGATCGCCTCCATGAACATCGTGCCCGAGACCGCACCTTTCAGTCGCGAGCAGCGCGCCTGGCTCAATGGGTACTTCGCGGCGTCGTTGTTCGATCGTTGGGGACAGGCCTCCGAGGGCGTCCCGTCCGCCGCGCTGGCCGCTGCGTCGGAGGCCGCCCCGGGGCCGGGCCCGCTGTGGATTGGTTTTGGATCCCAATCGGGCGGTGCGGCGACGCTTGCCAAGAAGATGGCTAAGGTCGCCGAAACCAAGGGCTACGGCGTGACGGTGCGTGAGCTCAACCAGATCTCGTCCGATGAATTGGTCGCGCAGTCCCGACTGGTGGTGGTGACCTCCACCTGGGGCGAGGGCGAAGCCCCCGACAACGCGGCCGAGTTCTGGTCTCGGATTTTCGACCCATCGTTTCCTCGGTTGGAATCGCTCCGGTATTCGGTGCTGGGCCTGGGCGATCGTAACTATGCCGATTTCTGCGGTGCGGCCCGTGGCATTGATGAACGCCTCGGAGCGCTGGGGGCGCGGTGTGTCTTGGGGCGGGTCGAGTGCGATGGCGCTGATCGGACCCCGGTCGCGTCGTGGATGGAGTCCTTGTGGATGGCACTCGCTGGCGACGCTCATTCGCTGTCGGCATCGGTGGCTGCGGCCAAGGCTTCGGAGCAGCTCACTTCCATTCCTTCGCAGCCTCCGGTTTCCGAAATCGCGGAGGGTCGGTGGTCACGCCGGAATCCCTATCCTGCCCGGTTGCGGGTGGCCCGTCGTCTGAATGGCGCTGGCTCGGCCAAGGACACCCGACACATCGAGATCGATCTGTCCGACTCGGGCCTCACCTACGAGGCAGGTGACGCACTTGGGGTGCAACCGGTCAATGATCCGACCCTGGTGGCCGAGGTGCTCGAGGCGCTGGCCATGCCGGCCGAGGCACCCTTCGGATCCACGGGTTCGGAGACCCTCCATGCGGCGCTGATGCACCGATGGGTGCTCACCCAACCCTCGCCCGCCCTCCTGAAACGACTCGCGGAACGCGCACCGGATTCCATCGTGTCGCAGTGGACCGCGCCGTCCCGCCGAGCCGACCTCGATGCGTGGGTTCGCGGTCGTGATGTGGCCGACGTGCTGAGGCTCGCACCCGGTGCCCGATGGGAGATTGGGGAATTGGGAGAACTCCTACGGCCCCTCCAACCGCGCCTTTACTCCATCGCCTCGTCGCCCAAGGCCCATCCCGGTGAGGTTCATTTGACGGTGGCAACCGTCCGCTACGAGGCCCATGGCCGGTTGCGACAGGGCGTGGCCTCATGCTGGTTGGCCGACCGGGTGGTTCCCGGCGAAACCACGGTTCCAGTCTTCGTCCAGGTCAGTCGTCATTTCCGACCACCCGCCGATCCGACCCGTCCGATGATCATGGTGGGACCGGGCACCGGGATTGCTCCGTTCCGGGCCGTCCTGGAGGAGCGACGGGCCATCGCCGCGACAGGGCGCAACTGGCTCTTCTTCGGCGATCAACGCCGTGCCTCCGATTTCCTCTACGCCGAGGAGTTGGAACCCTTCCATCGGGAGGGATTCCTGACCCGGCTCGATCTGGCCTTCAGTCGTGATCAGGAAGCCAAGGTCTATGTCCAGGACCGCATGCGGGAACAGGGTTCCGAACTCTGGCGATGGCTCGAAGACGGGGCTCATTTCTACATCTGCGGCGACGCCCAGCGCAT
>SXGS01320090.1_pt1 | contig 14156 bp, 11 predicted proteins | sample 3174681 | NCBI WGS metagenome assembly SXGS01 (sample SAMN11356861, study PRJNA531348) | freshwater metagenome | isolation source: freshwater sample F1-80 | place: China: Fuxian Lake, Yuxi | collected 2017-12-25
AGCTTGTCAACCTGTAGCGGAGTTTCGCCATTGCTTGCACAAGATATTGACAAGCTGGAAGCTTATCCCACGTTCGTTAAACGATTTCGCTGCAACGACTTGTTCTTTCCAATGCAAATGAAAGTGGCGCTGTCCATCTAATTAACTTTAATTTGGCAATTGCCCCGATTTTTCGAGCCGTATCTGAATGTCCCATCTGATCCAGATGGCGATCGATTGAGCGATCAACAGTAGTGTCCAAAGTCCCCAGGTAAGAACCGGGCTATTGATGTCCGGTTTCCAGTTGGGAGCAAACGATTCAGAAAATGCCATTGCCAAAGGAAAAAGAACTATCGCGAAGAAGAAAACGATAACTCTGGTAGCACATCCCATCCCTGCGCCGTAAAAGGGAGGTCCCAGTTCGATCAACTTGCCGACGCTGTATGAAACGACTCTGATCGATGCGATGATACCCAGCAAGATTGGCCAGTGCATTTGAGACGTAACAATCCAGGTCCAGGCTGCATCACAGTTCTGCCGAAATTGATCGACAAACGAACTTTCGTTCCAATATGCATGGCCGCCTACTGCAACGGAAAGGAGCACCGTAATGCACAACCACAGTCGCAAACACTTGATTGCATCGGACTTGAGGTCCGGATGCCGAACAATCGCCTGAGCGACCGGAATGGCTACCACATAAGCAAGATATTCTCCGACCATCGGCATCGCCAGATGCAATACCGTTGCGTTTCCAACCACAATTGCCCGTGCAACTAGCGCCGCCATGACCAGTTCGGTTGCCAATTCGGTGATCAATTCCCGCATCGTCATCCTGCCACCCTCCAGGCGGAAAAGATGCTGGGCTTCCTTCACGGTCAGCTTGTTAACCAGTAGTTTTCCGTCTGCATCACGTGGCGTCGGTGGAGTCTGCTTGGTCGCGACTACGTGAGGCAGCTCACAATGACGGTCTTGCTTTCGTCGCTTTTTTCGACTCACAACCGATCACTCCCTCAAATTGCATTCATACAGGATTTTTTGCTGTTGAGTCTTTTTTCGATCGACTCCATGGATGCAACTTATCGTTTGAGTTGCTCCGGAAAAAGATGCCTTCGCGAGATTGCAAATTCTGATCAAATTGAGTGAGTACTGCAATCCAAGAGGCCCAACCGGATCGGCTGTTATCAAGCAGCCCCACATACCATTCGGCAGGCCCAGCTCCCCGCACGCGCCACGGCTTGATTGCGAGAATAAATAGCACGGCGGGCAGCTCCCCAGGCACTTCGTATCCCCGCCCCAGCCATCCTCCGTCAGTTGCTGGTGGAAATCCCGACGCGGCCAAAGCTGCTGGCAGACAACTTATTTTCCATTCGCGGACCCGCCTTGGAATTGTACATAACAATTAACGGCAACTACGTGTCGAGTGAATCCACGACATGACGAGACGTAGCTGGAGTGGCGTTCTTTCTCCATCGAATTACTCCGATTTCGATGAGAGCTGGTACTAGGAGGAGGTCCGCGATAAGCCCACATCCAAGTGTGAATACAAGGAGCGTACCCATCATGCGTACGCCGAAGTAAAGCGATAGGGCACACGGAGATAACCCAACGCAAAGAATGATCGCTGATTGAACAACAGCTCGCCCTGAAAAGCGAAACGTACTATTGAGTGCATCCGTTTGATTTTGTCCCGAATCGAGTTGCAATCGATAGCGATGAAGAAAGTGGATCGTATCGTCTACGGCGATTCCCAAAGCGATCATCGGCAAACCAAGGATATCGCTGTCGATTCGACCAAACATCCACTTTGCCATACAAACTAATATCGCCAAAGGGATGAGATTCGGAAGTTGAGCAAGCAGTCCGATTCTGATCGAACCGAGCGCAACAATCATCACCACGGAAATGGCGATGATGCAGATCCAATTTCCGCGAAGTTGGCTTGCAATGATGCGTCGAACAGCTTGACCAATGAGCGTCATCGAGCCAGAGGCCCGCACACGAATTTCGCTGCCTGCTGGAATCTTAGAAGATAGCGCAGCGACCAACTGGTCATCTAATTTGGCAACCTCGATGAAGTCGGTTTGTGCGATTTGAACGTAGATTCGCAGCAACCGACGATCGAAACTGACGAATCGACGAATGGCTTTTTCGTTGTGGGTCTCGATGAATCCAAGCATCGCTTCGTTCACCGGTTGGTCAAAGACAGTACGATCGTCCGCGATTCCAAGTCCATTCTTCAAAGTCCTCAATGGTGCTAGTACGGAAAATACGGATTGGACACCTTTGCAATCGCGAAGCGTCGTTTCCATTTCCTCAAGCGATTGGAGAATCGATGGTTCCGTACTCTTGTGATTTTGAAGTTCTACGAGTAATTCAATATGCGTTGCACCGGCAAAATGCTGATTGAAAAAATCACTGCTTGTTCGCAATTCGTGATTCGTTGGAAACCTCGATGGAAAATCAGCTTGAAATTCAATGTGCGCTGCGTTCCAGAAGAAGCAGGCAACGATGACTCCACTCGAAGCGATAACTAAATACGGAAAACGAACGCTAATACTTCGGCACCTATTGACCAGCCAATCAAGAAGCAAGTTAGAACGCAAATGCCAGGGATCAACAATCGAAGACAATTGAAGTTGCAATCGAGCGTAAATAATCAGCCCAATTGACTGAAGCACAAAGGCCGAGGCAACACCAATCGACGCTGCAAAAGCGAAGTGCCTTGTGGCGGGAACCGGAACAGTTGCTAATGATAGAAAGCCAATAATCGTCGTCAGTGAAGTCAAACAACAAGCCGATCCAACATCTAAAACCGTTCTTTCGATCGCGTCGTGTACGGTTCGACCTTCTTCTAGTTCTGTTCGATATGTCGAAGTGAGATGAATAAAGTCGGATGTTGCGATCGTGATGATGACCGGGGGAGCGGCAGCGATGACCAACATGCTTATTTCGCCAAAGCAAAACATGGTAAAACCAAGTGCCCAGAGTGTTGCGATCGTCGCAATCAGAAAGGCCGCAACAATGGTTACCCAATGACGAAAAATCAAGAAAACCGTGAGTGAAATCGCTACCAATACCAGCGGACAAATAAGGTAAATACCGCGAAACATCTCTTCAAATAGCCAGCCTTGCGAAATGATCAATCCTGCTACGTGGACCTGCTTACTTCCAAGTCCGCATTGGCGAACAGCCTTGATAAACAATGGTCTCAGTTGAATCTGACGGGCAGCGGGAATCAGTTTCCCCAATTTTAGTTTTACGATGATGCCCCAACATTCTGCATCTGCCGACAACAATGATCCTGTGACCTGCGGATTCTGAAGGAGTTCTGTGCGAAGCCGTTCGCAATTGATCCGATTTTTCTCTTGCTTTGCTTCTGGCCAATAGAGACGAGGTGTAAAAGCACCTTTTGGAATCTGCCCGCTCAAGATACTCTTTCGAGCAGCCGATCGAGCTGCGACTTGACCAATACTCCGCGGTGCGTCGACGGACACGTTGGGTAAGTCGACGAAGCTTACCGCGTACTCTACTTCAGGGATCGCTTCCAATTCCCGAACCAAACTTCGAATCGCATCAAGTTTGTCAGGGGAAATAAGCGACGGCCCTTCGCTCGCTGCCAAATAGACAAGGTCTTCACTGTCTTCACCAAGCGTCTCAGCAATTTCGAGCTGCTTACTGTAAGCAGCCAGATCATCGACAAATATCTGGACCAGCGAGTTGCCAATTGAAAGAGAAGAGAGTTGATAGAGGGCAATAGCGGTTGTGGCCGCGATGCAGACTATCCATAGTGAGCTTCGATGCAAAATCGAGCGACTTATCCGTCTAAAAACCTGTTTCGAAAACGAATGATCAGTTGCCATGAATGGATTTGGTGAGCAATAGTCGGTGAAAGGAAACCATCAATCATCGAAACCAAAGTATCTTAGATTACGAATCCTAGCGTATGGGCTTCTTCGTAGGTACAATACGACACATCGAGCTCTTTTTCGCGATTCCTCAATGAATCGTCGCTGAATTCGTATGTCTAAAAATCATGCAGCCATCACGCCGAATCAGCCCGTTCTGCATCAAGTGGTTTTGCAGAGCATTGGCAATCTTTGTTTTTCTTGCTGTAGTCGATTTCGTCTTAGATGCCATGTTCTGGCAGAAAACAATTGCGGATCGAGAACGCATCGCAGAGCCGCTGCCCGTCGCCGACTTTCAAGGCAGACATGGCAACGAATCCAAACTCTCGACGATACATCCGATTGCATTTCGTAGAGAAGAGTCTGACCATCGGTTAGCAGCTCATCGATCAGCCGCACGTTTGCTTGAACAGTTTACACTTTTTGGCAATGGCGACGGAATGTTTGCAACGCCCAAGATTTCGCTCTTCTATCGGGAACTTGGAATTGATCGAGGCTGGAAAGGTCAGTTGATTCGCTCGGTCGCGATGGGAAGATTGGGGCTTTATTCTGGTACGAATGTAGCAACCGGCTTTCTCGACCGCTCACATGAAGACATAAGAATTATAGTGACCGGCTGTGCAACTTGTCATTTCGGTCGAGCGGCCGGACGTGACGTCCCAGGATTAGGAAATAAGAACATCGATCCATACATACTTGGAAAGGGGATCATTAATGCAGATGCTGTATTTGGATGGTTACCGATCGATGAAACTGGTGAAGTTTCCGAAGCTGCGCGAAATCGAAGCATAAGAATGGCACACCTGCTGGCGAATGAACAAATCGGAAACAGGACGCAAGGTATGGTGCCTGTCGCGAATGTTGTCCGTTGGTTCTATGACCAACAACAGGTTGCAATTCCTTCGACGCTTACTCCAGGAGCTGTAAAAGTTCCAGCACTTTGGGGCTACGGCGAAAAGAATTCGGGAGGCGCGTTTTGCGATGGCTTTGGAGATGGGGAAAGAGAAGGCGCGAGGAACGCTTGGGCAGGAATGGTTGAATTGTCCGCTGGAAACAGCGTCAGGAATATTCGCGAGAAGATGGAAGAAATTGGTCAACTTGAGCACGCTCTTGGAAAGCTTTTGCCACCCGCGTTTCCAGGAGAGGTCGACTGGAACCTAGCGAGTGAAGGAAAGACAGTTTATTCCGCGAATTGCCAACACTGCCATGGTTCCTACGCGCGCGGCGGAAGTGGCTTTCCGCGATTTGAGCCACCTATTCATTTTCCGATCGAACTGATTGACACGGATGCTGACCGGCTCAATATCATTACCGAAACGGTCAGAGAGCTCGTTGCGCAAAGCCCGCTTAGCGCTGTTATTCGAGTTCATCCTCGGTATCGTCGTGGATATTTCGCGCCACGACTAGACGGAATCTGGGCGAGATTTCCTTATTTGCACAACGGTTCAGTTCCGAACATGCTTGTTTTACTTACCGATCCGGACAAACGACCTAGCGTTTTCGATTTATCGGAAGCAGGTGAGGCATCTCGTTTCGATCAGCAGTCTCTCGGGCTGAGAGCAGCACATATCGATTCCGACGAATTTCGACGCTTGCAGTCGAAGGCCAAGGCCGGCGCTCGCGATGTTTACGATACAACTCGCATTGGTCATGCTAATCGCGGTCATGCGTTTGGTACAAAGTTAACGAATCCTGTGAAATTCGCCTTGATCGAGTATTTGAAGACGTTATGAGACAAACAAAGGAAACTTCGGATGGTCTCATGGATTTCGAGACCTTGAAACAGATTTACCGCATCTCGGTTGAATCGTTTTTGGAGTCGGCTTTCGACAAATGTGCCGACAACGCTGTAACACTCGTTGGTCGATATATTGCGCTTCGCGGTGGCCATCGTTGGCGTGCGCTTGTCGCGGCTGCCGCTGGGCAAATCTTTGATTCAAATTCATCTGAAATAGTTTTGCCAGGTGCCGCCGGAGTCGAGCTATCGCACGCAGCCTCGCTCGTCTTGGACGACCTTCCTTCCATGGACGACGCGACGACACGCCGCGGTCGACCGTGTGCTCATCGAGTCTTTCCAAAATGGGCCGTTGACATGGCACCTGTTTTTCTCGTCACGCTTGCATACAAACTGGCTCTCGCGAACCCACTTGCTTCGCATGAGCGCCGAGTTCGGTCGGCGTTGGTAGTAAGTCACGCTGGAATCGAAATGATCGCGGGTCAATCGTCTGACGTGCTTTCAACGGTTGCGGAAAATGACGAAGAAAAGATGATGACTCGCTATCGACAAAAGAGTGGTGCTCTCTATTCTGCGTCCGCGGAAGCAGGCGCAATTCTGTGCGGTGCATTACCGTCTTGCGCTGAACGACTGGGGTTCGCTGGAATGCATCTCGGTCTTGCTTATCAATTTCTCGACGACGTCGCTGATGCCACGGCAGACGTGAAGGACGTTGGAAAAGATACGCATATCGATACCGGCAAGCTTACAGCCGTTAACCTATACGGAGTAGAAGGGACAACGAAGCGAAGTTTTGAATATCAACAACAAGCGATCGAAGCATTGCAAGGCTATGGAAAAGAAGCCGACTGTTTGCGCCAGATCATTTCACATGCAAGTTGGGCACCAAGTTAATCTGGCATTGGACGCGATACTCTTGGAGCGTCTGAGAGATCTGCTCGGTGGTCGCCTGAGTTCTAGAAAAAGCAGGTCTTTTGCACTCATGCTATCTAACGCGCCAGACGATCCCAACGTTCTCACGTTTTCGAAAAGTTCCCAAGAAAAGAGCCTTACGATCGCGCCTACGACAATAGCATCGTAAAAAAAGCCCGAAATGCCCAAACGCCGAATTTCCAAGAAACGAATAGCACAAAGAGAAAAGAGCCAACAGCAAAAACTACCAGCTGTCCCTGCGTAATTACATTGAACTTAGGTTTCGGAAGCAGCTTCCGTTCGCGTTGTGTCTTCGCATAAAGTGGGCTCGCGTATTTACTTACAAGCAAGTGAGACGACACTGACACACTGAGAAAAAAGAGAAAAATAAAGGTATCTTGCAAACAGAAGAATGGGAAACGTAATCATTCGCAGCAGCGGATTGTTGTTAAGAATCGAACGCATCCAATCCGCAAAATCCACAGTGTGGCGGCGAGGATTTGGCAACGCCCCTGAGTTGATCTGATCACTCGGTGTTATTGACGTGTTTTTTGCAAAGACCATGGGTATTTTAGATGCTTCCTGTTTTGGAAGGAAGAAATCAAAAAGCGTCTCGAAGTCTTTTGCGCGATCACGCTCGCGCGTCTTGACTGCTTCGTCATAATATGAGACTCGCTTAGTTAAGTCGATGTAAATCAGTTGGCCGACTTCGCGGAAGCCCAGGAAAGCTGGAAGCTTTGTAACAATGTCTCGACCGTTCACGACTTGAATTGTTCGCAGTCCCAACGCTTGCGAATGCCGGGCCAGAAAACCTCGGTGCTCGAGTGGCCCTACGTCGAAGGCTTGCGACTGGACGAAGCTATGCATCCGCTAACGTTGTTGGCAACCGGCTTGTATGGCAAGGCTCTACCACCGCAGGACGGCGCCCCAATTCGCTTGGTAGTCCCGTGGAAGTACGGTTTTAAGCAGATCAAGTCCATCGTACGCATTACACTGACCGAGATGCAGCCACCGACAAGCTGGAATCGGCAAGCAGCTCGAGAATATGGATTTTACGGCAACGTGAATCCGAAAGTCGACCATCCGCTTTGGAGCCAGGCAACCGAGCAACGCATCGGGGAATTCGGCCGTCGCAAGACGTTGCCCTTTAACGGCTACGAAGACCAAGTCGGGCATCTGTACGAAGGGATGGATTTGACGAAGTGGTTCTGAATCGATCCATGGGACTAGTTCGAATTTCTGGAGGATCTTCTATCGTGTTCGATATTCCTTTTCTAAAACGACTGGTCATCCTCAACGGGATCATCCCTTTGGGAATTCTTGGCTGGGATGCGTGGAACGATTCTTTGGGCGCCAACAGTGTCAATTACGCAATTCACGTTACCGGCATTCTGGCCTTGTTGTTCTTGGTCGCATCGCTGGCGGTGACACCGTTGAAAGTGATAACCGGTTGGCAGACCTTAGTCGCCTATCGGCGAGCCCTCGGGCTGTACGGATTCTTTTATGCCGTTGTTCACATGATTCTTTATGTGGCCTTCGATCGTGCCAGTAATCTATCGAGCACTCTCGATGAACTCGTATCACGGAGATACCTCCAAGTCGGCTTGGCTTCGCTGATCCTCATGGTTCCGCTGGCCGTGACTTCGACCGATGCAACGAATCTTGCGTGCCAAGCCTAAATCGCGACAATTACGGTTCGTTAGGCGAGCGGCAGAATGGTCCTTACCAATACAAGCCCGAAGCGCAAGCGAGTGCGTACGTGCCAGGATTGACCCACTCGCTTGCGCATCGGGCTTGTATTGGTGAGAATCATTCTGCCGCTCGACTTAGTGAACCGAGAAACACGCGATTGATAAATATCCAGTTCTAGCAAACGCATCGTTTCTTCGCTTTCTAACCGATCTCTATTCAGAGTCAGAATATATTGGAAGTCCTCCTCGGATTGCTCAAGTTTGCCAAAATTCAAGCATCGGATAAAAGTATCTTGGTCAACGGCCTGAATATTGTCGTGCAAAAGAAATCCGGAATGATTGTACTTGGCCACCGGATCGTTCAAGCAGCTTGGCAGATTCGATTCTCAGCGACGGCAATTTGCCCGTCGCAGACTTCGTAGATCACGTCTGCCAGGTCGAGCAGAGCTTCGCGGTGTGTTATGATGATCATGGTGCGTTTGCCGCGGTGGGCAGATAGTGAATCGCGGATCAGCTCTTCGCTGCGCATGTCGATCTGGCTGGTGCATTCGTCCAAGATCAGTATCTCTGGGTTTTTCAGCAGCGCGCGAGCTAGCGAAATGCGCTGGCGCTGGCCACCGCTGAGTCGATGACCAGCTTGCCCAACTTTGGTTTCAAAGCGTTGTGGCAGCGCATTGACAATAAATTCATAAGCGTGCGAGTCGCGCGCGGACTGTTCTACTTCGGCATCGCTGGCGCTGGGACTACCGTAGCGGATATTGTACCGCACCGATTCATTGAACAGTTCCGTTTGCTGAGTAACCAAGGCCACTCGCGAACGCAAATCGCGGACGCGCAAATCGCGCAGGTCCACATCGTCCAGCGCCACGCGACCTTCTTGTGGATCGTAAAAGCGGCATAATAAATTGATCAGCGTTGACTTGCCGCTACCATTGGCGCCGATAATGGCCACGGTCGATCCAAAGGGAATTTTCAGGTTCACGTCGCGGATCACACGATGATCTTCACGGTAACCGAAACTGACTTGTTCAATTGTCAGCAGCCTATGAGGCCCAGGCAGTATCGTAGGTTCCTGCGGATCAAGGATTTTGCCTTGATGATCGAGAACTCCGTAGATCGCATCGGCTGCGACGGCGCCTGCGTAAATGCATGAATACACGGCAGATATTTTGCGCAATGGATCGGTCATCGCGATCAAAAAGCCGAAGAACGTCAGCAAGCCGTGCACGGTCAGTGGTTCGGTGGCGATTGGAATCCCCAGCAGTGCGGTTTTTTCTTTGAGAACAAGGTAGGCACCGCATACGATCGTTGTGCACAACATGCCCAGTCCCAGGCATTCGATAACGGGCTTTGACAAAGCCGTATAGAAGACAAATTTTAGTCCAATGGTGCGGACTGCACCGGTCGATCGCTCAAAGCGTGATTTTTCCACATCTTCCATGGTATAGGCTTGCACGGTCAGCAAGTTGTTCAGCGATTCCAGCATGACTTCGTAGAACGACATCGACTCACCGAGAGTTCTGCGCGAGACCGCTTTTAGGCGTTGTGTAATGCGATAGAGTGCAAAACCAACTACGGGAGCAACGACGATGCTGAGCAGTAGCAACCGATAATTGATGATTGCAGCCCCAATGAGGCAGCCGATGATTTTTAACGGTTCACGAATTGCGCCTCCTAGCGTACTGGTCAAACCAACTGCCAATCCGTCTGCCGTTTGCATGATGTACGCCGCGTAGCCACTGGTACCAATATTCGAATAAGATTCGCGATCGGCATGTAAAGCCCGCGAAAAGAGTTTCATGCGGAGTTCCCGGCAAATGTCCATCGCAATGCGCGCCACCAGCATCTCGTTGGCCATTAAGAAAATGTGTTTGACGAGCGTCGTTACCATCAAGAATCCGACGATCCAAGCGACCGTGCGAAATGGGTCCTTGGGAAACCAGTTCAACCAAGGGCGATACTCTTGGTATCGCTCCAGACTCGAACTAGCGGAATCGCGCTGTTTGATTGCCTTGTCGAGTGCCCGTACTGAAAATTGATGGTTGGGCGCGGCCTGAACCTGAGACTCTAATTGGTTGATCGTGGTTTCCAATCGAGCCAATTCTGCATGATTGTTGGCAATCTGATCATCGACCCACCCTTGGATCGTTTGATTCTCCAGAACAACCTGCAGAATCGGATAGAACGCCGCGATATTGAAGCTCCAGAAAAACGCGACGACTATCGAGCACAGCGTGGCGACTGCCAACGATTTCCAATAATGCAGCGCGTCGCGCAGCGCGCGTCCGAAATTTTTCATGACTGTCGTTCGATCCAATGCTAGCTAAAGCACGCACGAGAGCCCAAATTCGGGCGATCAACATGCGTACCTAATAGCAGATCTAGAATCCAAGGGTCAATCGGATTTCTAGCATGGTTTATGGGATCACGGGATGGTTCGAAAAACGACTGGCAGGGGGCACTAAGGAAAAAAACCGGTACAGGCACGGTGGGACCGGCAAAAACTCAAGAAAACACTCCTTTTTTGTACAGATTGCAAAGCCCACGACATCAGCAATACCCCGCGGTCGAACCAACCAATTGTGATGCGACCGGTGTCATTTGTTTACTTCCTTCGCACGCATTGACTTCGCTGGTTGCTAGCCGAGAAAGGATTCGCTAGTATCCACTAACAATTAGGGAGTATGGAAGGACGAGCGGAGGCTGGTAATTGGCAATTTCACTATGGGCGGTCTTCGCTAATCAACTAAATTGAACAAACCCGTCGAAGGGGCACAATTGAAAGGCAAAAGAATGGCAAAGAAAAAGTCCGACAGCAAGAAGGAAACAGGAGAGCCGGCTGGCATGGAGTCGGTTTATAAACGTGAACCGGGCTTGAGGACAACGCTTCAGCAGATTGAAAAGCAGTTTGGTGAAGGTTCGATCATGCCGTTGGGCGGCGAGAATCTTCTGAAAATCGATGGCATCACGACAGGAAGTTTGTCGCTTGATATGGCGCTTGGAGGTAAAGGAGTCCCACGAGGCAGAATCATTGAGGTATTCGGTCCTGAGTCAAGCGGTAAGACCACGATTGCGCTGCATATTTGTGCTCAAGCCCAGCGAGCCGGTGGGATCGCATCGATCATTGATGCTGAACATGCATTTGATCCAAGTTGGGGAAAGAAGATTGGCGTTGAATTGGATACCTTGCTGGTGTCACAGCCCAGTAGCGGTGAAGAGGCAATGCAGATTACCGAAATGCTGATCAAGAGCAATGCAGTTGATGTTATCGTCATCGACTCGGTTGCGGCATTAGTTCCCAAGCAAGAGTTGGAAGGTGATATTGGCCAGTCGCACGTCGGTCTCCAAGCGCGATTGATGAGCCAGTCAATGCGCAAGCTGACCGGCGCGATCGCGCGCAGCAAGACATGCGTTATTTTTATCAACCAGATTCGTGAAAAAGTGGGTGTCATGTTTGGTAGTCCTGAGACGACACCCGGCGGTCGTGCGCTAAAATTCTACGCGACCTGTAGAATCGATGTGCGGCGAATCGGTGCGCTCAAGGAAGGTGAAGAAGTGGTCGGACAACGCGTGCGCTGCAAGATCGTCAAGAACAAGGTTGCGCCACCTTTCCGAATCGCCGAATTTGACATGATGCACAACACCGGCATCTCTTATGAAGGCGATTTGTTGGATTTGGGAACGATTCAAAAAATCGTCTCGCGTAGTGGTGCATGGTTCAAATACAATGAGACTTACCTGGGACAAGGCAAGGAGAAGGCGCGTGCGTTTCTGATCGAGAATCCTAGTGTCGCGGAAGAAATTCGCACAAAGATTCTCGCCAGTGGCGGCTACACAGGCCCAGAGGGCGTTGCCTCGGATGTGGAGAGCGAATCGGAAACTGAGTTGGTCGATAGTTGAGTTTGCAATGAACTGAAGGAACCGGTCGCGCATTACGCTCGGTGCAGCCAAGTTGGCTGCACCTGTTCCGCTAGCGCAACTGGTTCCTCGATTGCAATTGCCTGAGGAGAGGTGCGGTCGAAAAAGATCCCGATGATGCAATCGAGCGCAGCGTATTTCCGATGCCTTACTCTCGCTGGCTGCAAGCGTGCTTGGTGCTGCGCTTGGTTGGTGCTGGCACTGCATGGAATCGGTGCCGCACAAACGGTGCCAAACGAGCAAGCTAGTACTGTGCCGATAGGCGGCATGGCAGTCGTTGCCGCTTTGGAACAGGCGGTTATCGATGTAATTGGCAAGGCGGAACAATCGGTCGTGGCTATTGTGCGCACGCGCCGCGACCAAGCACCGAACAATCGGGCGGAACAATTTCAGTTGCCGGGTGTTGCGCCGATATTTGATTCACCGATGAGTCCGGATCACGTGCCAACGGACTTTGCCAGCGGAGTAGTGATCAGCGCGGATGGTTACATCGTTACGTGTGCCCATGCTTTAGAAGATCCACGTCGCAACGATTACTTTGTTTGGCTGGACAAGCGCGCGTATACGGCGCAGGTCGTTGCTCGACCAGCCCGTGTACTTGCGTCCGATCCATTTACCGACCTTGCAGTGCTCAAGATCGATGCTCAAAATTTGCCACCGGCTGTGCTTGGCGACGGCAGCAAACTGCGCAAGGGTCAGTTTGTGATTGCTCTGGGAAATCCCTATGCGATCGCTCGCGATGGGCAGGCAAGCGCGAGTTGGGGCATCGTCTCGAACTTGAAACGGTTTGCCCCGATCGATGAGAGAGCGACTGGGACTGGAATTCTGACGCGCGATAGCCAGCACCAGTTTGGTACTCTGATTCAGACCGACGCACGATTGAATTTTGGAACCAGCGGCGGAGCGCTCGTCAACCTGCGCGGCGAACTCGTCGGCTTGACCACTTCGTTGGCGGCGCTCAGCGGTTATGAACAACCCGCAGGCTTTGCCATCGCCGTAGATGAACTCTTCAAACGAGTTACCGACGCACTGCGCGCCGGCAAGCTGCCCGAGTTCGGTTTTCTGGGAATTCAACCCAACGACCTACGAGAAGCGGATCGGGCACGAGGATTATCTGGTGTCCGTATTACCAGCGTTGTGCCTGGCATGCCTGGCGATCAAGCAGGCTTGCGCAGCGACGACGTCATTTCGCAAGTCAACGGGCGACCGATCGACGATCGCAATTCACTGTTTCGAGAATTAAGTCAGTTGCCTGCTGGGACCGAAATTTCGATTCTCCTGCAACGGATGCATCCCCTGGGTTTCGCCACCGAAAACGTTACGGTAAAAGCGACGTTGAGCAAAAAATATGTGGCCACGCAGTTACCCGCATATGCTGTAAATACGCTTCCCAAGTGGAACGGCATGTTTGTCGAGTACATCACTGCCGTTCCCACGGAACTATCGCGCGGAGCAATTTCCAATCGGCGTTTGAACCCCAAGCTGGCAATTCTCTCGGTCGATCCTGATTCGCCCGCATGGAAAGCCGGCTTGCGAGCCGGCAATGGCTTGATGGCGGTCAATAATCGTGAGATAAGTAGTCCGCTGGAATTCTTGAACGCCGTTGAGAAAATGGATGGCCTGATCACACTTCAAGTTGTGCGCGATGGCGAACGCGCGGAAACCATTTCGATCCCTGCTCCCACAGTAAGCATTAAACAGAAATAAACGATAGTGAGTCCTATGATGGAGGGGCGAACTTTTACCCTAGGGCATAGTTACGTGTGCCTAGCCGAGTTGCCTCGCTAGGCTTAAACTTCTGTTTCTTCGCCGATGCCGAATTAGTCTGATTAAGTATCGCTTGAGAAATAAGTGTTAGGTACCTTTTGCGAGGAACTCGCCCGATGAGTGTTGCGCACAAAAGGTACCTACCACTTATTTCTCCAAGCTATTCCTAATTGGACAGCGCCACATTTTTGCGGAATACAAGCCCGAAGCGCAAGCGAGTGAATAACTTACGACGATTACGACAAT
>SXGS01515506.1_pt1 | contig 14148 bp, 9 predicted proteins | sample 3174681 | NCBI WGS metagenome assembly SXGS01 (sample SAMN11356861, study PRJNA531348) | freshwater metagenome | isolation source: freshwater sample F1-80 | place: China: Fuxian Lake, Yuxi | collected 2017-12-25
AAAGTGATCGCGAACGACCGCAACCAGCACGGATAGGATGGATAATGGCTTCTTGACAAAAAAAATCAACGTCAAAAAAATGAAGAAAGAGTCCAAAGCAATTTAGCAACTCGCTCGGCTCGAAGCAGCGATGTTGATTGTGGATACGCAAGGATCGACATTTTTTTGTCTTCCATCTTTTTGTCTATGCGTCATCGGATGTTCCCGAGGACTATTTAGCGGTCTACTCAGATCCCAACGTTGAAGCGGGCGATTGCTAAATATCCGTAGCACCCGCTGCAAGTTGCTTCGCCGCTTCGGACAACCGTCGTTGACGCACATATCGCATCAATGGTATCCCTAAAGTGATCGCGAACGACCGCGTTAAATGGTACGGCGACACTTCACTCGCGTTGGCGATGTGCTCAAGGTAAATGGCACTGCGAGAATGACTTTCTACGTTCTACAACGCCTTTTGAATCGGGTTCATCATTCCTTCCAATCTTGACGGATCTCACTAACGCCGACGATAATAGGCCGATAGCCAACTAACTGTTTGGTAGTTCTTGCGGTGCTCAAACTTTTTTCCAAAACACCGATGACCGCAAGCCCTTAGAATTGATGATGACTATGAATGAAGCTGAAATACGTGACCTCCAGACATCCATAGAACGATCGAAAATCGATCGAGCAAATTCGTTGACGTTCGAGGAAAGGTTACGGGCAGGAGCCGAACTTTATGACGAAGGAATGCGGTGGATGTCGCTCATGATACGAGCGGACAATCCTACATACGACGACGAGCAAATTGACGCAGAAATTGAGAGACGCAAAAAGATTGTGCGGAAGATTGATGACTGCGGGATGTACCAGCCCTGCGGCATGGCGGAAATCGATGACAAAATCTAGTTTTGATGCGCTCGTGGAAGTGCTTGGCGTTCTCAAGAACTTGAAAATTCCTTACATGCTGGTTGGCTCATTTTCGAGTAATGCTTACAGTTATCCAAGGGCAACTAAAGACGCGGATATTGTATTGCATTATAAAGATGGCGACCTGGGGAGGATTCGAGCCGAGTTGGATGACAACTATTCGATAGACATGCAGATGAGTTTTGAGACAGTTACAGGTTCGGTCAGAAACGTCGTGACTTATAAACCGACAAAATTTGATATTGAACTCTTTCGGCTTGGCACCGATGCACATCACCAAGAGCGATTCGTGCGAAGACGAACATCCGTTATCCCGTCGTTGGGAATTGAAGCCATTATCCCGTCGCCTGAAGATGTCATAATTCAAAAGCTTCGCTGGCAGCGTGAAAAGGACATCATGGATGCAAGGACAGTTCTGCAAGTCCAATACGAACGACTTGATTGGCAGTATCTTCGTCGTTGGACCGATACGCACGAAACAACGAAACTGCTCGATCAACTCATTGCCGAGGCCGGCTGAGAACCTTTTGGCGGGCCGCCGTCTATTTTTTGGTGCTGGGCAATCGGGCACGCGAAGCTGGACTAAGGACTACTTTTTGCCGCCAACACTTGAAGAGCGTTTTCTGTGCTCAAGACGGGTGACAGCCAGTCCATATACTTCGCTACTTCGCCGCGCAGGACTCGAAAGTAGAGATCGCGAAGTTGCTGAGTCACAGGCCCCGTGCCTCCTTGTCCGAGAACTCGGTGGTCAATGGACGCAATCGCAGCGATTTGCACCCCTGTTCCACAAAGGAATGCTTCATCCGCTAGATAGAGTTCGCTGCGATCGATCTCGCGTTCGATAACGGTCAACCCGAGTTCTTCGCGAAGCAGCGTGATGAGCGACCGGCGAGTGATTCCCTCAAGAATGTTCGAGGTGACTGGCGAAGTGATGACGGTGCCATTGCGGACCATCATGAAGTTGGCCGCACTCCCTTCCGACACATGCCCATCTTGATTGAGCACGATTGCCTCATCAAAACCATTCAACATAGCCTCGCTCTTGATTAGCGCGCTGTTGACGTAGGCCCCGTTTACCTTTCCTCTCGCCGGAATGGCCGTATCGTCCACTCGCCGCCAGGAGCTAACACAAACCTTGGCGCCGGCGTCTGCCGAGATGTACTTGCCGTAGGGCTGAGTAAAGATCGCGACTTTGTCCGCTGCGTCGTGGAGCCACAGCCGGAATATGCCGTCGTCTTTGTACGCCAACGGCCGAATGTAAACGTCCTCTCGCCAACCTTCGCGATGCAACAATTCGAGCGTAATGTCACGCAGTTGCTCAGGCGTGAACTCGAACTTGCACAGCAGCAATCTGGCACTGTCCAGGAAACGGCGATAGTGGTCGAGCAGGCGGAAGGCATACAACTGCTTGTGTTCCTCATTCCAGTAGGCTCGAAGGCCGCCGAAACAGCCGGTTCCATAATGCAGCGTGTTGCATCGAATGCTGACGTTCGCTTCTGCGATGGGGACGATCCGTCCTTCAAAATAGGCCAGTTTTGTCATCACCGTGTCTCCTGGTGGTGCGGATTCTGATGTGTCGCAGTCGTTTTCCAAGCGCCACTTCGAAGCGGGTCGCCCGTGATGGCATCGAGATGGTCGAAGTTGACGCCGAGCTGCAATAATTCTACTTGGCAACCTCGCACGCGCAACTGCATCTGAAATCAGTCTGATCTTTTCTTTACCTGGATGCACGACGCAAAGGTGAGCGATAATGTTCGCGCTTGAGTCTCCGCTTTTCTCCGTTGAGGTCGTGGCAGCTATCCGCTCCTAATGAACGCTAGCAAGACGCGGAGGTTGGGTCGCACTGGCGACAGAGCTACTTTTTCAGTTGGGTGGCGGAGAGTGTTTGGGCTTGGGGAAAACCCTCGCGCCATTGGGCTTGGATTTCGGTCTGGCCGTAGAAGTCGTTTTCGCTGAGGAGCAGCAGGGGATCAGCCGTCAGGCGGTGTTGCAAATCGACGTAGGCTTTGACCAAGTATTTTCCCGGCGGCAGCGATTCTTTTTGGGAATCGAGCTTCGTGGACTGGCCTTTGGCGGCCAGGCGGAAGAGTGTGCCGAAAACGAGGTGGCGGGGTGTGACAGGACCCTGCGTGAAGGCAACCGGCTCAGGCTCCCACGCGGCTTTGTCACTGTTCCAGGCATAGATAGAAAACTGCACGCCGGTCAACGTTGGCCAACTCTCGGGAGCGTCTGAGAGTTTTAGAACTTGATTGGTCGGATACCAATTGTCGGGCGGCAAGTCGCCGGGCGAAGAGTAGCCATCGCGCACGACTCGCGAGTAATCCTGCAGCCACGTGAGAAATGATTTGTAGGTCTGATCATCGGCGAACATTTTCTTGCCACCGCCATGGGTCACGGGCTCGGTCGACGAAGGCTTCTCGAACTGGCCGCTTGCATCCTTTGCGGGAACTTTGGCGAGCGGCTTGAGCACTAACAAGCTCTTGGCCGGTTCCTCCACGTTGATCACAGGCAGATGGCCTTTGGCCGGCTTACGGCTGTTGGTAATGAGCTGCCGCAGAGTCGCCTCAGGCGTTTCCTTGAAGAAGTTCATTCGCTGACCGAATTTTTCCTCGAACTGGCGATGCGTTTCGCGGGCCTTGGGATGCTGCTTGGAGACCACATCGAGCTCGAAGGGCGTGTGGCAGGGAAAACACCGCATCCGCTGTGACCAGACATTGCGGACGAACGAATCGACAATACGGTCCTTGCGGTTGTGACGTATCACGGCATCGGGCTTAGCCGGCTTGGCGACGTCCGCGTCGGCCATTCGTGGCAATTCGCGCATCTTGGCATCGGCGCTACAAACTTTGATCCAGGCCAGAAAGGCCTCGTACTCCGCTTGCCGCGTCTTGGCATGAATCAGTTTGGCGCCCCGTTCGAGATCTTTTTCGCCCATCTGAATCAGCGTGAGGATTTTCGATTTCTCGGGATGGGTCAGGTCGATGAGCCCTTGATCGCGGAGCGAGACAAAAGTCTTCTCCGGCGACGGAAGGATGTAATTCTTGAGATCGACCGATGCCAGATGACATTGGACACAACTCGAAGGCTGCGGCGAGCGGAAAATTGGCATGATCCGCTGCTCAAACAGCGCCAATGCCTCGGACTGAGCGATCACCTCGTCAGCAGCCGCACTGCTCAGCGAACAAAGCGTGTACGACACGAAGAGAGCGGCCATCGTCAGCGCGACATTTTTCATTGCAAGCTCCAGAGCGGGGGACAAACCAATTGCTCTATGCAAGGGAGGAACAAAGGTGGAGGAACCAATTATACCACGCTATCGTCTCGAGGGGACCGCTAAGAAATGGGTGACGTGGCTGGTTGCGATCCCGCAAACGGTGATCATCGACCGCAAAGAAACCGTCGCTCGAGTATATGTCGGCGGCGGACCGAAGACGGGCAAATTGCATGCGAGCGGCGCTGATAGACTTGCTGAAGCCGCCGTTACGTTTCAATCGCTACTCGAACTCACTGCGGCTCGAAGACTTGAACGCGTTGGTTGCTGGAATCGACGACGTACAGCAGGCCGTGGCTGTCGATGACCATTGCGTGGGGGATGATGAACTCGCCCGGTTCGGCTCCCTCGTCGCCGATGCCCGTCAGAAATTTGCCGTCGGATGAGAAGCATTGGACTCGGTTGTTCGTGCTGCTGACCCAAAGGCGGTCTTTGTGGTCGATCGTGATGCCGATCGGGCCTTCGAACGGATTGGTGCGGTCCTTCGGTCGGCCGCCGAAGCTGCCGGCGGCCTCGCCGATGCCGGTCCAGGCGAAGTGCGGTTTGTTGTCGGCATCGAAGCGTTGGATGCGCAGGTTCGCTCCTTCGGTTGTGTAGAGCCGGCCGTCTCGGTCGAAGACGCAGAAGTGCGGGCCGCTCAGGCGCGAGTTCTTCGGGCCATCGCCGCCGAACTGACCGGGCTGGCTGCCGTGCTCACCGAACTTGCTGAGGAATTTGCCTTCCGGCGTGAAGCGTTGAAGGCGGTGATTGGCTTGATCGACAACGACCAAGTTGCCGTCCGGAGCGATCGCGATGCCGCCCGGTTCATTGAACTCGCCGTCGCCGGTTCCCGACTTGCCGAACTCGGTGAGCGGCTTGCCCTCGGCGTCGAACACGAGCACTTTGTGGTCGAGCATCAGCGTGACGAACACGCGGCCTTGCTGGTCGACCGCAACGCTCCCAGGCTGGCTCGGCACCGTGATTATCCGCAGGCTGTGACCTTCGTGATCGAAGACCTGCACGCGCTTGTTGTGGAACTCGGTGACGTACAGCCGGTCCTGCGAGTCGATCGCGATGCCGATCGGCGAATGCAGCTCACCCGGCTTGTCCCCGTGTGAGCCGAATTCGCGCACGAACTTTGGCGGCGGGACGCTGGTCGCCCCATCGGCCCAGATTGCCACGTCGGACTTCGCTCGCATCAGCGGCAGGATCAGCCGCGAGCGAAACGACGGGCCGTGATGAATCGTCTGCGTCGCGGTCACGAGTTCCGCGTCGGCGTTCTGATCGGCGGACGTGTTGTGGTTGCGGTCGTAGTTCGGGAAGTCGGAACTGGTCACGTCGAGCCGAATGCGATGTCCAGTCAAAAAGCGATGCGCTGTCGGCCGCAGTCGAATGCGAAACTCGGTGACTTCGTCGGGCTTCAACAGCTTCGGATTGTCGAGCGACTCGCGGTATCGCGCGCGGATCATACCGGAAGTCACGTCGATCGCGCGGCCGTCGGGCGCAACGTCGATCAGCCGCGCGAAGAAGTCGGTGTCAGAACAGCTCGACGCCGCGTGCAGCACGACTTCGGGATAGCCGATCGTCTCGACGTAATCAGTCAGTGGCGACGTCTGATAGCGGAGGATGTCTTTGCGATTGTCGAGCGGTCGCTGATCGGCGGGGATTGTGAACATCGTCTTCGACCACAGCGTCGGAACCGGATCGCGCGGGTCGTAGTCGTACTGGTCGCGAGCGTTGGCGGTCGGCGGATCGGTCGAAAGGCTCGTACGAGTCAGAAACCATTCGCGCGGCACGGCGTACTTCGGAGGCCATTCGTAGAAGTTCCGCCACTCGTTGGCTCCCATCACGAAGAGCCGGATCGGGGCGGAACGAGCGATGTCGTTCTTGTCGCCGCGCAGCCAGTGGCCGAACCAATCGGCGTAGAGCTTCTGAAAATCCATCTCCGCAGTCGGGCCGAAGTCGACGTCCCCTTGCTGGCGTTTGCCGAGCGAGTTGTGTCCCCACGGCCCGACGATCAGCCGCGAGAACCGCTTCGCGTTGAAGCTGCCACCTTTGGTCGCGATCGCCCGATGTAAGTCGATCGAACCGTTGCAGTGGTCGTACCAGCCGCAGACGTTTAGATTTGGAACGAGCGTGTTCGCCGCCTCTTTGTCGAGCTGCCACGGATCGCGAGCCGGCTCATTCAACCAGGCCTTAACGAACGGAGCTTCACTGGCAAAGAGATCATCAGGCAGGTTGTTCCACGGCAGCAGATGCAGCAGTTTGTCGCCGTCCCCCGCGTCCCACTGCTTTGCCGCTTCGGCGTTGGTGTGCGGCTGCGGGCCGTTCGCTTTGCGTCGCAGATCGGGACTCATCGTCCCGTGCCACCACTTAAGCCGCCGCCCCGGTCGGATCGTCCCCGGTCCTTCGAGATCAAGGTAACTCGCCGGGATCGAGAACGCGGCCATTGCCCCGAGCGCCGCCGGTTTCTTCCCGGCCGCTCGCCACGCGAGAAACCCCGGATACGACGTCCCAAACAACCCGACCTTGCCGTTCGAGTTCGGCAACTTCGCCGCCCATTGAACGGTGTCGTACCCGTCACTGCCGTCGTGAGTCTCCGCTCGCACGAACGACTCGAACCGACCGTCTGAGGCGTACCGCCCTCGAGCATCCTGGGTCACGACGATGTACCCCGCCCGAACCAGCCATTCGTCCACCTTGTCGGGCTTGCCATACGGCGTCCGCATTACGAGCACCGGAAACGGCCCACCGCTGCTCGGCCGAAAGACGTTCGCGCGGAGCACGGTTCCGTCAGTCATCGGCACGGCAACGTCGCGTTCTATGACGATGTCGTTCGCGTGAAGCGCCACAGAAAATAGCACGACCGAAAGTAGAATCGCACACGTCTTCAGTCGAGTTAAATTCATGGCGTTGGGTCTCCCAAATGCGAAGCGGAAAGTTTATGCCATCCTTGCCGTTAGTTAATGGGCCCTACTTCGATAGGGTGAACAGGCTAGAAGTGCCGGAAGCATTCGCATCATTCATTCTCCGGTGCCATTGGACTTCTCTGCCTCACCAAACGCAAGGCCAGTATTGATGTGCGCAATTCGGGCAGTATGCAGTTGTGTGTTTTGTTGCGGAGGCTCGCCTTCCGGCCGAGCGAGCGGGATCAGCATCACGTCGGGAAGAGATGAATGCCCAAGTTGTTGCAGCATGTTGACGAGTTGAGCCACCTTGTATTGCGCATGAGTGCAATCATAGAGCAGGACTTCGGCACGCGTCGTTCCGATGCGCTTTCCAAGTCCCGGAACTTGTAGTTTGAACCACCGAGTTCAAATCCAATTGACACCGAACAGGTGGCTGTGCCCCGAAGCCGCGCAAAGCCGCACTTGACGCTATTGGTCGACGAAACCAGCGGCGGCGAATCCACTTGCGGAAACTCCTTTCCAGCATGAATGGCCTTGCCCATTTCCCACCAAGGTTTGAAGAGCGGATGCTGGCTACGTCGCAGCGCATTTTGGCCAGTGGCTTTGGCTAGGTCCAAGTCGGTGGTGACGATTTGGTCGCGCTGGTCGCCCGCTGCCGCGACGACGGAGCCGTCGGGCGCGATCACCGCGCAGTTAGCTGGGTTGTACGATAGCTGTCAGGTCTGGGAGAACTAAAAGGCCAGACGGGTCGCGATAGGCACCTAAGTGTGGAAAGCGATCGATCGACGGAAAAGCGATACTGGAAACCTTCGGCGTCTTGAAGATTCGGACGTTCATTTCCGTCAAAATCGCAAAGTAACCCCCGCCGGGAATCCTCGCAATAAGTATGCGCCCCGACGAGGTCGGCACCCCCGAGTCCACTGCTCCAAAGGCCATCGCTAAGTCGATTGCTGGAACCGGTCTTGATCGCCAAATCAAATAACCACTTAGGATGGAACTTGCTGATGGTGGTTGGAGCAAAGGTTGATCGAGCAAGACTTCGGCAATCACGGACATTGGTAGGCAGAAACGGAAATCGAGATCGGCCGGTAGGGGTGTGCGGGGAGAGAAGGCTAGCAACTGCGCATTGCCTCGCTCAAGCCGCAGCTTTGGCTTCGAACGCCCACGAATCGCAGGATCGCCAACAATTTGTTCGTGAGGAGCTTGAACTCGGTTCTGTTTTCTAATGATCTCATGGAGCGGTTCGGCATTGTCACAAAAACCGAGAGCTACCATAGGGTTAATCAATAATGCGATTCGATCGAATTTCCTTGTGGCTTTGTTTTGCACGAGCGCGAGCGAATCGACAAAGCTTGCCCCGACAGTAGGATGGGCAAGCGCGGGAGGTTGAAAGATATCCCTCGAGTTTAATTCGATGGGTCTGGATATGGAATCAACTCGCAGTGCGACCGAATGTTCACCGTCGCGAAAAACAACAGCAGTTCGTTCGGTTCCAAAATGCTTTGGCTTGAACCCCAGGTCACTCGCCAAACGTTTCGCCAGCGACACCGTAGGAATGTTTCCATCCGGCGTCGGGAGATACCTCAAATCGTCAGCCAAAGACTCCACGGGAATTTGATAGACGCCTTGGATATTCTCTGGACGAAGCAGGATTTCCTCGCCTCCAGAATTGACCGCTAACAAACGGTGAGCGCCCCTGGGAGTGAGGACTACGCTTTGCTTTGAGGTTGGCCGTATCGTCGAAATGGACATCTTTTGTCTATACCCCAACAAGTTCTCGATGTTCGGTTACCATACGCTCGATCAGTGCGATCAATTGATCGTCCTTGAAGGGTTTCACGACATGTTCATTGGCCCCGGCTTCGGACGCCAATCGACGATGTTTTTCTCCCGAGCGAGAGGTGACCATCACAATCGGAGTCGTTTTGAATTCCGACATTCCTCGCAAACGTTCAATAAGTTCCAGGCCGTCCATACGTGGCATTTCCATGTCGCACAGGAAAATGTCCGGGGGCGTATCATGTGTGCCGAGTTTCTCCAGAGCGTCTAAACCGTCCTTGGCGTCGATGACGTCCCAGCCGTGCGAACGAAGCAAGTTGGATGCGACGCGTCGAACGGAGAGCGAATCATCGACGACCATAACCGTCCGGCGACGCTTGGTCTTCGTTTCGTGAGACTTGATAAATTGTGATGAGCGTTTCTCCACTTTTTCACCGCAGAGTTCCGACGCATCCAAAATTGGAATAACCGTTCCATCCCCTGCTAACGTCGCTCCGAGATAACCCGGAACGAAGTGAAGGTGGTCACCGAGCGTTTTTACCACGATATCTTGACCACCTTTGACTATGTCCACCATGATTGCGACTTCATTGTCACCAGATCGGATCAGCAATACCGGCTTCGAAGCGACTGCGTCTTCGGTGTTTGTTTCACTGCGCATTTCGAGATGTTGCGCCAAATCTTTGAGTAGCACCAGTTTTCCGTCACGATTCACAAACATTTGCAAACCGACACGGGTTGTGTTTACCATATCCAAGCGCACGATTTGCTCGACCGATTGCATTGGTATGGCAAACGTGTGGGAGTTGCTAACCACGACCAAGGCACGCGTCACCGACAACGACGTTGGCAAGTGAATAGTAAAGGTCGCGCCTTTACCTGGATTGCTCTCAACCCGAATTGTTCCTTTGAGTCGTTGAACCGCATCACGCACGACGTCCATTCCGACACCGCGACCGGAGATATCCGTTAGGCTCTCAGAGGTGCTAAATCCTGGAACGAAGATCAAGTCGTGCAGTTCCTCATTGGAAAGAACGGTATGCTCTTGGATAATCCCAAGTTCCACGGCCTTCTTACGGATTTTTGCCAGATCCAATCCGCGACCGTCGTCGGAGACTCGAAGCGTCACTTGTGTTCCTTGGTTCAGCGACTCCAGCGTGAGTGAAGCCCGAGTCGGTTTTCCGTCCGCAGCGCGCTGCTCGCTCGACTCAATTCCGTGGTCGAGTGCATTGCGAATTAAATGCAAGAGCGGGTCCGTGATTTCCTCTAGCACGGTCTTGTCCAGTTCCGTGTTATCGCCGATAACCGTAAAGTCGACATTCTTTCCAAGTTTATTCGAAACAGTACGAACAGTTCGTTCAAGTCGCAACACGATACTGCTGATCGGCAGCATACGAATTTGCATCAATCCATTCTGAGCATCGCGATTATGTCGTTGCTGTCGTTCAATCAAAGAGTCGATATCCCCGTAGACGCTTCGAAACTCATTCGCGATAACTGCGATGTCGCTGGTCGCCTCCGCAATCGAGCGCGCTAGTAGGTGTAGCTGGTTGTAGCGGTCAAATTCAAGAACATCGAGGTTTGCGTGTGTCGAATTGTTGAATTTATTGGCGTGCTCGGGATTGGTGAAGGCAGCGATTCGATTGACCGGCACCATGCCGCTTATAGAGGGAGAAGCCTTCCTAGATGTCGACTGCCGAGACTTAGCGCTTTGTTGCATGGCCTCGACTCCAAATGACTGCTCGATGTCATGGGCCACTGCTCGGAAGCGATTGATGACCAACTGCATGTCCTGGATTCGGCTGTCAAAATCTGAAAGACGTTGATTCATGGCCGAACGATTGACCACCATCTCTCCGACTAAAGCCACCAATCCATCAATTCTTTCCAATGGTACGCGGAGATATTGTCCACTTCTCGACGTTAATTTACCTTCGGCCGATTTCGCTTCCGGCTTTGAGGCTTTTTCGGCAGCGCCTGAATCTTGCTCTGCGGTTTCGCCATCCGAGCCTAAAGTCCGTTTGGCTTCTACATTGGAATCCTCGACTGTCTCGAATGATTCTTTCGTATCAGCAACGACGTTTGCCGGGTCCACTTCAACGTTAACGGCGTGATAAGCCTGCATCTCATGGTCATATCGAGTATAGAGCCAGCCCATCGATTGGGCGACGTCGGCGATATCAAATTGACCGTTGATCAGATCCTGAAGGCGATCTGCCGTGATCAACATGATTTGCAATTGTGATTCGGTTACTGCGTCATTTCGCTCAGCTAAAACATCAAGCAGATCTTCCATTCGATGGGCTAAGCGAGTTATACCATGCGTTCCAACGGCACCTGCAGCTCCTTTGAGAGTATGAGCCGAACGACGAACTTCCGATAACGCCAAACGGTCGTCACGGTTTTGCTTCAGTCGCTCAAGCCCTTGATAAACGGCGTGCAGAAGCTCTTGTGCTTCCTCGCTGAATATCGCTTGAATTTCCGGCTGAATGACGATGCTCGCATTGAGCTGTTCGAGCACCAAAGCCAGATGCTTCGGATCAACTGTATCGCCTTGGAGAGAATCTTGTGCAAGTGATGGAGTCTGAACAACGGATGCATTTGCAACTTCTGGATGCGGCTTTTCAATGTTGACGTTCTCAAAGTTGACATTGGTAACAATCTCGGAGACTTGGACATGAGAATTAGCGAGAACACTCTCATCTTCGAAGTCGGCACCGAACAATTGATCGAACACCGAACACTTTGGTTCCTCGCGTGCCATCGATTGGACTATCGACTTCGTATCAGCCAATGCAATGCTCAATTCAGTCGATTGTTCCATCGAAAGCGTTGAGGCGAATTGTTGATCAAATTGGTGATACAGACCAAGGAGACTCGTCGCCATTTCATCAAAAACAAACTCACCACGCGCCAAATCCTGAATATGATCGGTTGCAACCAACAAGAGTTGCAATTGGTGGTTGGATAAAGGATGCTTGTTGTCGAACAGGAAATCCAATAAGTCTTCCATGCGATGCGAGAGGCGCATAATCGGCTCGTGCCCGGCTGCTCCAGCGGCACCTTTGAGCGTATGCGACGATCGTCGGACATCGGCCAACGCATCCAAATCGCCGAGCTCTAGCCGTAATCGATCCAACCCATCGTAGATGGAACGAATTTGTTCATCGGTCTCTTCAGTGAAAACCTCGATGAGGTATTCAGGAATCTGAGCACCGGCCCGAAGCTGATGCTGAACAGCAATAATATCCATATTCGAAGTCGCCATGTGAGTTATTTGTGTCCGTCAAATTCTGATCTAGGCCGGTGTGCTGTTAAGCAGCACACCGGTTCCGAAATACATTGTCAAAGCCTACAATTTGGGTTGTAGGCTTTGACGACAGAAGTATGACAACAGTAGATTAGACGCCGACTGCCGTCTTTCCTGGGTCTCGCTTTGTTTGAACCAAATCCGATACCGATTGAATCTGCGAGACGAGATCTTCGTTCTCATTGTCGCTATCGAGACGGAACTGAGAAACCGCATCACCAAGCTGAGTTGCGTACATGGAGAGAGAAACAACAGTTTCGGCACTATTACGGGCTTTCTCGGCAGATTGCTTGGTGCTTTCAGAGATTTGGGACATCGTAGTGGCCACTTCCTTTGCGGACGTTGACTGCTTCAATGCGGATTGAGAAACGGCTTGAATCAGTGATTCAAGACTGGTCGAAACCTCGGTAATCTCTTCAAGAGTTTCACCTGCTTGTGTTGCCAGTTGAGTACCTTCAACCACTTCACGCGTTGCTTCTTCCATGTCGGAGATAGCTTCGGATGATTCCGCTTGAATACCTTTGATTAGGGTCGATATCTGTTTGGTAGCATCGTTCGATCGTTCTGCCAGCCGTTCGACTTCTTCAGCAACCACAGCGAAGCCTTGACCAGCATCACCAGCCATCGCAGCTTGAATGGACGCATTTAGTGCCAAGATAGAAGTTCGGTCGGCGATATCCGAAATAAGCTGGACGATTTCGCCGATTTCCTGTGACGATTCACCGAGGCGTTTAATACGTTTCGAGGTTGCGTGCACTTGGTCACGAATACGCTCCATCCCGTGAACAGTATCGGTCACAGCTTGAAAACCTCGGTTGGCTGTTTCGCGAGCTTTCTGAGCGACCAAAGCCGAGCCTTCGGATTGCTTTGAGAGTTGCTCGAATTCGGTCGTGATCGCGAGAACGCGTTCTGAAGTCAATTCAATTTGCGCCGACTGGGTATCGCTTTCTTCCGACAACTTGGTCGATTCGGATACAATTTCATCAGCCGAGCTGGTAACCATGAACGTAGCGTTCTGAACCCGTCGAATAAGAGATCGCAATTGCTCAGTCATGTTCTGAACGGATCCCGAGATGGAACCGGTGATATCATCGTTGACTTCAAAGTTTACAGCCAAGTTACCGGCGGCGATTTGCTCCATTTCCGTGATCAGGCTCTGGATGGAGTTTTCGACCTTCTTACGATCCTCGTCCGACTGTATTAGAACAAGCGTGTTGTCACACATTGCATTGAGAGCCACGGCAACGTCGCCCAACTCGTCCTGGGTAATATGTTTTGCACGTGCATCGAAGATACCGATACCCACCATGCTCAGCATTTCTTTAATGGATCTAGCTTGACGAGTGATACGACCGGCGACGAAATAAATCGTAAGCGCACCGAGAAGGGTTGCCACGACAATCCAGATCAAACCTGTGCGTACGAGCGTCACGAAGCTAAATGGCGGCTTGATTTCGGCGTGGTCGATTTCGGCAAGAAACGCCCAGCGAATGGGGTCGGATTTGCCTGCGACACCTTGATAAATCGTCATAGGTTCCCAAGAGCTCAGCACCTGAACATTACGATAGTCGGCGATGATTTTCGTATTCGAGAATCCTTGAAAAGCGCTGCGCGTACCCTCAGTATCGACTTTGAATTGCGGATTCAAAATTGTCGTACTTGTTTGCAAGGTATCCAGAAATCGCGAGTCGTTTCGATAGAGACCATCGCTACCGACAGCGTACGTTTCACCGGTTTGACCAAGGCCCGTTCGTTCGTTCATAATCGCAGTGATTCGATCGATCGGAATTTGGAACAATGCGACGCCTATTTTCTTGTTTCCGTCGAAAACGGGCGCGGCCACGAAGCTTGCTGTCACTGAGCGCTGAAAAGGTACCAGTAATAGGCGCCAGAAAAGGTACCAGTTGCAGCACGGAAGGACGAAGTTCACCTTTTTAGGTTTTGTTTCGGCAGAACCTTTTAGGAGTGAACTTCGTGGCGAATCAACTGGC
>SXGS01398829.1_pt1 | contig 14143 bp, 19 predicted proteins | sample 3174681 | NCBI WGS metagenome assembly SXGS01 (sample SAMN11356861, study PRJNA531348) | freshwater metagenome | isolation source: freshwater sample F1-80 | place: China: Fuxian Lake, Yuxi | collected 2017-12-25
CTCTAATTTTCTATATAGATCTTTGCAGAGTCCTCTCACATAGTCGGTGACTTTGTCCCCGAGTTCATCCAGAAATCCGTAGGGTTCTTCCCATCCGTCTGGTTCGTCCCAGGTTTCTACACGTGCTGCTACCGTATTGTAGTGATAGTATCTGCTGTCGGTTCTTACTATCCAGACCCTAAGATCCTCTGGTTTAATTCTATTTCTGTCCCCCTGCCCTATCTCTTCCATCGTGTCCAGTAGATCATAGAACTCACTATTCTCCCCGCTTGATCTCTCGTCGTCACCCTCCATATTTAGAGCCTTATTGGACTTAATCCCAACTGCATCGAAGAATTTCCTAGTGTCAATGTCGTCCGATGTAAAAGAAGCTCCATCCCCTTGGGAATTGAATCCTGTATAGGAGATCGTGATGTCGTCTATTCCGATATTTTTCATGTCCTCCTTAAAGCCTTCGGTCACTCCGTCTTCCCAGCCATCGTAGTCGACGCTGAAGTCTCTGTTGTTTTCCAGAGCATTCTGTTGGGCTTTTGGACTTAGCTCCTCGAAGGAATAAGTTTCTTTGTCCTCCTCAAATAATTTATAGGGTTTGATGTGTTTCAAAATAAACAGTGATTTAATCTATATATCACTATTTCAAAGGAACAACATCGGATGAGGCATTTCCTGTTATCGTTAATTCTGAAACCGTTCCATTAGTAAATGTGACTCTTATGGACTTATAAAAAAATCCAGGTCTGCCTTGGGTGTTATATGAAGCGGTAACTGATCCAGATTCTCCTGGCTTAATCGGGGTTAGGGTATATTTAGAAGCAGTACATCCACAAGAGGGAACTGCAGATTCTATAAACAAAGGAGTCTTGGAAACGTTCTTTACCTTGAAGGTAAACTCTGCTACCGTTCCAATTTTAATTGTGTTAAAGTCTTTGGTCTTTGTCTCCCACTGAACCCCCAAATCTTCGATCGGAGTCTGGGTAAATCCCACGATGGATAGGCAGGAAATAATTGTGAATAAAATAATTTTTTTCATACCCATAGATATGAAAAAACTATGCCAGTCTATCGAACCCTTCTATAGATATAGACAAAAGAGTCTCCAACAGAGATCCTAGATCTGGAGGTGTGAACCTCTCCGTCTGTAGTTCTACCAAAGTAGACGACGTCGGTCTGCAGGGTATTGATCTCCCCCGGGGATCTAGACCAAACTGAGTCGACGTAGAATTTACCCCTTGTTTCCTCGAAAGTAGGAATCTCTCGAGTTTGACACGCGCTAACAAAAAACAAAATATTTGCGGCTACCAGCAAGAAGATAGCCGGCCCTTTAATCCTGTCCTGCATCTTCTTGTCTTTGGTTAGGCCCCAAATAGAATATCCGGCTATTAGCCCGCCTATAAAGCAGACTCCGAAAAAAATAAACATAATTATGATCAATGAATTTTCCATATCTTAAATTGTTTCTACCGTGTGTGGAATTTGAACCCTAATGCAAGACTGGGTCTGTCCTTCGTTCATTAGAAAGTTGTTGATGTAACCCATGATGTTTGCAGATCCAATTGGGTTTGCTGAGTGGGTGTAGATTGTGGGAAATACGATCCCGCTTTTCTTCTTTTCTGATCTAGGTTCTTGAGTCACGTAGTTGTCGTAGTAGTGGTTCACGACCCATTTTGCACAGTCGTATCCAGTCTTTTCGTGGATGTTGTCGTAGTTCAGACTGTAATTTGGACTAACATTCTCGTAGTACTCTTTCATAGCAGTATCCCCAAGATCGTGGTCTAGGGAAATGACCCCTATTTTTTCTAATCCCGCCTCTTTTACTTTTTCTACAAACTCGTCGCAGGATCTAACAACAGTCCATTCTTCAATCCCATCGACCCACTCGTTATTTGGGCTGTGTGGGGTTCTGACGTCGTCTAGATAGATTCTAATAGTCTTTTCCATTTGCTAAATATACGACAAAGGGAAACTAGTGTTTCCCTTCTACCGATTTTTTAATTTTTTATTTCTTTCTAGCTGCCTTTGCCTTTTTAGCCTGTTGGTAGAGGGCCTTGTCTGACATGGTGGTGGTTTTACCCCCGGTTGCAAAAGAATTGACCCTAGCCATTCCCCACTGTTGAGGTGTGGTTCCCGGAATGTGTCCAGTCTTCCAGGCTGCAACTCCTCTTCTGTAGACCTGCCTTAGAATTCCAAGGGGCATCTTAGTCTTCTTTGCTTTGTTTTTGAGTGCAGTTTCTGTGTTGTTTCCTGCTTCGTCCAAGGTTCCTTCTTCGGGAAGTTCTCCCCAATTGGTTTCTAAGAAGACTTCGTAGGCTGCCTGTTCGACTGCTGATCCGAAGGAATCGTAGTTGATGATATTGTTTTCCATTTTTTCTGTTGATTCGGAGTCGTACATCTCCTTAAATTTTTTAGTGTATTTGCTAGTGCTGGTTGAAACTGCCTTGCCCTTTCCTGCCTTGCCGGACTTGTAGTCTGCGTCCCACTCCTTATAGGCAGAAGAATCTTTGTCTGACTTTCCAGCGTGTTTTTTTATTTCCCTCTTCATAATTTTGGGATTTGTGCTTAAATACTTTTTTGGAACTTTCATGCGTTTCTTTTTAGTTGAGATTGGAAATTGGTTTTAGATTATTCGTTGTGGTATATATCTTTATAAATACCAATCTTCCCAATCTTTTCTCCTTGCAAATAACCAAAAGATTGGTCCAGGAATTATCCCCAGAAAGAAAACCGCTATTTTATCTTTAAATTTCATTTCTCTAAGGAATATCCCTTATTGGTGAGATATTCAATTTGGGTGGGATTAAGGGAGGAAAGATCAAAAAGGGATTTTCCTAAAAATCCACTTTCGTTATCCGTTTTTATTTCGTAGATTACAAAATTTCCGGTCTTCTTTTTTTGAACTCCGTGTAGAATCTTATCGTAGGGGTCTTTCTCCCCTAATTTAAATGCTGCTAAAATGTCCTCGTCTTTAATTTCCGACATGATTCTTTTTGTTATTTTATTCAAAGTAATATATCCGGAATTGAATTCAATTTTCCCTCAAAAAAAGACTCTTTACGTTAATTAATATTTATTTTTTCTCCTTAGGAAGTTTGGGTTCCTCGTGGATCCCAACTATCATCCAGGAATTGTCTGGATCGTCCTTGCAAACTTCGCAGGATGCAGTTGCATACTTAGAGGTACAATTTGGATCCATTCTGTGCATAATCATATCAACCCACCATATCTGGTCCGGTGGAAATGAACCAAAACAAAAGTTGCATACGATTGTTCTTAAAGTTCTCCTACTTCCTGACTTTGCCTTTGTCATCTTTTTCGGTGTTTATGCGGTAAGAGTTTTCGATCTGATTCTCATCAAGTTTCTTGACTAGAACCCCGTCTTCTGCCATCTCTTCGATCGTGGACTCGGTAGCAGATCGGAATATAATCCCCTCAAACTGTTTTTCCCCTAGAGAAGGGTCTCCGTTCTCTTCGAAGTTTAGGGAAGCCTGGAGGGTTATGTTCTCGGCTAACAAATCTTTAAATTCTTCTTCGTTTCGGATTCCCCATTCTGCAGCGATGGTTTCGATCATTCCCATTTGATTTATTCCTTTCATCAGCTGGTCGACGTAGATCCGAACGTCTATGTTTGTCTTGTTTAACATCTTATAAATATACGGTCCTCCAACACAAAAATTCCCCTTTCGGGGAATTTATTTGATCCTTGATCCGGATTAAAATCTTGTCCAACCTATGGTCCAATTTGAGGAACCCGAAGGGATTGCTCCCCACTGTCCGTTTACCAGTGTTCCAATAGTTTGGAAGTTGTCGTCGAATGGTTTAGTCTGCAGGGGTGAAAGAATAGACCCCTGAGAAAGAACCTTAGCTGCCATGTCCGTCTTTGATAGAAGAGCAGAATTAGACTTGACTAAGTTTGTGGTGTCGTAAGATGAGATATAGGAGTTTGTTATTGTGCTAAGTCCCGAAACAAAAGACTGAGCAGTCCCGTCCGACTCGATGCTAAATCCCCCTTTCATGTATCCGAAGAAAATAGAGTTGGAAACTTGAAAGTTTGTTCCTCTTCTCCACCTCATTGCTAAGTTGTGGTTTGGGAGAGAAGATGAAGAAGATGGACCAACCAATGTGAAATTGATCAGGACTGGCTTTGTTGTTGGGGTTGCGGTGGATCCAGTTGCATCATTATCACATTCTATTCCATTACCTGCATCTGCACCATCTACAAACTGTGGGTCCCTTTTAGAGATTGCATACTGAACTGTTCCAGTATACCCAAAGTCAAAATCATAGTCGTCATCTGCAGTTCCCACTGCTACCAAATATTTGCAGTTAACTGTTCCGCCGAAGAACTCAAATCCGTCGTCGTTTCCATAGTAAGACTCGCAGTACTCGATCGTAGTTCCTCTTCCAACACCAGCAAATGTGAAGGAGTTAATTTCAGAGTTTGGGAAAGCTGCAATTCCAGCATATTCAACTCTTACATATCTTAAAATCCCACTGTTGTCATTGTCGTCAGATCCGCCATAGGTTCTACCAACCCCACCTTCGATCGTTGGATTAACCTTGTTGGCGGTTGCTTTTCCTAGAAGGATAATTCCTCCCCAGTCACCAGGTGCTTTTTCTAGATCAGATCTTCCTGATGTAAAGACGATTGGTTTTTCTGCTGTTCCTTGGGCAAAGATCTTTCCACCTCTTTCGATGCAAAGTGCTCCTTTTTCTGCTAGATCACTCTTGATAGTAGCTCCTTCACCGATGGTGAGGGTAATTCCATCTGGAACATAAACATATCCCTTTAGCGTCCATGTGCTTCCTGCTGGAATCGTGACACTTTCAGTTAATGTTCCCTGTAGAGTTCCTCCCTGTGGGGTTGGATCTGGCTCGATTGGATCTGGCTCACAGCTAGAGAATGTAATTGCAACTAGTGCAGTTAACAGAAGTAATTTGATTTTTTTCATTTGTTTTTATTTTGTTTAGAAGTTGTATGTTGCTGATAAAGAGAAAGAAGATTCTGTTGTTGTTTTGATTAGATCTCTTCTTGGTGAATTCTGGTAGAAAAGAATGTTCTGGGGAAGAATATTTCCTGCATTAAATTTCCAGTTCATCCTGCCCTTCCTATATTGAAGACTTAAATCTAATACACCTCTCGTGTTTTCGTAGATGTCTGTGTATCCGATAAATCCAACGCTAGAAATCCTGTGGCCGATTAAATTTTCTGTGATGTTAACAGAAACCCCTTTTACATCGAAGGATGTTCCTAAATTTAGAGTGAATGGGGACTGTCCTTGTAGAGGCCTATTTCCTATTGGGGTCTGAACTTCAGATTGGACTAGAGAGAAGTTTGTGTAGACTGTTCCGAATCCTTTTATCTTCTTTCTTATTTCTCCTTCCAGCCCAACTATTGTTGCCTGCTGGGAGTTTGTGAAGGTTAGAATAAAGTTGCTAGGGGTAGATCCTTCTGATACCGTCTGTTCGATTGGAGAGTTGATTCTCTTAGCAAATATTCCCAATGAGATGATCTCGTCAGGAGATGGGAATCTCTCCCACTTAAGGTCTCCGTTATAAACGTCGGATTGGACGAGTTTTGAGTTTCCTATGATCTGTGCATTTCTAGTGAAGTCGTAGAAGGAGAAGTTTGCCACTTCTCTAAATTCTGGTCTGATAACCGTTCTGCTTCCTGAAATTCTAACGTTAGATTTAGACCCTCCCTTAACGACTAAATTAAAAGAAGGTAAAAGGTTGTTGTATTTTCTGTTGACCTTAACTGCGGATCCGCTAAAGTCTGCTGTATTAACCGTGAATATATTTGCTTCGTCTCTTAGTCCTGCAGAGACCTTAACCCCTTTGTAGTTTCCCTCCCAGAGTGCATAAGCAGATAGAAGGTTAAAAGATGCAGAATATCTGTCTGTGTTATTTGTGATCTCGTCCAGAAGAGATTCTGAACTGTATCTAAATACTCTTGCAGAGAAGTCCCTAGACTTTCCCCAGTAGGAGATTCCGGTTTTTACCCCCTTGTGGGTGTAGTCTACCTTTGCCCCGTAAGACATGTCGTTCATCTTGCTCCAAAATCTGTAGGTCTCCCTCCAGATGGTAGAATAAGTTCCTTCTGTTCCAACTGATTTGGATTTTGGATCTATTCTATAATCCGGCTGAGATCTAGAAACCATTCCAAAGTTTACTTCTGAGATTAAGCTCTTTCTTTTGAAAGTTAACTGAGAGTTTAGTAGATTCTTAAGTGTGGTGCTATAAGCAGAGGTATTAAGGTCCATCTCATTGTCGAAGTTGGATCCTCCTCTTTTCTGAAAGACGTTTTCCTGTTGAAGACTAAATGTGTTTTTAGAATACAGGGAGTATTTTTTGTTGATGTATTCTCCGTTCAGAATCCCAGATAGAAGATTAACCTTTGAGTATGTCGTGTCTTTCAAGAAATAAGAGATTTGCTCCCCGTTCTCGTAATCTTTCCTTCCGACGAAAGCCCTAGAATAATTAGTCCTGTAGGTTAACGATCCGATTAGACCTAGACTTTTCTTTCTTAGACCTAGATTGTAATTAAAGTTGTAGTTCGGAAGAGAAATCCTTTCAGATGAAGAATATGAGGAAGGTCCTCCCACGAGAGAAGTCCATTCTTTTTTCTGCTCGGTTGAAGCAGACCTGTACTTTTTAGTTGATGGAAAGGATGACGAAAGATCTGAATGTCCAAACGTGTAGAATCTTCCGAAGGTCGAGAGACTCCCGAATCCAAGTCCGAAGTTTAAATTACTAAATCCCTTATCTTTAACACCAATCGTTGTTACGTCGATTAGACCTCCAGAGAAGTCTCCTGGAAGATTTGCCGAAGCCGATTTGTAGACTAGGAGATTATCTATTAGATTGCTAGGGATAATATCGAAAGAGAATGACTTTCTATCGGGTTCTGTTGGAAGAATAAATCCACCATTGACTAAAGTTGAGTTGTATCTGTCGGGAAGCCCCCTAACAACAACGAACTTATTGTTCTGGACTGTTACTCCGCTAACCCTCTTGAGAACATCTCCGATGGTTGCATCCGGGGTCTTCTTGATGGCTTCGGAGGAAACTCCATCTGCTACAACCAGAGATTTTCTCATGATTGTATAGACCGAGGAAACACTCTCCCTAGAGATTTTAGATTTGATCGTTACGGCTCCTATATTTTCTACTGGAGTTGACCTTGAAAAAGTGTCGATCGGATTAGTGTTAAGAGTTGGTGTGTCGACTAGATTTCTTGCTGAAATCAGATTTTGAATCAAAAGCAGGGCTAAAAGTCCTAGGATTTTTTTCATTTGTTTACTTTGAATTGCATTCCTCCTATATAGACTTTTTGTAGGAGAAAATTCTCAGGAAACCTCAGGAAATCTCAAATCTTAACAATAAGATAACACTGAATTGACGGACAGCCAGAATTTATACTATAGCCAGAACTTGTAAATACTATTCCCCGTTTTAAATCTAACGAAAAGCTGTCCGTTTTCTTCCCTTTCTTCTAGGATTTCTGACACTTTCGTTGTCAGCCAATAGTCTCTGTCTGATTAAGTTCTTGCTGTAACGGATCCCACCAACATGGAACATCCAACAACTGGACGATTTGAAACTACCTTATCAAAGGTTCCGTCTTCTTTCCATTGGATTGCTTCGGACCTAGCTCCAGATTCCCCTTCGCCGTCCGATTCTCTAATTAACTTAGCCATTTCTCTTAATATAAAATTCTCTATTTGGGTCTTGTGCTCCGTCTTCAGAAAACCACTGGTGTTCCAGGGACTTCTGAACCCAGAAAGCCTCCTCGTGATTCTCGCACTCGCAGATCTTCTTGTCCTGTGAGGCCTCCCCACTGTCTGGATTGATGTCTTTAAATCTTACTTCAAACATTATTTTATCGTTTTAAATTTCATTGCCTTAATAATACTGTCCGCCATCTTTCTGTGCCCCGATGCAGCCATGTGACAGATAAAGTCCCCACAGTCTTGATCTGCTCTGGAGATAAAGTGGGACTTGATAACTTTTGCACCGACGATAGAGTCCTGAAGCATCTTCTGAAATACGACATACCTTCCTGGGTATTTCTGCCAAACCTGGCCTCGTCCCGTCACGTCTATGCACGTTTTGGGGTTGAATCCAGTTAGAACTATGGCTTTAACCCCTTTAGCTCTGCACAGGTCAACTATGAACTGAACATTTTTAACCGCAAGAGCGGGTTTAATGGTTCCCGCCATGTCGTTGGCTCCTCCCCAGATGAAGCAGTAGTCTAGTTCAAAATGGACGCTATTCAAAGCAATTCCTTTCATCCAGGTTGTGGTTTTACCTCCAACAGACGTGTTTAGATAGGTCATTCCAGTTCTTCTGCAGAGTCTGTCCTGCCACCCGTAAGCATAAGTTGTATGTGAATCCCCGATGAAGAGAACTTTTTTTCCTCTCACACTGACAATGGTATCTATTGGTTTTACAGGAATCAGGGTGTCCGTCTTGAGACTTCGGACCCCTATGGTTTCTTTTTCTCTTTTAGCAAAGAGGGAAACACCCAAAAGCCCTAAAGAGAAGACTGCAGCTGCAGCCAATTTAGCATTTTTATTTTTCATTCCATTTAAATATACGGTCTGAAAGGACTATTTGTTTCGAATTTTTACAACTTTTACCGACAGACTTCCTGTCCCTTTGATAATTCGGTGCCATTCACCAGCAGGGATAACGGTCGTCTTCGTGATTTTTTCTGGTAGTTGATTGTCCAGCTGGAACATCCAGTCGGTCGGATGCAAGGGATGAACCACCCTGTCTTCTTCGTCCCAGTGCCACTTCAACTCTTCGTCCAGAGTGTCCTCAGAAAATGTTCTAATGTAGACGTTGTCTTCGAGATTCTCCTCGGCGTATGGAACCCCTTCTGTTACCATGTGCGGCCTGAAACTAAACCCAACGCTTTACGATATCTTCCAACGGCGCAGGCCCAGTAGTTTGCCTTCCATCTTGGACCTGGATCGTGGCATCTGTGTCTTGCCTGGAAAGACTTAGCTGCTGCTGGATCATAGTTCTTAACTCTTGCTCCTTTGAGTCCAAATGTAACCTTCACCACATTTCCCTTATCGTTCTTAACGTAGACTGCGAACTTCTTAGGACCAGACGGAGTTCTAAATGGTTTGCCCAGCTTTACCTTTCTGCCTCTATATTCTGCCTCTAGGAGGTACTTCCAGGCAACATCATAGAGAACATCCTCGTCTAGATCGAACCAATTGTCCCCTTCGTAAATGTCGTCTTCAAAGAAAGGAACGTCAAGATAGACCTCCTGACCTTCATAGATCCCTCTCTTACCTGCATCTGTCGAGATAACGTGAAGATCCCCTTCGGATAGGTTAATTAAAGCCTTCTCGTGAAGGTCTCTCTTCTCGTTGACAAGATCCAACCAAGATTCAGACCCAATTCTGTAGACGCTTTCTAGCAGATCCAGGTCATTTTCCAGGTGATATTGGAGGGACTCGCTGAAGTCCTGGTCTGGGGAATAAGAAAACCCCTCGAAAGTTTTTAGATTTTTCATGTTATATATATCTAGCAGGGATTGACTGTTTTCCTTTGATATATAGGGTAGGAAATACCAAAAATTTAAAAAAATTATTACACACAATGACACTAAAAGTAGGTTCTAAAGGCGAAGAGGTAAAGGCTCTTCAAGCAAAACTTGGCCTCGCAGCAGACGGAGACTTCGGTCCAGGAACAGAGGCAAAACTAAAGGCGTGGCAGACCACAAATGGTTTAACCGCAGACGGAATTGCAGGTCCATCGACTCTAGCAAAATTGGGAATTTCTGAATCAGCAGCTCCAGCAGCAGCTGTTCCAGCTTCGTCTTTCAAGCTAGACAAATTAAAGGGTCACATTCCTGATGCAGTTATTGCTCAGATTCCTGATACCGCTGCTAAGTTTGGTATCACCAACGTGCTTAGACTCTCGCATTTTCTCTCTCAGGCGGGACACGAATCAGGAGGGTTTAAGGCAGTTAACGAAAACTTAAATTACTCTGCTGACGGTCTGAAGAAGATCTTCCCTAAGTACTTCCCAGGAAACATCAGTGAGGCTTACTCGAGAAATCCACAAAAAATTGCGAACAAAGTTTATTCTTCTAGAATGGGCAATGGAGATGAAGCTTCTGGTGACGGATGGAAATACCGCGGAGCTGGATTCATTCAGCTTACTGGAAAGTCAAACTATGCTGCTTTTGATAAAACAGTAGAAGACGATATTTTAGCTAATCCTAGTTTGGTTGCTACTAAATATCCTTTAGCTTCCGCTGCTTGGTTCTTTAATTCAAATAAACTCTGGGCTATTTGTGATAGAGGTGCAGATAGATCAACAGTAGAATCTGTTACTAAAAGAGTTAATGGTGGGCTAATTGGGATAGAGGATAGATGGAAGCACTTCCAAGAGTATTATAACCTTTTGAAGTAAAATTCACCGGGTTTTCCTATAAAGGCTTCTTATTTTTAGGAAGCCTTTTTTATGATACTATAAAATTTCTATTTAATATTTTTTTATTTCTTTCGATAAAAATATTATTAAAAAATTATATCCATCTATTTCTTTCTCTCTATCTTCCGATATATACGGAGACCCTTTAAAAAATACCTTAGTGATTGATTTTGATCCGACTATTTCCATTTTTGATGATTCTTCCTCTCTTTGGACAGATCCAAGTGGACAAGGCTGGGGACGGATGGGGTCAGAAAATTGATTCTGCAATATCTTTAATTAGAGAGACAGATCCCGGAAAATACTCCCTCCTGGAAAGTAACTGTTCTAAAGTTTCTTTCTGGGTCAGCGACTTCTCTTCAAACGAGATTTGCCCAGAAGAAAAGGGAATCATCTACATTTCAACTAAAGAAGTAGGTTTAAATTCCATCAATAATCTTGCAGCAGTTTTGGTCCACGAGAGCCTTCATCTCTATCTGACCAGAAAAGGTGCAAATTTCCCGGTGGAGAAAGAAGAAAATTATTGTTATAAGTATGAATTAGAATTTATCAGAAAGCTAAAGAACCCCGAACCCTGGCTCGTCCAGCACACACAAGACCAAATTAAAAACACACAAAAATAAAAAACACAAAACACACATGAAAAAGCTAGTCGCACTTCTAGTCGCAGTCACAGGACTCCTGGGTCTGTCTGCTCAGAGCTCATCGACCTCGCCCGGAACTGGGCACTGGGTCGTCATTGACTCCGGGTACCAAGTAGGAACAAACACCACCGGTAGCACGGTTGCTCCCCTACACTTCTACAACACCTCTACATCAGAGAAAATTACCGGCATGCAGTTCCGTGTCTTCTACGACAATACTGCTTTCACCGGAGTAGTTCCTTCTCTAAAAATTTCCTCTACTGATCAGTATCTTCAGTACACCGACAACAGCACTTCAGGCCACCTGACTGTTACTCTGGTTTACACCGGATCTAGCTCAACTTTTAGCTACTCCAACGGAGCTACTTTTGATCTGACCTTCAACCACGCGGCATCTGCAACTTGGAACACATTGGACAGCATCAAAACTCTAAAGGTCGCTGGGGTTAGTTCTTACAGCAATCTGGCTTCGACCAACTGGGCAAACGACACAACTCTAACCGTCTATTCCTATGGGGGGCGTTTTAACCAGAGGGTTCTAAGATTTGCTGGAAAGTTCATCAACGTGACCGGATCAAACGCTAAAAACCTTTGGGTTAGTTTAGAAAAAAAGCCTAAATCAGGATCTACGTGGTCTACAGTTGCTTCCGATAAGACCAACACTAATGGACACGTGGTATTTAGAAAATTCTTGGATACAACTTACTGGGACGTGAGGATCGTGGTAAAGGGTGACACCATGACTCCCGGAAGCGTCTTCTCAACGGCGGATGCCCAGAAGGTCAACCAAGTTCTTCTTTCTAGCTACACTCCAACCGGGTTCGACTTCTATACAATGGATGTTAACGGATCTAATGGAACTATTACAATCGCAGACGTTTACTCCGTCTACGGAAGACTTGCAGGAAGATTTACCTCCTGGACACAGAGTCTAAAAGATGTTTACTTCTTTACAGTTTCTGAATACAATTCTATCAACGGATCTAGCAGTAATCTGACTGGAACTTACCCGGGGGTTAACAACTTCACCTACACTGTCAACGGTAAGGATTCTATCACCTACTACGTGGCTGTTAAAGGAGATGCTAACGCTACAGGATTTAAGATGGCTCGTTTGACCCCTATTAAGATCGTCAACCCAGCCAATGCTAAGAACTACATCATCGATGAGACCGTTCAGTACGACGACGTCATCAAAGAGATTGAGGTTAACATGCCAAAGGTTAAAGTCGACGAGGGTAACCTAGTTAAAGTTCCGGTTAAAGTTATCACAGACGGTGAATCTCTAGGAGCTCTTCAACTCGATCTTAAATATGACACTTCTCTTCTTGAGTTCAAGACTATCGAGAACTCAGAGAAGATCTACAACTGGACAACCTTCATGAACCCATCTAACGGAGTAGTTTCTTGGGGAGGTGCAGATCTAACCAACACCAACATGTTGACAGATGGGGAACAAGCTTTCACAATTCAGTTTGTGGCTAAGAAACCACAAGACCAATGGGGAAGTGCAGCTCTTTGGACTGGAGCTAAATACGTTGGGGATGCTTCTTCGAAAGACATGAACATCAGGCCAACCAACGGAGTAGTTGAGGTGAGAAGGGTAGTTAAGTCTCCAGTCTCTCTTGACGAACTAAACAAAGTTATTGTTTTTCCCAATCCAACCGACGGAATAGTTCAATTTGAATTTAAAATCAAGGAAGAAGGGGAGGTTAAAGTTGACGTTAGGGATCTGGTAGGAAGAGAAGTCAGCAAGATCCTCGAGCAACAAATGCCTTCTGGATCTTACAAATATGTTACAGATCTATCGAAGTTAGAAAATGGATTCTACCTTCTAACAATCACAACCCAAACCCAACAAAATCACGCAAAAATAATCGTAAGTAAATGAGCACAAAAGACACACTCAAAAAAGCGCTAATCTTTTCTCAAGCAGAGCCAGTAAAAGTAGATTCTAAGAACAGATTCTACTACATGCTTCAACAGATGCAAGCAAATCGTTGGAGGATTACAGCAATAGTTTTAGGACTTTTCTTCTTCATCATTCTCGGAATCAACTCTGCAGTATTCTTCGGGATTGAAATCCAAGAATCTTGGAAAGAAATGCTTCTGATCCTTTTCGGAGCATTTGTGGGCAACTTAAATAAGGTAGTTGACTATTGGTTCAACTCGGAAGACAGAGATAAGATGTTAATTCAAAAGGTGGACGAAGAAGACGGTACATCCCTTTCTAACGTTACAACAATTGAATAAATCTAAAAAATTCAACCAAAGCCCCAGAAAACTGGGGCTTTTTTGTGGATATATAATTGACACAAAAATAATTAATACGCATCATGGCAGAAGAAACCGAATCATCCGAAAGCGGAATGTCCGCAATCAAAAAAGCAATCATTGGGGTTATCACAACTGCAGTTACTGCAGGAGGAGCTTGGTTTGTTTCCAACTTAGGAGGAGGGGAAGAACCGAAAGAAGAGACTAAAACAGAACAAGCAGCTCCAGCAGCAGCCCCTGTTATCAATCTGAATCTGGAAAACAACAACACAAACCAGCAGAAGCAATCAAGCGGTGGTACTAACACAATTATCAAAGAGCGTGTTATTGAAAAACCAGCTGCTGCCACTCCTGCTCCTGCTGCTAAACCTGAACCTAAAGAAGAGGATCCATGGTAAGAAAGGTAATTTGCAATTTCGTTAAAACTATTACGTTCGGTAAAGTTTGTATAGGTTGGTGTAAAATAAAATAATATGAAAAATTTGATTACTAAACTTATAACTTTAGCGGTTATGACATTAGCCGGATGCGGATCTATGAAGACCACAACCGAGAAAGACGTTATTGAAACTAAAGACATCTCTTCGGTGTCTAACTACACCGATTCTATCAAGTATGCAATTCAGGTTGTCAATGTTGACCTTACCAAAGTTCTTCAAATGTATCCTGCTCTACAGGAGAAAAATGTAGGACTAGGATTTGCTGAGTCTGTTCTAGATTATCTTGACGAAACAGGAAGATTCGTCTTCACTGAAGAAAAGTCCGAAATTAAG